>Ga0114957_1000472_pt1 | contig 51473 bp, 45 predicted proteins | sample BantaG_FD_87175 | JGI IMG/M metagenome (GOLD analysis project Ga0114957, IMG submission 87175) | Marine algal microbial communities from Bantry Bay, Ireland - BantryBay_4 metaG | ecosystem: Host-associated > Algae > Red algae > Unclassified | place: Bantry Bay, Ireland | collected 2014-11-21 | reverse complement strand
TTAGCTCAGCTTTTGGATCAAATTCAAATTTATTCACGATAACCTCCTTGTTGAAGGCTTTTCGGCTATACTAAGAAAAAGTCAATAGACCTGCTTGGCGCAAGATGTACATACTTTACCGTAATTATTAAGTCCCAAATCGGCGGATACCCCGCATTAAATCACCCCACAAAATTAATAATTTAAAAAAAATAATAATAATCATAGCTGGATAAAAAAATATTGTACACTTCATTAACAACAGGATTTTCTTTGCAAAATCGTTTTAAAGCTTTCCTTTCCTCAGGCCTAAGCCTTTCTTTGTTTTTTAATATAGCCACTCTTTTAACCATGAATTAAATAAAGAAGCTTCGCAGAAGATGCAAAACTTTTTAACTAAAAGTTAACTTAAGGTACATAATTAACGTCAATATCATTAATAGTACAATTGCTCGTTTGATCTGGATTAGATTCTAAAAATGATTTAATAAATAGTTTACCAGGGCCAAACTGAGAACCAAAACTAACAATATTATTTTCTAAATCTAATTTTGTTGTGCGCTCATTGGCTGCTGTAATAGGCGACCAAGCTGAGCCATCCCAGTAATTGTAAATCGCACCATCATCACTTAATTGGTAAGTGGCACAAGCATCTGCATTAATTATAATGCCTCTAATAGACTTATAAGTTATAGAACTTGTAGGTTTAATTTCTACAGGGCCACCAATATATTTATCAACACCACTTGGGTTTAAGCTCACGGAAGTTAGTTCTGGCAAGCAAGGTTCGCCATTACAAGCCGTATTTTCATCAGCTTCCATATAAACACGGTACTGCGCATATCTGTTAGGATTTGGGTTCACAAACTGTGTGTAATCTATATTTAAAAACTCTGGGCCAGTAGGCTTGGGGCCACCGGTTAATGTAATTTCATCTTCGACACACACACCAGGGTTACTATCAGACGTATTTAATGCACAATTAAAAGTTACATCTATTGTTTGACGGCTATAAAGTTCACTATAGAAAGTAGTTCCATCGCCACCAGGGCCGATGAACTCAGCTTTATGTTCATCATCATTGTCTAAGGCATTAACTATGGTGTCACCATCGCAATCAGTTTCGCTACCTCCAGCTTCATAGCTCTTACATTCGCAAGAAGAATCTACGCAACTCTTCAATTGAAATTTTACTCGGTTGGCGACCCGGCGGTAGAAGTTTTGGATTTCAGTATCAGATAAACCTCTGCTCCAGAAAGCAACCTCATCCATTTGTCCACTATAATAATGACCTGTTGTGCCGGAGAGAGTTCGAGCACCTAATGAAATAGATTTAGCGTTGGAGATATTGGAAAATTCATTTGTAGTTATAGACCCTTGTGCAAAAGTAATAGGCTGCTTTACTCCATCAACAAAAATTGTATTTTGAACCCCATCAATTCTCAATACAAGTTGATGCCACTCGCCATCTAAATAATAATTCTCTCCATTTCGAACATACATTGTAATTTTTTGAGATCCAGAGCTTTTTAAGCTAAAAACCAAACTTTCATCGCTAAATCCAGTTCCAATGTTGCCTAACCATAATTGCATAAAATTGTCAGTGCCGACAGACTCAGTCATCGTGAACAGTGCACTACCACTGCCAAGATTTGATGACTTAAACCATAAAGATACAGTTCCAGTATCATGACCTTCAATATCTGCCAAAGCTGAATCCATCTTGATTAAATCATTCAACCCATCAAATTCAACAGAGTCCGCAAGAATTCCACTTTTAGCGATTTGAACTCCTCCAGCTTCAAACAAGTGGTTATCATTTCCTGACTGGTCATTAAAGTCATTGTTTCCAGCTCCCAAATCGGGGGCTAAATCTAGAGTCTTTTCGTTAAAGTTCCAATACCCTATAAGTCCATTACTTAAACCACTTGTTAGGCCAGGATAATCGGATGAACTCTCACTATCTGGGTTGCCATCGTTGTCAAAATCACCAACAAGTTCTTTTCCAAATGGTAAACTTGTTAACCAACTTAAATCAGGCCAATTAGAAGTTATACTTCCCAAGTCCATCACTTCAGAATCATAAGAGCCAGCGTATTTTTGTTTTTGTCGATTATATATCAAACTAATGTCATAATCAGATAAAGAGGATCTAAAAAAAGCAACATCATCCATTTCACCTTCAAAAAGATGTAACCCAGAAGATGAAAAACAATTGGCACCTCGAGCACCAATACATGGAGGCCTATCAGTGTTAGTTACAACAGAACCCATTGTTGGATGATCATTTTTTATTAAGAGCTTGCCATCAAGAAAAAGACTTAAAGTCTGCCCTCTTCTGACAAACGTTACATGATGCCACAATTGATCATTAACAAAAGTCGTATTATCTATGGCTCTAAATAATCCCGTTCCATCATTTACGTGACAAGCAAGAAATTCTGAAGAATGGATATAACAATTCAGCTCACCTCCACTAGATGACCAATCAGAATAGAGTGAGGAGAGATCTGTGTGATCTGATTTATTTGAACGAAACCAAAAATGTAAAGAAAAGTCATCATTACCTGGTGATAAATAGGTTGAATCGCTAAACTCTACTTGATTAGCGCCAGCTCCTGAAAACAGACCAGCACTAGTTCCTACTTTTTTAGACAAGCCAGTAAAACTAGGTTCCACAGTTGCCATTCCATGGTTCCCATTCCCAGAAGAATCTTGCCAGTTACCATCCATTTTCCAGTAGCCAACTATGTTGTCATACTTTGGAGTCCAGTTTGAAGATAATTCTGTAAAGTTTTTCGCTTGGGATTTATAAATACTGATTAGATCATGATCAGCTAAAGAGTTATTCCAAAGGGCAAACTCTTCAATATTTCCATCCCAGTACCTTCCAAAAGTTGAACCTAAAACACCAATAGATAATGGGTTTACTTCATCCGAAAAACTATTAAGTACTCCTGAGGTTGCAACTGTTCCTTGTTCTATACCATCTATAAATAATTTAAGTGATGACCCATCATATTTGCCTGCCACATGAGTCCACTTGTCTATGGGGAATGGCTCGATAGATTCTATAAAATAGTTTGTTACATTGGTGACGATTCTAAATCTCAATTTTTGATCCGTACTGGCATTTAGTGCTAATCTGAAGCTCTGGTTCGAATTGTTTCGAGCTGACTTTGAAAATATGGCTCTAAAATTTCCTTTAGAGTTCGCTCTAGCCCATACAGAGAAGGAAAAAGAGCTCAGGTTTTGCAAGGTATCGTTATTCGGAACTTCTAGATGCTGCCCCCCACTCAAAACTAAAGAGGAATTTGCGACTTGGCTCGGGGAGGCAAAAGATGGGTTACCAAATGAAATAGCATCATTTTGATTATTAACCGTACTCAAAGAATCAACATGAAGTGGCCAGTGCCCAATCAAGTTGATATTTTGCACTGGAACAATCTCTGGAGTCTCTTTAGCCCCTATATCAACTTGCAATGATGGACCAAAAACATGAGTCCCCACATGGTTGCCATTGTCAAAGTCATCACCTGAATGTTCAAGGTCTAATTTTTTAAGACTTGCTTTGCCATTTACAACTTCTACTGAATTTGTATCGAAAGTATAGTTTGATGCTGAATTAAAATCCCATGTACTATCAAAAAAAGAATTTAATTCAATAACTGTTTTATTATAGCTACAAGAAGATATAAAAAATATACCCAATACAATAATAATTAATTTAGATGAATACTTTCGCTTCTTTAACACACATATTTATCGGTAGAATCGTCATTTTCTTAAACAGATTTGAGTCACTTAGACTGTATTTTTTTGAGATTAATATCTAAAGCCAAACCTTAATATTTTTAATTTAAAATAAGAATTTATTTAATTAGCTCTGCTTTAGCCCAGAAAAACCCATATTAAGTATTTTCAATCACTTAACAATATAACGCAGGCGAGTTTACACCGATAAATACATCAAGAAGGAGATCTATATTTAAATTGATTTTTAAAAGAAAAAATAGCATTTTTATTATTCTCTTATTTTTAGTAATTGGGATTATTGGCTGGTTTATTTTTAATAAAAAAAATAACCTAAAACCAATTACTCAAAAAAATATTAAATTAAAAAGAAATATAGCTTCGACGCCAAAAGTAATTGAGTTAAAAAATAATCAAAATAATATTAAAGAACAAAAAACTATTCCTAATATAGCTGAAACACACTCACCTAGCTTAGACACAAATGAAGAATTTAATCAAAAAAATGATCTCGCAGATCAGCCTGAGAATAACATTATTGAGGAAGAAGAGGCCTCTAAAGATCAAGTGTTTGAAGTAAGTAACGAAATGCTAGCAGCACCTACCTCTAATATAAATGAGTCTTTTAATTTTTATGAATACAGAAAAAAATACCCTATTCAACTTAAGTGGTCAGAAGTTAATGGGGCAGATTACTATGAAATAGAAATTAGAAAAGAAAATCAATTAAAAAGAACATATTTTCCAGCAGATAAAAATATTTTACATATTATGATTTATTCTAATGTTAAATATCAATGGAGAGTTCTTGCCTATAAAGACAATAAAAAGTTAACAAATTATTCTGATAAGTTTAATTTAACTGTAAACTTTGAGGACTCAAATAATGATATCCCTGATTTACCTGATGATAGTGGCACCCCTGAAGATACTGAAATCATTGATTATTCGGTAGATGTTGAGGAACCTAATGATCAGGCAGAGCACTATCCTAAAGAAGCTACTCAAAGAATTCCTGCCTCTATTAGAGGTAATAAAATACCATTATGGTCGAGGCTATGGGTTAATGTAGGAGCTGGGATGAGTTCAAATTTAAATGATCAAACTCTCGATGATCAATTACAGTTTAACTATCACTCTTTAGCTTTACCAAGCTTAAGTGCCGATGTTGGCCTATTTATTACGGATAACATAGCCCTCAAAGGATCTTATCAGAAGACTACAGACACCTTAGAAGAAATCAATGACATACTTATTGATCAAGACTACGAGCTTGTCGATTACAGCCTTGAAGGTGTTTATACCTTCGGCAAAGGAATAAAAAGTAAAGGGGCTAACTGGTATTTAAAATTAGGTGCTAAGATCAATGCTATACCAATTTTAGAGGCCTATCCAGTTAGTAAAGATGTTCAATTGTTATCAGGTAATTTTTTATTAGGGAGCCTTGGTCTCGGTCGCAGAACAACTCATGCTAAAAAATGGCGTTCAGATTTTTATATTAATTACTTACACCCTTTTAGCTCAAAGACTAATGAAAGTGATTATAGTCTTAATAGCAGTTTAATGTTTGAATCTTATCTTGGTGTTAATTATCAGTTATTTGATCACATACACCTTGGCTTATACTGGCAGGGTCAGTTTATAAACCTCGATTATCAATTAACTGATCAGATCGAAAGCGTTGAGGCTATACAAACATTTATTAATAATAAATTAGGTCTATTTTTAGGCTTAGAATTTTAAAACTCACTCAAAAACCTATTTTTACATCTAAATTATAAATTTAAATAGGAGATTTTTTTAATGAAAAATAATTTAAATAAAAACTTTAGAATATATTTAAATGCAAAAGCTCATAAAAATCTAAAAAAAATGACCAATAATATAAAAAAAGAGTATCCAGAAGTTAAAATATCACAGGCACTTTTGAATTCATGGCTTATTAATTGGTTTTGTGAAAACCAATTTACACGACAAAAAAAGCAAATTTCTGATGACCATTTTGACCCTGTCAGACAACTTCAAAGCCTTTTAAAAGATTGTAAAAAGGACTCTCCCTCAAAAAATATTGACCATAAAGAATTAATAAAAAAGTTAAATGTGATCAATTCAAAGATAAAAAAATCTACAATTACAAAGACTTCTGCCCTACCAGTGGTAGAAACTACCACCGATCAGTAATCATCAAATTCATCTTTAGTTTTAAAATCTACCACTGGTTAAACAACCCTCTGGTTGTTTCAACTACTAGTGAATTTGACCAGAGGTTAAGTGCACCAATGGTAGTTTTAACCTCTGGTTAGAACCACCAGTGGTGCAATTTACCAGTAGTCTATTAACCATTGGTTAAATAGACCATCCACTTAGAACTACCAGTGGTAGCTTTAACCACTGATTTTGACAATCAAAGGTGCCTTATTGAAAGGGTCCCCGCAGCTGCCTTAGAAGAAGCTATAATTACAAGAATTAAAACACTCAGTTTAAACGAAAAAACACTTAATAAGATACTATCTAAGGTAAACAGCAAAAGTTCATCGCCACTTAAAAAAATCTCTAGTGAGATTAAGTCTTTAAATAACCAATTAACAAAATTTGAATTTGAGATAAAAAACCTATTACAACTCCCCTCAAATACCCAAAAAAATGAAAGTGTTAAAAAATTAACTCTCAATCAGCTTGAACAGCTGAGCCAAGATAAAAGTAAAGTTGAAACTAAGATTTTAGAGCTTAAAGAGCAAAAATTAAGCTGTAATGCTGAAACAGTTAATATGAAAGACGTTCAAGAGTTTTTTCAGATGTTTTCACAAAACATCAAAAATTTAAACCCTCACTTACAAAAAGAGGCTGTATGGTCTTTGGTGAGGAGCGTCATAGTCTCAAACGAAACGATAACCGTCGAACTCTACGGCGGTTATCAATCTTCCTTTAAAAAAATAAATCACCTTGAAAATTTAATAAATCTTAATGATAATAAAAAGCGTGGATATTTTGCCTTTAAATTCTAAAATTGATTCGTATAAGAATTTGCCGGCTCCACCACTCTCACCTTTAAGTGAGAAAAACATAAACTTACAATTAAATAACATCTAGGAGCATGAATGAAACAACTTTTAATGATACTTGCCAGCCTTAGCCTTCTTATTTTTAATTTTCAAGCAAACGCACTAGGAAAGAAAAAGTCTAAGCCAATGCAAACTGTAGATTATGTTGAGCCAGGCCTTTTTGTTGGTCGCTGGTATCAGATCTCAAGGAATCGACTTATATTTGAACCTAAGGTTTGTGATTGTGCACAACAAACCTTAAAGGTTATCGCGCCAAATACTCTTTCAGTTTACAACTCATGCAACCAAGGCTCCCCAGAGGGAAAACTAAGAAGTATCTCTGGCGAAGCTACTAATGTTGACACAAAAACTAATGCAAAATTCTCTATTGATTTCGGCCTTCCCTGGAAAGGTAAATATTGGATTATTGGCCTAGCAGGTGATTATCATTGGGCTGTAGTTTCTGACCCAAAAAGAAGATCACTATATATTTTATCTAAGACTCCCACTTTAAGTGATGAAAGTTACAAAGATGCAATTGCTGTAGCTCAAACACAAATATCCACTAAAAAATTATTAAGAACTAGCCATGAAGGTTGCTCTTACCCAGAAATGTAAATCTCCCCTTTCGATCCTGGTTCCTAAACAGAAGTATTAATTTTCTACTATTTAGGAGCGGGAATCTTTTTTAAAATTTAATTTAAACTATCCTGCCAGTTACTTAATAGCTTATTAAAAATCAGCATCTAAGTGTGTAGTTTCTAACACATTCAGTGACAGCTAAATAGATTCAATGATATTCATTTGTAATAAGCTAGAGGTAAGTAATGGAAAATTTAAATATTAAAGAAATTGTTATAAATAAAATTATTTCATGGGCAGAGCTAACGGTTGAAATGCTCCCTAATATAATCCTAGCAATAGCGGTTATCATATTATTTTGGTTTTTATCTAAGATCGCCAAAGCTTTTAGTAAAAAAATATTTGCTAAAACTAATTTTAACAAAGGCCTGGAACAACTCTTTACCGACATAATAAAAATCACTGTATTGTGTCTAGGTTTTGTTATAGCTTTAAATATTTTAAAACTAGATAAAGCGGTTTTTTCTATGCTGGCCGGTGTTGGTGTAATAGGTATTGCACTTGGATTTGCCTTCAGAGATTTAGCGGCAAATTTTATTTCAGGACTAACTAATACAATCACAGCCCCTTTTGTTATTGGAGACCTTATCGAAGTGGATGGCATCATAGGCACTGTTATATCTATGCACCTTAGAAATACTTTGATTAAAAACTCAGATGGCCAAGATGTGTTAATTCCCAACAAAGCCTTTATGAGTAATAACCTAATAAACTACAGTAGTAACCGCAAACGAAGGATTAGTATAGATTTTGGTATTGATTATGATGATAATATCGAAACTGTTTCTAGTGAAGTGATAAAGTCTATACTTGAAATTGATGGTGTTTTAAGTAATCCAGCACCAGCAGTCAACTTCTCAGTATTTAATGACAGCACTATAAATTTGACTGTTAATTTTTGGATTACCTATCCAGGGACTGACTTTACTGCAACTAAAAACGAAGCCGCAATTAGACTTCGTAGGTTAGCTCAAAGTGGTTTATTTGATATGCCTTTCCCAATTAGAACAATGATACAGGCTTCGGATAAAACTAAAAAATCTAAACAAAATGAAACCTCACCCAATTGAGTTTGTTTTACTTCGCTTCTTAAGCAATAAATTTATTTCTTAAAGAGTCAATTTGCCCTAACCAAGTTTTTTCATTAGATAAATTAAATCCAATTTGCTCTCCACCACTTATTACTGAACGAAATACTTTTTTTAAGACATCTACTTCAATAAATGAGGCAGTGTCATTACCAATAGTTTCTTCTATTGCTTCAAATACACTGATTAAATCAGGAGTTGTTACCACCTTGGGAAGCTTACTCATATCTAAACCTTTGCAGGCTAGTGGTTTAAAACCAATAAGTTTACTTGTTAATAATATTTTTTTACCGTCTAGTAAGTTTATTTGTAAAAAACTTTTACCTTGCGGATCAACCCTTTCAATAACTTCCTCTACACTAGTAAAGTCTAACTCTATTGATTTTCCATCAACATCTTGTCTAATACCAGTTGAACCTGCAACGGTATTAATGGCTTTCAACCCCTCAGCTGTATCAACATAGCCATTAATCGTGGCTTCATAATTTGTATCGTTTATATCTGTAGTTGTTGCCACTTATTGCCTCCTGGAGCCTAAGTACTCAGATGATTTAATTCCCTGTGCACATGATTTATTATCGTCCTGTCGTCTAAATTGATTTAGTTTTATATCTTTTTTTATTCTATCGTCGTGGAAAATATATAAGCAATTTTAGTAACTTGCCTCAATCATAGACACTTACCCTACCTAGGCTTCATCTGAGCCAATTCTCTAGACTTATTGCGTGTAGCAATTTAAGCCGCTAAAATTAATTTTAAACGTTTCAAATTAATAACTTATACTTAAAGCGAATGAGTTTGCCTGTTTTAAGGAATCAGTTTATGTTCTTAAAATAGGTATACTAATTATTTAAGTATAAAAAGGCAGTTCTCGATGATTATTAAAAGATGGCAGGCACCGCTTCTACCAGATAAAAAACAAATATTTATTATGTTTAAACGTGAAGGCCTTGAACCCTATGAAGAAATCTTAAACCCTAAGCAAAGTGTTAAAACCCATCGCCACCCATTTGATGAAGTTCGCATGATATTAAGTGGTGAATTAAAACTCGATATCTCAGGTAATAAATTACTTCTTCGTGCTGGTGATAAAATTATTATTCCAAGCAACACAAAGCACTCTAAAATGGTGGACTCTGACGACGCTTGCGTTTGTATTTGTGCTCAGAAAATTTAATGTCCTCTTTGTGAAGAGATTGAATTTACTTATTAATATTTTAAGTGGAGCGTGGGTGTTACTTTGCATCAACTCTACTAATTAATTAATTTAAATATTTAGTATTATTTAGTCTAATTATGATTTTAACCATTTTAAATATGCTGTTATGTTTTTTTCGAAGCCTATCTCTGATGGTTCATAGAATTTTCGGCCACTTAATTCTTTGGGTAGAAAGTTTTGTTTCACCCAAGATTTCTCACCATCATGTGAGTATTTATAATCCTTACCAAAGCCTAAGTCTTTAGCCATCTTAGTTCTCGCTGATTTCAAAGAGTTCGGAACATTTAAATTTCCAGAAGATTCCACCTCTGCCAAAGCCTCTTTATATGCAAGGTAGGACCGGTTTGATTTGGGAGCTGAAGACAAATAAGTAGTTACCTGTGCCAAATTAATACCCGCTTCAGGCAAACCAATAGCTTTTACAGCCTCAAGCCCAGCTATAGCTAATTGCAACGCCCTTGGGTCAGCATTCCCCACGTCTTCGGATGCAAGTATAACTAGCCTTCTAGCTATAAACACAGGGTCCTCACCACCTTTTATCATTCTGGCTAAGTAATAAACGGCAGCATCAGGGTCACTCCCCCTTATACTCTTTATAAAGGCAGAAGTCGTATTGTAATGACCGCAGCCTTTTTTATCATAATAAAAACTAGTGGACTGAAAAAACTCTAAGTAGGCTTCAATATTTAATGGCCAACTTAGTCCCTCCTTATCTTTACTATTATATAGATCTATTATTTGATCGAGAATATTATATAACTTTCTAGCGTCTCCATTGGATTCACTTATGATTTCCGTTTTAACTGCGGAGGTGAAAATTGAAGCTTCTGAGAGACTAAAGCTCTGCAAGCAAGACAAAAGTAGTTGTGATAGATTTTCTTCATTAAGGCGATCAAAAACTAATAACTTTGACCGACTTAATAGGGCTGAGTTTAATTCATAACTAGGGTTTTCAGTGGTTGCCCCAATTAAAATCAAATCTCCTTTTTCGGTAAAGGGCAATAAAACATCTTGTTGTGACTTATTAAGCCTATGAATCTCATCTATAAATAAAACTGTTTGCTTACCAGTCATAATTTTATCATTATGTGCCGCCTCACCAAGCTCACGTATTTTTTTAGCACCAGTATTAATTGCATTGGCTAAAATAAATTTAAAATCTAATTTTTGCGATAAATATAAAGCAAAGCTTGTTTTACCGCTGCCAGGAGGGCCCCAAATGATTAAGTTTGGGAGAACACCACGTTCAATCATTTTCATTAGGGGTGAATTTTGATTTAAAATTTTTTCTTGACCAACAAATTCTGTAATTTTTTGTGGGCGAAGTTTATCTGACAGTGGCTGCCCAGTTTTAGGAGTTGTGGCACTAAATAAATCCATAGTGCCTCATATACCTTTATTTGAATTCCGGTACAAGTTAGTTATTCCGAAGTAGTCTAACCCTACAATAGGGAGATATACATTTTTTTCAACTTGTAGCGCGACCGCCGCTATTGGGCGGCGTGATGCCAGTTGAAGCTTCTCCTTAGTGGACAATGCGATGTAAACTATAGTCCATAGTAGACTTAACCTATTGGTTCACTAAGAATCTTAGCTACTTAACATTAGTCACCACAATTCTTTGAAAAACACCATCGTCCTTTATAAATGGATCATCACCCGAGGCTCTAGTTACTGTAGATAAAAAGCCATTGAAAGTTATTCGTACCGTATGTAAAAATAAGCCAGTTTCTAAATCCCTCTCTATGTCATCCATATAAAACTTCCCATTAGCCTCACGGCCAAGTGATTTTGTATCGTTGGGGTCAGGGTCTAAATGAGCAAAATAATTTTGGTTAACGTCGCCGACTACTGTATCTGCAACATGCTTAGCAGGAATATACTCCTCGGTAAGAATCACGTCCTCACCATCTAAAACCTCTAACTTAATATCAGTGATTATTACACTAATATCGTTTTTATTAACGAAATTAAACCAAAACTGAAAATAACCATTTTTTAATGTGATTGTATCTTCCGGCTTAACGCTGGCTGGATCTTTAACCTCAACACCATCATCTCCAGCATTATATACTTTTGTTGTAAAAACGGTGGTTTCTAAGTTCTCAGCTTCTTCGCCAATCTCACCACAAGATACAAAAAGAAGTAAACTCATAATAATTAAAAATATACTCTTCATCCTTAGCCCTTATTTAGTATTTTAGGTGTTAAGAAAATTATTAACTCATTTTTTCTATTCTCTTTAACTTTACTTTTAAATAACCAGCCCAAAATGGGAATGTCTTTTAAGCCAATAGGTCCTGTCTCTCCGGTTAAACCTAAGGAGTCATATATTCCACCAATAACAGCAGTTTCGCCGCTATTAACTAATATTTTTGATCTTGCAGAACGGCTGTTCACAGCTCGAGCCAAAGTTCTAGTGTCTTCCACCGGCCCTGGAAAACCACGACTGACGTTAAAGTCCATCATTACTTTTCCGTTATTTGTAATTTGTGGTGTCACTGCCAGTTTTAAACTTACAGGCTTTCTTTCAACTTTATCACTAACTACTCCGTCTGAAACAGTAGAGGTAATTGTTAGAACTTCAGTTTGTTGAGAGATTTCAGCTCTTTCTTTATTCATGGCTATAATTCTAGGAGATGAAAGTATCTTTGTTAAATTTTCATTTTCAGATAAGGCCAAGCTAGCTGTTAAATCACCTAAAGATTTTAGGGTACCTATACTTAAACTAAACAAACCTGCTGCACCACTAATTTCACCGGAACTTGTAGAGTTCATACGAACAGTTGGGCGCATTAAAACTGGTGAACCAGAGGGGCCACCAGTAGCACTAAACTCAGAGGCTCCATTTTCAGCCCCCCATCTAACACCAATTTTTTGAATAAAATTTTCCTGAGCCTCAACTATTTTTCCTTCGATCATTACCTGAGCTGGGGCCACATCAAGCTGTGCAATTATTTTTTCAACTTTACTTAACACAACCTCAGTGTCAGTAACTATTAAGTTGTTAGTACGCTTATCAATAGTAGCAATACCAGTTTTCGGAGTTAATAATTTTTTAATATTACCATGTATCGAGTATACATCAGCAAAGTTGATAGAGTACATGCGCACCTTTTTAGGGCGTAAATTATCGATTACTTCTTGTGACTTATTAACCATTTTTGTAATATTTTCGAGTTCAGCCAAAGTAGCTATTCTTAAAATACTTCCCTCTCTAACATAACCCAAACCGTGAGACTTCATTAAGGTAACCAATGCTTGGTCCCAGGGTACATCTCTTAGCTTTAATGAGGTTTGCCCTCCAACTTTACTAGAAACAATAATATTGGCTCCACTTTCTTCTGAGATAAAATTAATCAAATCTCTAACATCAACTTTACTGGCTTGAATTGATATTGGACGACCATAGTATCGTTGATTGTTCATTAGAAAATCACTGAAATTAGCCGCAGACATTATACCTTGTGGACCCGTCGAAACTGGTGGCTCATAATTATCCTCTGGTGCGGGCTCTGCTTCTGCTTGGATAGGTGCTAAACTACCATTTGCTAAAACAATAATTGTATTTCCCTCTTGCTGAATACCTGGCAAGCCATAACCCTGCTTCATTTGCACAACAATACTAACTGTATTTCCGTCATCCTGTTCATAGGCATTTAGCCCAGCAAACGGGGTACCAGTAAAGTCTTTCATTATGAAAGGGCGCTTCAGAGATGAAGGAATGGTTGCATTCTCAATATCAATCATCATTTGTCGTTTTTCTGGATTTTCTCTTTGCGAAATACTTGCTTGAGCAGTGGTTTTGATCATTATAATTCCACCACCACCTTCTGATGACTTAAAATCAATAGAAGAAACACTTACTGCTTGCCCTGCTGGGGCTACTGGCTCTTCAAGGGCTACTGGTTCTTCAAGGACTACTGGCTGAGAAGGCTCTTCTGTTGGTTCGTTAATATCAAAACCATCATCTACAGGTTCATTAATTGAGGCGTCTTGATTAAGTGCCTCTGATACAACGTCTTCACCATCGAAGCTATCAAAGCTGTCAAAATCATCGCCACCATCATTCGATGCTGTATCATCGCCAAAATCATCATCGCCGAAGTCTTCATCATCACCAAAACCTTCCTCTGATGAATCAGCTACACTTTCATCTCCACCAAAGTCATCGTCATCACCAAAGCCCTCATCATCGTCAAAACCTTCATCGTCAGAAGACTCCTCAGCAGCAACATCTTCATCATCTCCAAAGCCTTCATCATCATCAAAGCCTTCGTCATCACCATCATCAGTGTCTATAAGCTCATCAGATATTGCATCTTCAACTTCAGTGACTAACTCTGGCTCATCATCAAAGCCATCATCTTCTGTTGATGAACAAGCTGTCATTAAAAATACACTTAACAAAAGACAAACTACCATCCTTAGTAGATTTATTTTTTTCATCCTGATTAACTCCTATGTTAACGCTTTAATCTCATATACTTTGTGGTTACTATATCCTTACCTTGCACACTGACTTTCTGAACAACTACAACCTCACCCTCTCTAATAGCCGCAATATAACCACCATTATTTCCAATGCGATCATTTTTTCTCAAAACGTGAAGCTTGTTTCCAGGGTCATTAATTATTACTTTAGGATTTTTTACATTCCATAAAATAGCCTTAAGGTCTAACTGGCTTAAGTTATACCTTAAAAGAGGACGTGTGGGCTGCTCCACTTCGCTCTGGATTGGAGCTTCCTCTTGAAACTGATCTTCAATAGATGGCTGTTCAACAAATATTTTAAACGGTAAAAATGGGTCTCTTCTTCTCTCAGCATCATAAATATAAGGTTCTAAATATGATAAAATCGCGCTTTCAAGTTGATCAACACTTTCGTTAACTTCACCCGCTGCTCCAGATAAATTGGGGTCGCCTTCTTGCGCCGACACAGCTCCAAAAAATAAACCAACACAAAGTATTAATAATAATTTTTTCACTAGTTCCTCACCGGCTGTTTATCAATATATTTATATCCTACAAATACGGCCGAAAATGCTACAATTCCCTCTCCCATTCTGTTACCAGACTTTATATTAAACTCTTCCACAGTAATTATATTATCAAGCTTGGTTAAGTTTGATAAAAACATCATTATCTGCGTGAAGTTACCTTCAAGCTTAATACTCACTGGAATTTGGGCATATAACTCAGACTCAACACCCTTCGCTCTTCCCCTATCAGAAACATCAATTATATTTACTCCAGATACTTTTGCTGAGTCTGTTAAGCTTCTCATCATTTTTGTTGAACTCATATTTTTTGGTATATACTTAACAACCTTATTAATAGTATTACCTAATTTTTTAATACTTTCTTGATATTCAACCGCTTCCTGAATAATTATACCTTTATCTTTAATATCCTTAGTTAGTTTAATTTTTTGTTTTTTTAATGGGATCATAGACTTAACTAAAGATCCATTGCCACCGAAGACAAAGAAATAAAGTAAGCCAGCAATGACTAAACCAATTATACATGCTTGTGCGGGCGTCATAGCTTTAATTTTATCCATTAAATCGCCCTCAGATTAGTTTGAATTTCAAAAACTACTTTTGAGCCTGAATCGTCTTTAATTTCTTTTGCTGTTGTTATGACAATGTCTTCAAAAAAACTACTACTTTCAAGCTCTTTTAAAAATTCATTGAAAGCACTATTCTCAATAGCACTTCCTTTAATTACAAATACCCTTTCAGAGTAATCAACGCTAGAGAACCATAACTTTTCAGGAATGATATTTTGCATATAATCAAGAGCCTTCAACTCTACAAGCCTCATTCTTGATAACTCTTTTATAGCCATTATTTTTCTTTTGAACTCATCACCCTCTGCTTTATACTTTGATACTTCTTTAATTTTTATATCTTTTTTTTGTAGGTCAGTTTTTAAGACAGATATTTGTTGTGTTAACTTTTTCTTATCAAATTTAACTTTTTTGGAGGCATATTCTTGATAATAATATATCGCCACAGAAAAAATGCACATTAGAAATAAATTAGTTAATAGATTTTTTCTATCATCTCCACTTAAAGACGCTCCTTTCAAGTGAATTGAGCTATCTAAAACTGTTTTACCAAAGCCGGTTGAGGTTTGCTCAAGTGGATCTGATTTAACTTTAGTTTTTAATAAATTAACTTTCATTACTTTCTCCCCATGCCAATGGCTAAGCCAACAGCTACGGTAGAAAAATCTGAAAGTTTATGTACTGATTTTGCATTTACAGTTTTAGCGTTTAGCTCTGTCTTCAAAAATGGATCTAGACGCTTTACTTTATAATTTTTAACCATTTTTTCATATAAGCCAAAAACTTTAAGCCCTCCACCAGTTACATAACTTGAGGTAAAACCAGAACTCTCTGTAGAATTCAAAAAGAACTCTATTGTCGAGTTAATCTCCTCACAGAAAAAATCATGGGCTAGAGTTATTGTTGAAATAACTTCTTCGGGAACTTCTTCTCCATTAGAAGCACTAATTTTTAATGCTTCGGCCTCATCGTAACCAATGCCAAGAGCATTTTCTATTTCCTGAGTATAGCTTTGACCACCAACAGGAATATCACGACAGAATACTATTTCTTTATTTTCAATAACTACAAAGTTGGTTAACTGAGCACCAATATTAAATAAAACAACTCTATCCGCCTCAGAATAATCATAGTTGCCATCAAAGGCATTAAACAATGCAAAGGCAGTTACATCAATTACCTCAAGCCCTATTCCACTCATTGTGGCCATTTCTAAATTTTTAGAAATAGCTTCCCTAAGAGCTGCAACTACCAAAACAGACATACTGCCTGGGTCTTCACTATATTTTAAAACATTATAGTCTAAATTGACTTCACTTAATTCATAAGGAATATATTGTTCAGCTTCCCATTTTAATTGCTCTGCCAATAATTTTTCATCAATTTTTGGAATTGATATTTTTTTAACAACTACTTGGGCACCATTGAGCGCAACACTCACAGTTTTTTTATTAGCCTTTGTTTTAGCAAACAGCTCTGTAACAGCCCCAGCAATTTCTTCAATATTTAAAAGGTCACCATTAACATAGGATTTATCTGGGGAGTGTATAACATCTATTTTCTCAAGAGTTATACTATTTCTTGATTTACTTAACTCAACAAGCTTAATGCAGTTGGCACCTATATCTAAACCAACTAATTTTTTACTACCAAATAATTGCATTAATTTAACCTCAAAAGCGTTGTAAAGGAGACTAGACTTTCGAAAGAAGAAAGTGACCCCAATAAATTATTTCCAAGGCTAGGACAAAAGTCAACGGACAGGACTTTTATCATAAAAAACAAGACCTTATATATGATCATTGGTCTTTGGTTATACTCCTGCTAAAAACCAATTTTTATAGATCAAAACTAAGTTTTGGCCCCAAATCAAATAGATCAGAGCTGCCAATGATATATACGGACCAAAGGCTAATTTCTGATTTCTTCCCTCCCCCGACTTCAACATTAAACAAACGCCAACAACACTTCCGACAAAACATGAAACAATAATTACAAATGGGACAGAAACCAGACCTAAGACAGCACCAACCCAGGCAATTAACTTAATATCACCACCACCCATACCCATTTGTTTTCTGATTACATAAAATATATAAGCTGTAAAATATAAAAAACCGCCACCAATAAACAAGCCCAACAACGAATCTATCACACTTCTGTCGGGGTTTATAACAGCGCCAATTACTCCAATTACAATCCCAGACAAACTAAATAAATCAGGAATTATAAAATGGTCAAAATCGATCATACTAATTATTATTAGTCCAAAAATAAAAATTAAAGACTCATAGAAAGATACACTCAACCCAAACTTTTGATAAGCAATTACAAAAAGTGTTGCCATTAATAATTCTACTAAAAAATACCTTATTGAAATTTTACTTTTACAAAAAAAACATTTCCCAAGAAGTAAGAGCCATGAAATTATTGGGATATTAAAATAAAACGGAATTGTTTTTTTACAGGAGTAGCAATGGCTCCTTGGCGTGACTACACTTTCACCTTTAGGGTAACGATATATAACAACGTTGGCAAAACTACCTAACATAGCACCAAAAATAAATACTATTATTTGAATATAAACTTCGGAGTAAATCATTTACGAAATATCTTTTTTGTTAAAAATTATAATCGACAAAAATATATATAATACAACCCACAGTATGCTATATAAGCTTACTTTACCAATAAAAACTTGTGTCAACTCAATGTTCCCAGCTAGCAAAGATTTCCAATTCATCATTTCTAAATTTGGCAGTGCATACTTAAGAAATGCGTAAACTCCAATATAAGACTCGCCTGTTGATGTTGAGGTAATTTCTTTTAAACTCTCCATCCAATGCCCAACCAAGTACAAGGTTATAGACATAGTTACAACTAGCGAGACTCTTAAAAAACAACTTAATAAAATTGTTAATGATAAAATAATAATAGATTCGAGTAGGATCCCATACATAATTATCACTAACTCTCCAAGTGAGCCATACTCATAATACCAACTTTGTAAAAATAGAATTAAACTAAAAAAAATAGTTAAACATATTACAATAAAAAAAATTCCTAGTATTTTACCAATCAAAAATTGGCTTCGACTCACTGGATGTGAAAGTAAAGTTAAGAGCGTTTTATTTTCAACTTCACGGTTTATCAACTGCGCACCAAGAAATATTGATATAATAATAACAGATACATTTAAAACAAATATTGTGAAATCCATTGTAATTTTAGCTTGCTCAGCAAAACTGAGTTGTGCCATAGCTGAGGCCACCCCTAACATTAGGAATGAAACAACTAGCAAAGCATATAAAATTTTATCACGTAAAATTTCTCTAAAGGTATTTTTTGCAATTAAAAAAACTGAATTAGTCATTATCGCTCGCCATATTCGCATAAGCCTCAATTAAGGATTTATTTTTTTTCGTAACATCAGTAACAATAAGCTTTTTATTAACTATTCCAATTAAACTCTTGTTTAGCTCAGATTCGTTTGCGACTGTTAGCTTTTTATTTTTATTATTCTCAATATAAGAAATCGTATAAGAAGCTTTTGTTTGACCCAACACCTCACTTATTGCCCCTTGAAAACTGATCCGACCATTTTTAATAACAATTATCTTATCACACAGTTTTTCAGTATCATCTAATAAGTGACTGCTAAAAAAAATTGTTTTTCCATCATCAGCCGCTTCTTTAATAATCTGACTTAATTGATAACGACCATCTGGATCTAAACCCGAAAGTGGCTCATCTAAAATAATAAGTTTTGGATTATGTATTAATGCCTGAGCAATACCTATGCGCTGAACCATACCTTTAGAGTAACTTTTAATTAATTTATCTTTATCCTCAAACAAATGAACTTTTTTTAGTACTACTTCTACTTGCCCTTTAAGCTGAATGCCTGAAAATTTATTTGATAAACGTCCGTAGTAATTTAAAAACTCTTTCCCTGTTAAAAAATTATAAAAATTTGGCCTCTCAGGAAGGAAACCGACCTCATCAAAAAGGTTTGATTTTACCTTCTTACCCAAAAAAGAGATATCACCTGAGTCAGCGTGAATTAGGCCAAGGATAGTTTTAATTGTTGTTGATTTACCTGCCCCATTAGCTCCGATAAACCCAACTACTGCCCCCTCAGGAATCTCAAAGCTCACTCCGCGAAGCACCTCAGCCTTACGACCTAAAAATCCAGTGCGAAAACTTTTATATAAATTAGATACCTCTAAAACCAAAAAAATAACCTTTAGTAAAACTAATTATAACAAAGCTAATTGTAGTACATAAAATTTAAGAAACTCAACTAAAATACCTGATAAGCAAAGCTATATGCCCTGTCATCCTGAGCAAACGCGAAGGACCTACTTTAGTAAGGCGCAGAACATCCCACGGCTTCGCCTCTGAGTGACTATCACCCCAGAGAAGCTATGCCTATCAACCTGAGCATAAACGATGGTAGCAACTAATTAAACCGATACAGAAAATTACTAAATACTCTTCTCAAGTGGATACACTTCAAAGTTAGCTTGCTTATGCTTTCTAAGAGCTAACATAAAAGCATTGGCAGCATCACTTTCAGTTAAACAAGGGATAGAGTACTCTGTACAGCTTTTTCTAATACCAAAACTGGCTTCAACAGATGTTTTACCTGAGGTTGTATTAATAACAATGGCAACATCGCCTGACCTGATTCTATCAACACAATTAGGCCTACCCTCATGTACTTTTTTAGTTTTTAAACAATTTAAACCTTGATCTTGCAAATACTTAGCTGTTCCGCCCGTTGCCGACAAGGTATACCCCATTTTCTCAAGCTCTCTTGCAAGTTCGGCCATCTCAGGCTTATCTTTATCTCGCAAAGATAAAAATACCTCACCTTTTAGTGGTAATTCAAAACGACTAGAAATTAAAGCTTTTAAAAGTGCCTCTGAATAATCACTACCTCGCCCCATACTCTCACCTGTTGACTTCATTTCAGGGCCTAAAATTGAGTCTGATTCAAGAAATTTTTTAAATGGGAAAACAACACCCTTAACAGCTGTTTTCTGTCCGTTATTCCAAATATACTTTTCGGGGCCAACTTGAGACTTTTTCAAGCCTAGCATCGCTCTAACACCCAGGTCTACAAGTGGAATACCTGTGGCCTTAGCAATAAAGGGAACACTTCTTGAGCTTCTTGGGTTAGCTTCAATCATAAACACTTCATCATCTTTAATTGCCAATTGTAAATTAAGAAAACCTAAAATGTTTAATCTATCTGCAAGCTGAAGACTCAAAGTTTGGAGTTTATCACACATCTCAGGCTTTAGCCTTTGAGGAGGTATAACCCCCATACTATCACCACTATGCACGCCGGCAGCTTCAATATGCTCAACTACGCCGCCAATAACAGACCAATCCACACCCCGAACTAAATCCACATCTACTTCAAGAGCTCTTTCTAAAAACTGATCTATTAAACAAGGACTATCTTCACTTATAAACATACTGTGACGAGAAAAATAACTTTTAAGTTCTTTTTCATCTTCAATAATTTCCATACGTCTTCCGCCAAGAACATAACTTGGACGACAAATAATTGGATAACCTATATCTGAAACCTTTGTTAAAGCGTCGTCAATGGATATAGCCATCGCTGAGCGTGGAATTTTAAAACCAAACTCTTTGCATACTTTTATAAACCTACCTCTATCCTCGGCTAAATCCATCGAATCTAAACTTGAACCTAACATTTTAAACCCACACTCAATTAATTTAGGTGCAAGGTTAATTGGAGTTTGTCCGCCAAGTTGCGCCACAAAACCCATAGGCTGTAGTTGATTCATAATTTCTAATATGGATTCTTCATGCAAGGCTTCAAAATATAATAAGTCCGAAGTATCGTAATCCGTAGAGACTGTCTCTGGGTTTGAATTAATCATGGCCACTTTATAGCCTTGCCTTTGCAGCTCATACACACTTCGAACACAGCTATAATCAAACTCAATACCCTGGCCAATCCTATTAGGGCCGCTACCCAACATTACAATAGTGTCAGGGTTTTTTGTAACCGGATCTGGCTCAGACCAATAAGTGGAATAAAAATAAGGGGTTTCAGATGAGAACTCTGCAGCACAGGTATCTACCTGATAAAACTTTGGCCTTACATTCATGTCCCAGCGCTGCTTTCTCACTTCAGCAACAGGTTTATTTAAAAGTTTAGATAAATGATTATCGCTGTAACCCATACGCTTAGCCTTCAAGAGGACCGACTTACTAACATCACTCACCTTAATTTGCTCACCAAACTTTACAACCTGCTCAAACTGCTCTAAAAACCATGGATTAATCATTGTCATTTGATTTAACTTTTCAACAGAGTAACCCTCTCTCAAAGCTTGAAACAAATGATACATTCTCTGGCTATTTGGATAACTCACCTTTTTTTCATCTAAGGTCATTTTATCAAAAAGGTTTTCTTTCACCTCAAGAGATAAAAAGCACTTCATAAATGACTCTTTAAAAGTACGGCCTATACCCATGACTTCGCCCACACTTTTCATTTGTGTCGACAAATGGTCTTTAGCTCCTTGAAATTTTTCAAAAGCAAACTTTGGAACTTTAGTTACTACATAGTCCAGTGCCGGCTCATAACAAGATAAGGTGGTTTTTGTAATATCATTTTTTAGTTCATCTAATGTGTAGCCAATACATAAAAGGGCTGCAATCTTAGCTATGGGGAAACCAGTAGCTTTACTAGCTAAAGCCGAAGACCTACTCACACGCGGGTTCATTTCAATAACAATTCGGTCTCCATTTTCAGGGTTAACTGCAAATTGAATATTAGCACCACCAGTTTCAACACCAACCTCATTAATTATTTTTTGAGCTTCATCGCGCATGTCTTGATACTCACGATCAGATAAAGTTTGTTGTGGAGCCACAGTTATACTGTCACCAGTATGCACACCACAGGGGTCAATATTTTCAATGGAACAAATCACAACAAAAGTTCCATCTTTATCTCGCATCACTTCAAGCTCATATTCTTTCCAGCCTAAAATACTTTCTTCTACTAAAACTTCAGAAGTTGGACTTTCATGAAGTGCCGTTGCTAATTTAGTTTTATACTCTTCAAGTGAGAAGGCCATACCCCCGCCACCGCCACCTAAGGTATAATTAGGCCTTAGGATAATTGGAAAGCCTAAGTCGTCTCCAGCGGCAAGTCCTTGCTCAAAAGTTGTGGCCATTACACTCTTAGGGTATTTGGCGCCAACTTTATCTAAAACTTTACAAAACTTTGCCCTGTCCTCTGCTTTTTCAATCACTTCTCTATTTGCACCGAGCAATTCAATATTCAACCGCTCTAATATTCCCGCAGCATCAAGATCTAGTGCTAAATTTAAGGCCGTCTGCCCACCTAAAGTAGGAATGACAGCATCTGGTTTTTCTTTTTCTAATATTTTTTCAACAAATGGAACTTTCAAGGGCTCTACATAAACCCTTGTCGCTAGCTCGGCGTCAGTCATAATTGTTGCTGGGTTAGAATTTATTAAAATAACCTCTAAACCTTCAGCCATCAATGCTTTACAAGCTTGGGTCCCAGAGTAATCAAACTCACAAGCCTGACCTATATTTATGGGACCACTCCCTAATAACACAACTTTCTTTATATCTGTTCTCTTAGCCATATAGCCTCACACTTTTATTTTAGATTCATTGTTATAAATTTCTTCAATTTTAATATGCTTATATTGCTCAGATTTATGCTTCATTCTAAAAAGCTTATTAATAAGCACTTTCTTTTCAATTTCTGTCTCATCCTCGGACATTTTTTTAGTTTTCTTTTTAAGTACTTTGAATTCTTTTAAAATATACTTATTTGCTTGAGGAGCATGAAAACAAAAAGACCCAGAAAAAATTAACTCTTCATTAAGTTCAACAACTCGAGCCTCGAAATAGTGTTCTTTATTAAAAGCACTTAGCACTGAAACATCACTAATTAAATACTTTTGACCATCCAACAAATCTTTAATTAAAATTTTGTTGCCTTTTTTCTGCTTTAGAAATTCAAAAACTCCATGGCTTGAGTTTTCTAAACCTTCAATAATTTTTAACTCATCATCGCTTAAGTCTTTAATTTCATCTCTAGCTTTTTCAATGGGGCTTAAACCATCTGAAAACTTTCTATCTAACAGAAACCACTCCATAAATAATGACATTTTAACTTCAAAATCGTTAGAGGATTCATCAAACTGTCCCGCCCACTCAAAAAACTGGGACCGTGCCTTATGAAGCTCTATACGATTCTTTCCTTCAGCAAAAACAGACATTACTTTTTCATAAAAGTTTTCTAACATTTTTTAGTCTGCTCCGTGAAATAATCAAAAATCGTAACCGCATCGTGTGGGCCCGGGTGACTTTCCGGGTGAAACTGTACACTAGCACAATTATTAGCATCACTTTTTAAACCTGAAACAACGTTATCGTTTAAATTCATATGGGTAATCTCAACATCTTTAGGCATAGTTTTTTCATCCACAGCGTAACCATGGTTTTGTGTCGACATATAAACTTTATCAGTAATGTAATCTTTGATAGGATGGTTAGCCCCTCTATGACCAAATTTTAACTTAAAAGTTTTACCACCTAATGCTGTGGCCAAAACTTGATGCCCCATACAAATCCCATAGATATATTTAAAACCAATAAGCTCTCTAACTGTTTGCGTCCCCTCAATAACATTTGCTGGGTCGCCAGGGCCATTACTTAAAAATATGGCATCCGGGTTATAACTTTTTATTTCAGAAGAGCTCGTATTAGATGGGAAGACTTTAACTTCTCTAGTTCTAGCTTGCAGCTCTCTGAGTATATTTTTTTTACAGCCAAAATCTATGAGTGCCACTTTTGCACCCAACTTATCAACGCCATCTAAAGTGTAAGGTGTTTTACAACTCACCTCTTTAGTCCAATCACCATCGGTGTCTTTTTTATCTGCAATTAACTTTTTAGCCTTATTGATTGCCTGATCACCTTCACCCTCAACCATGGCACCCCAAACTGTGCCCTTTTCTCTAAGAGTAATAGCTAACTTTCTAGTATCAACTTCTGATAATACAGGACAGCCTTTGTTAGTTAATTTTTTTAACCAAGAGCTATCTCGATTAGAATTTTGCATTTCTAAACAGATAAATCCGTTTATCCATATATTTTCAGACTCCCAAAAATTATTAGACTCACCGTAGTTACCCTGCATAGGCGCAGTTAAAATTAAAATTTGATTATAATAGGAGGGGTCTGTAGCCATTTCTTCATAGCCACTATGAGAAGTATTAAACACTACCTCTCCGGCTGATTCGTTACCACCTAACCATTCACCTGAGAAGACTTCACCAGATTCTAAAACTAAACTTCCAATCATACTTATTTACCTTCCTACAGTCCTAAAATAGAAGCGATTAAAGCCATACGTATATATACCCCATTTGATACCTGGCTCCTAACTAAACACCTTGGGTCATTAAAAATTAATGGGTCAAAATCCATCTCTGGCACATGAGGGCCCGGATGCATAATAAACGCATTTTTATTTAAATATTTGTTCATTTTTTCAGCTGTTAGCCTATAATTTTTTTGATACTCTGAGGTGGAAAAGCCCTCCTTCGTATGACGCTCTTTCTGAACTCTTAGACCCATACAGACATTGCACCAGGCTAAAGCCTCTTCTAAAGAACTAAACAAATGTGAGTTTTCATACTCCCCTAACTTTGGTAAAAAACCACTTGGACCACAGAAACCAAAACTCACACCAGCAAATTTTTTTAATAATTCAATATTAGACTTAACGACTCTTGAATGATTAATGTCGCCCACAAATAAAATTTTTAAATTATTTACTTCTAATTTTTCGCTAATAGTAAATACATCAGTTAAAGCTTGTGTTGGGTGACCTATTGACCCACACCCCGCATTTATTATTGGCAAAGAATATTCATTAATCGAGTTTTGCTCACCAGCAGTTGTGTTAGCCCTTAATATCATTAAGTCTGGCTGCATGGCTTCAATTGTTTTCAAAGTTTCAGAGAAGCTCTCACCTTTAGACATACTCGAGTCACTTAAAGTGCCAAGGTCCGAAGACAATAAACCTAAGCGAGCCAATGCCGTCTGAAAACTTAGCTTTGTGCGTGTACTAGGTTCAAAAAATGCAAAAGAAACAAGTTTTCCAGTTGATTTTTGTGATATTTGATAATGTTTTGATTTAAAATTAGAGCTTTGAGAAAAAAGACTTTCGACCTCTTTAAGAGACCAGTTACTGAGTGAAATTAAAGATTTTCTGACTAGTGACATTAAAAATAAACTCTAGTTAGGGATTGCGACCTTGTCGAGAGAAATCATCCAAAAAGTAACTATTCCCCAACTTTGCTGGAGCGCTGAGCAATAATATAACAGCTCGAGCCACAAACACCTAAAATTTACCTCAAATTTAGTAGAACTCCTCATATCTGTCAGCTATACTAATCCCCTTATGAGCTCTATGATCACCATTTCAGATATAAACAAAATTTACGATGGCAAGTTTCAAGCCCTAGAAAATGTTAATTTTGAAATAAAAAAGGGAGAGATTTTTGCCCTTTTAGGACCCAATGGCGCCGGCAAAACAACTCTAATAAAGGTAATTTGCGGGCTCTCAAATGCCACTTCAGGAACCGTCACCGTCGACGGACTTGATAATGTAAAAAACTATAAAGACACCCGTAGGCTAATAGGCCTTGTACCACAGGAGCTGACCACCTCACCTTTTGAGACCGTATGGAAGACAGTATGTTTTAGCCGTGGACTATTTGGTAAACCACCAAAGCCTGAATATATCGAGAAGCTTTTGAAACAGCTTTCTTTGTGGGATAAAAAAGATAACAAATTAATGACCTTATCTGGTGGTATGAAACGCCGTGTGATGATAGCAAAAGCTTTATCGCATGAGCCAAGAGTCTTATTTTTAGATGAACCCACAGCAGGTGTTGATGTTGAACTTAGAAAAGATATGTGGCAACAGGTTCGCGAGCTTCAAGAAACGGGGGTAACTATAATATTAACTACCCACTATATTGAAGAGGCCGAAGAGATGGCTGACCGAGTGGGCGTTATTAGCTCCGGAAAAATTATTCTTATTGAAGAAAAAAATAAGCTCATGAAAAAAATGAGTAAAAAAGAAATTAAGCTGGTATTAGCTAAACCAATAAATACAATACCGAATAGCCTTGAAAATTATGATTTAAAATTAGTAGATAACCATCTCATATACTCTTATGGCAACACTGAGAGAAGCAATGGAATTAGTGACCTTTTTGAACAGTTAAAAAAAGAACACATTGAGTATACTGACATTAAGACATACGAAAGCTCCTTAGAGGAAATTTTTGTGGAGCTCGTAAATAAATGAATATTCGAGGGATCTATTCTATTTACGCATTTGAAATGGCCCGCATGTGGAGAACTCTAGGGCAAAGTATAGCCTCTCCGGTTTTATCAACATCACTTTATTTTATTGTTTTTGGCTCAGCCATTGGCTCAAGAATAAAAGAGGTGGACGGCATTGATTATGGATCATTTATCGTCCCAGGCCTCATAATGCTTTCAGTCCTGACCCAAAGTTTGTCTAATGCCGCCTTTGGGATATACTTCCCCAAATTCTCAGGAACCATCTATGAGATTTTATCTGCACCACTTTCATATGTAGAAGCCGTGATTGGTTTTGTTGGAGCCGCCGCCACAAAGGCAATGATATTAGGAGTTTTAATTTTTATTACCGCCCACTTTTTTGTGGATGTTCAGGTTCAGCATCCATTTTGGATGATACTTTTCCTTGCACTCACTTCTATTACTTTTAGTTTATTTGGCTTTCTTATTGGCATTTGGGCCGATAGCTTTGAGCAACTTCAACTAGTGCCATTACTAATAGTAACTCCCCTAACCTTCTTAGGTGGAAGTTTTTATTCAATCAGTATGCTGCCACCATTTTGGCAAAAAGTTTCAATGTTAAACCCCGTGGTTTACCTAATCAGTGGCTTTCGCTGGAGCTTTTATGGAAAGTCTGACGTGAGCTTAGAAGTAAGCTTACTAATTATTGGAATTATTTTAGTAATATCCATGATAGCCATACATTGGGTATTTAAAACTGGTTACAAAATAAAAAGCTAGGGTCTGTTGACAATTCATCTAGTCAGTTAATTGGCTAGATGAACTGTCAACAGACCCTAAGTCTTAACTGTTTATAATTGTAATAAGTATCAAATGCTTATGAATAATTTTTAATTAAAAACCTCTTCACTGACTTTAGTCCTGCACTCCGGTAGAAAATTAGATAGGCAAATTATGTTCAAACCGAGCCTTTCTCAAAAGAACATCTAATTATTTTTAAACCTGACGTAACTCAATGGAGCCCAAACTATGGCCAAACTTATTTTATTAGTTTTACTATTCACGACCACAAACAGTTTTGCCCATCAGAATATGTGCTTCAATAAAGAAGAGGCCATCAAAATTATGAAAAGTAATTTAGAAGCTATCGCTGATGGCAGCTATATTGGTAATAGCGAAACATCTATTTATGTGGATCATTATGACTCTACAGACCACTTTGACAATGTACTACTTAACCCATCTAACATTAGCTTCTCTGGCACTTATACATCCAGCTATGAAGACTTCTTTGAAAATATAAGAATTGATATTAGCCTGGACTGCCAAGGTAACTTTAATATGATAACAAGCAGTTACGACGGCGATTAAAAAAGAGAGTATACTTTTTACCCAAACGATAAGCCTAATAAACTCTTAATCGTTCATATTTTAGTCGATTTTATTACTCTCTAACTTTTTTTCAATGCTCCATCCATAATACAATAAATATGGTAAAATTAGCTCTGATAACCAACGACTATGGAGGGTTATGCTTTTTCTAATTAACCTTTTGTTTACAGTTTTGAATGTCTATGGCATGGACTGTACAAGCATGAATCAGCCAGTAACTAAAGAATGTTATCAAGTAGTTCAAGAACAATTCAAAGCTGAGAATCAAAGTTATTTTTTTGAATTTAACTGGGATGAAGAAAGGCCTGTAGCTTTTGCTGTTTCTATTGCAAGAAGTTTGATTGTCTCAGGAGGCATGGCAAGAGGAGAAGGGCTAAACCTTGGTGGTTTCGTAACTATTGTTTGCCATGAGTTAGGTCATTTGAAGTTTCAATATACTGAAGGAGAGGCCGATTATTACGCCACAAATATTTGCCTACCAGCTTATATTGAAAAGTTTATTAATGTTAAAGAACACATAACTGATGAAAGAGTTGCTAATTTTTGCCAAAGTTTAGATAGCTTATCATTTGATTACTGCATACTTATATCGTCAATGTTTAATAATGCCGCTGAATTTAATAGATTATTTTGTGTAGAAAAAGTTAAAAACTTAGACCCTTCAGAGGTGCTAAAAAAATTAAACAGCAATAAATCAACCAAGCAAAAGCATCAAAGCTGTTTACTAACATCACAAGATTATCCCAAAATACAGCGTGGCTCTATAGAAAGTATAATAATTCAGACTCAGCAGAAATTAAATTTTAAGTTAAGTTTTAACAACAAAGATCAGCGACGAGTTACCAAGGAGTATAAGTCTCACAACTCTCCTCAGTGCCGAATAGATACATTCATAGCCGGGCTATTAGGCCAAGCCAAACCACGGTGCTGGTCTCTTTAGTTAAATGAATAATTAACGACTAAACTCTTAGGCAAATCAAATATATTCTATTCGCTCGGAGTTGCGTTGACACTGCGAGTTCGTATAGCAACTCGTTGCGGGCTGGAGCTTGTTTGAGCTAGCCGTAATAAAGCTTTGCTTTATGTTAGGCGATAGATAAAAAATTATTTTCGTAGGCACCAGCCGGAGAAAATAAACCTTTGGTAAACTATTTTATACTTAGGAGTAAAACCTACAAATAGCAGTTACTGAATTTTATGGCCAAAGCGGTCCCAGCGGATTGAGTTTGGCTTACACAAGCGGCTTACTAGTTCAAAAGTATTTTGACAGCTCAACCAGATATGACTGGCCTCACCAATGAGCAGCTCCTGTGGTACAGGCCCCCAAAAGCGACTATCCAAAGAGTTATCACGGTTATCACCCATTACAAATACATGGCCCGGAGGCACTAAGGCTTCAAATTCTCCATGATCAAGATCACCTCTAAACATACTTAAGAATGTATTCTTACCCATGGTTTGTTCGTAAAATTCCATATCCTGCGCAAGAGCCTCTAAGTCTACATTATCAACTTTATAGTATGGGCTACTTTCTGCTTGTAACTTTGTGTTATCAAATTGAGTACGAGTTATAACTTTACTATTTACAGTTAAGGAGCCATCTGGACTCATTAATATTTCATCACCAGGCAAGCCAACAACTCTTTTAATCATAAAATAATTATCATCTGGTTTTTTAAAAACAATAATATCTCCTCTTTCAGGGAGGGTAATATCTGTTAACCACTTCTGTGAAAAAGGAAGCCTAACTCCAAAGGCATATTTTTTTACTAAGATATGGTCATGAACTAAAAGCGAAGGGATCATACTACCTGAAGGAATTACAAAGGGTTCAAAAGCAATCCAGCGAATACTTAATATAAGAATTAAAATTCCCCAAAATGAAAAGATACTTTTAAATAGCTCTTTCATTAATGCACATTATGGAAAAATCGTTTTCCGCGAATAGTAAGTGGGTTACATAAAAAACTAATCCCAGGAATAGTCTCATCACAACTTAGCCATACAAACATAGCTCGACCAATAAGGTTGTCCCTGGGAACAAAAGTCTTATCCGGGCTCCATAAGCGGCTATCTTTTGAGTTATCACGGTTATCACCCATTACAAAATAACTATCTTGCGGTACCTGGTAGGGGCCGAAAGTTCTTGATGGGCTATCCTTAACTAATAATGTACTAAATTTTTGCTCACCAATTTGCTCCTCCCAGTGAACGACATCATTAGTAGTCAAAAATTGTAAATCTTTATCGCGAAGCCAGTTAAACTCACCTTTTAACTCATTAGGCTCTTTTTTCTCAACTAACTTATCATTGATATATAGTTTTCCATTTTCATAAAATATTCGATCACCTGGAACACCAACTACTCTTTTAATGTAAAATATTTTTTCATTTTCTGGGTACTTAAATACAATCACTTCCCCGCGCTCTGGATCACCGGCTTTATATAGCCACTTTTCTGTGAATGGAACTCTTACACCATAAACCATTTTATTAACAAATATATGGTCATGCACGAGTAAAGTGGGAAGCATACTTCCTGAAGGGATCACATAGGCCTCCATAAATGCCCATCTAATAGTTAGTGCAATTAAAATTGCAACAGCATACGAACCCACACCTTCAGTCCAATACTTCTTAGTAAACATAACTAATCCTCCACCTTGAGAATGGCCAAAAAGGCTTCTTGTGGAACATCCACGCGCCCAATTGATTTCATTCGTTTTTTACCTTCTTTTTGGCGCTCTAATAATTTTCTTTTTCGGGTAATATCACCACCATAACATTTAGCCGTTACATCTTTTCTTAGGGCACCCAATGTTTCTCGCGAAATTATTTTTGCCCCGATTGCAGACTGTAAATTCACTTGGAATTGCTGCCTTGGAATTAATTCTTTTAATTTTTTTGTTAATAATCGCCCTTTAGAGGTAGCTTTATCCTTATGGACAATAACTGATAAAGCATCCACTGGCTCACTATTTATCAGAAGATCCATCTTAACTAGATCGCCCTCTTCGTAACCCGTTATTTCATACTCCATTGAAGCATAGCCTTTAGACCTAGATTTCAACTTGTCATAAAAATCCATAACCATTTCATTTAATGGAATTTTATACTCAATGATAACTTTTGTGTCTGAAATATAGTCCATCCTTTCTTGTTGGCCACGTCGATCTTCACAAAGTTTTAATAAACTACCAATATATTCAGACGGAGTATGAATAGTTAATTTTGCATAAGGCTCATTAATTTTTGCAATTTGTGAAGGGTCTGGTAAGTCAGCCGGATTTTCTAAAAAGAATTTTTCACCATTAGTTTTTTCAACTTCGTACACAACCGTCGGAGCTGTAGATATGAGGTCTAAATTAAACTCTCTTTCTAAGCGCTCTCTGATGATTTCCATATGGAGTAGTCCCAAGAAACCACATCTATAGCCAAAACCAAGCGCTGCCGATTTTTCAGGCTCATATGTCAGGCTGGCATCATTTAAAACTAACTTTTCCATGGCTTCTTGAAGCAGTACATAATCAGAGGATACTACTGGGAAAATTCCAGAAAATACCATTGGTACTACTTTTTTAAATCCACCTAAAGACTCTGTGGCCTGTACTTTGCCATGCTTTTTAACATGAGTAAGAGTGTCACCCACATTCACATCGCGAATACCTTTAATGCCACAAATGATATAACCCACTTCACCGGCTTCTAACATCGGCAGGTCTTCTTCAAATGGCGAGTAAACACCTAGTTTTAATACATCATAATCTTTATCAGTAGATAAAAACTTAATGCGATCACCTTTTTTTAAAGTTCCATCAACAATACGGCATAAAACAACAACACCTTGATACACATCAAACCATGAATCAAATATTAAAGCTCTGAGTGGAGCCTCTCTGTCTGCAGCAGGTGGAGGGACTAATTTAACTACCGCCTCTAAAATTTCTTTAATGCCCTTTTTTTCTTTAGCACTGGCTAAAATAGCGCCACTAGCATCTAAGCCAATTGAATCTTCGATTTGCTGACGAACGCCTTCAGGGTCAGCTGCTGGTAAGTCAATTTTATTAAGTACTGGAATAATCTCTAAATCATTATCTAGAGCTAAATAAACATTAGCTAATGTTTGCGCCTCAACACCTTGGGCGGCATCGACAACTAATATGGCCCCTTCACAAGCAGCCAGTGATCTTGAAACTTCATACGAGAAATCAACATGGCCTGGAGTATCGATTAAGTTAATCTGGTATTCTTCACCATCGTCAGCTGTATACAAAAGCCTAACTGTTTGCGCCTTAATAGTGATTCCACGTTCGCGCTCAATATCCATATTGTCTAAAAATTGATCTTTTTCCTCTCGCTGACTCAAAGCACCTGTTTGGCGCAACAGCCCATCAGCCAAGGTAGACTTACCATGGTCAATATGAGCAATGATGGAGAAATTCCTGATGTTTTCTGGTTTCATAGTGAATTAGTGTAACCCTAAGATAGAGTTTTAACTACATCTTTCAGTGCATCAATTTTATCTGTAGCTTCCCAAGTAAATTCAGACTCAGTACGCCCGAAATGCCCATAAGCAGCAGTTTTAGTAAATCTAGGGTCTAAAAGCTTAAACTGACTAATAATATCAGCAGGTTTAAGGCTCCAAATCTCTCTAACAGCCTTGGTTAGAATTTCACTTCCAGCTTTACTAGTTCCGTAGTCCTCAATCATCAAGCTTACTGGGTCTGAAACACCAATAGCATAAGAGGCTTGAACTAAACATTTTTCAGCAAGACCCGCTGCTACAATATTTTTAGCAACATGGCGGCAGGCATAAGCAGCTGAACGATCCACTTTAGTTGAATCTTTACCTGAAAAAGCTCCACCACCATGAGCTCCGTGACCACCATAAGTATCAACAATAATCTTTCTTCCAGTTAGCCCACAATCCCCATTTGGTCCGCCAATAATAAACTGACCCGTTGGGTTAATGAAAAACTTTGTTTTGTTATCCATTAAATTGGCTGGAATTGTTTTCTTGATTAACTCTTCTCTAACAAAATCAATTAAATCACTCTGTTTAACATCTGGGCTATGCTGAGTGGAGATAACTACAGCATCTACACGCTTGGGCTTGCCATCAACATACTCTATAGTTACCTGACTTTTGCTATCAGGCCTTAAATACTTTACAACTTCTTTTTTTCTCATATCAGCTAAGTTTCTAACCAAGTCATGAGATAAACTAATCGATAAAGGCATTTGCAAATCATTTTCGTTGATTGCGTAACCAAACATAATTCCTTGGTCACCAGCACCTTGTTCATGTTTATCATCATCAACACCCATGGCAATATCTGGACTTTGTTTATCAAGTGATGAAAATACAGCACAGGTTTTATAATCAAAACCTTTTTCGCTGTCATCATAACCGATTTCTTTTACTGTGTTTCTAATTATATCATTAACATCAATTTGAGCTTTCGTAGTTACCTCACCAGCAACTGTTACAAAGCCTGTGGAAATCATTGTTTCACAGGCGACTCTACTTTTAGGGTCTTGGGCCAGCATCGCATCCAAAATAGAATCACTGATTTGGTCAGCCATTTTATCTGGATGGCCTTCTGAAACTGATTCACTTGTAAATAGGTAATTTTTCATAATATGTCCTTTCAAAATAAATAACTCACCAAATTAAATATACGCTTGAGAGGCTATTCTTTTACAAAACAAAGGGTAAATAAGCAAATTGTTGAGTTTTTATGAGCTAGTTTTTAGAATAAAACGCGTTATTTGCGCGCAGCATTAGCCAGGACAATTTAATACTACTAAAAGCTATTAACGCAAGAGTTGTATGCTGGCTCAACATCAGTCCAATCGGTCTCATAGCTATTAACTAGAGCTGTATAAGATGCACTTCCAGAGGAATGATGTGTTGGATCAATTATTTTTTCCTTTAGTAACTGCCTAGCGTCCTCAGCCCGCCCTGAACCTGCTTGATTAGGAGACATTAATAGGAAGTTATCAAATGCTATATTGGGATCTGGAATAGCAATTTCATGGCTAATTCCAGGATTGGAATGACAGTTTGTACATGTCCTTGGTGTAGTTGTAATTATATCGTAGTAAGTAGCAATAAATACAGATTTATATAAATTTTCGCAATCAACCAAAGACTTAAAAGAGGTTCCATTAGAAGCTTTATCAGATGCAGGCGCACAGTTTATTAAAATTAAGCATATAAATGATACGCTCACCTTTGAGAAAAATTGTTTTAAAATCATCCAATTTTTAAAATTCATAATTAGCTACTGCACCTTTTAATTAGTTTAAACAAGTTTTCAGTAAAACAATTAATAAAAATTACTGATGTTAAACTTACTAAGTTACAACTAGCACTTACAGACAGTTTCAATAGATAATATATATTATACACTAAAGTAATTAAACTTCTAGTCATTAAGTATTCCCCTTATATTGCTTTTCGGAATTACTGAAGCTTTATTAAGTATTTATGGGTATTAAGACAATAAGCCCTAAATAAGTTTAGTTATATGTGTTTTTTGTATCGGATAGATACAAAAAAAAGTCTCAACATGAGACTCTTTTTTGTGACTTTATAGTTTTGAAAATGAATTTTAGTAGAATTTTTTTCTTTTAGATGATGGCAAAATCTTTAAAACATCACGATATTTAGCCACTGTTCTACGCGCAATTTTAATTCCATCTTTCTTAAGTAGATCCACTATTTTTTGATCCGATAAAGGCTTTTTAGTATCTTCGGCATCAACTAATGCTTTGATTTTTAATTTAACAGTTTCACTAGCAACAGAGTCGCCATCTGTTTTATTAATGCCAGAGTTAAAAAAGTACTTCAACTCAAATATTCCTTGCGGTGTATGTACATATTTACTTGTAGTGACACGACTCACTGTAGACTCATGCATTTCTATATCATTAGCAATATCTTTTAAAATCATTGGCTTTATAAAGCCATCCCCTTTTTCAAAAAAATCAACCTGGTGCTTTACAATACTTTCCGTCACTTTATAAATTGTTTTTTGTCTTTGGTGAATAGACTTAATCAGCCAAACAGCAGACCTTAACTTATCTTGAATATAGTCTTGGGCCTTTTTATCATCTGAATTTTCTTTACTCTTGAGCAAGTTTTTATATAAAGCAGACACTTTTAGCCTCGGTAAACCTTCCTCATTTAAGGAAACCACATACTCTTCACCCACTTTATAAACGTAAACATCTGGACTTATATAATGGGTATCATGTGATAAGTATATTCTTCCTGGCTTAGGATCCATATTAAAAATAACTTGGCAAATATCAATAACATAATCTAAATCCATATTCATAGTTTTAGCTATTAATGGGAAGTTCTTTCTTTGAAGTTCTTCTAAGTGGTTCTGAATAATGGCTACTAAATCTTTAGTATCTTCTTGTAAGTGCTTCGCTTGAATTAATAAACACTCTTCTAAAGTCCTTGCTCCAACTCCTGCAGGATCAAACTCTTGTATAAAAGGTAAAATTTCCTCTAAATCTTTAGTTTCAATTTCCTCATCTTTAGCTATATCTTCAAGTGGAGTTTTAATGTAGCCATCATCATCAATATAATCCACTAAAATTCTAGCGTGAGTTTCTTCTTCTTCATTAAACCCAGCCATCCCAACTTGCCAAATTAAATGATCATTTAATGTTGTTGCTGAAGATAATATATTTTCATAATTAATTACGTCATCTGAACCACCACTTTGTATTTGTGGCGGCTTATATTGGTTGTCCATATAAGCTTCCCAATCAAACTCATCTTGCTTCGTTGGGTCTTGTGCATCTTTAGACTTATCTTCTTGGTTTTGGATATCGTCTTTAGTTTGGTTATTAGCTAAAGCCGGATCATCATCTATTCCATCTTGTACTTCTTCTAATACAGGATTTTCAACTAATTCTTTTCTTACAGCGGTCTGCAACTCCATACGAGACATCTGCAACAGCTTAATTGCCTGCTGTAGTTGTGGTGTCATTCTAAGTTGTTGAGACAACTTCATTGACATTTTTAAACCCATAGCCATTTCTTACCTCGTTTATTAAACATTCTAAAAAATTAAATCAATTTACTTTTTTTGTGATGAAGCCGTAGCTTCATTCTTTTAGTTTGCACGGTCTAGTGCATCACCCTTCTAATTGATGAAATTTGATTCCGCGCCGTCCAATTAGGACGTCTCGCAATAAAATTCCGCCTTCTTTTTCGGAATGAAGCCGGAGCTTCATTCCTACGCAGTTCGTGCTTACTCCCAATTGATTAGTTTTTTCACCGCAACGTCCAATTGGGACGTTTCGTTAAAAAAACTCGCTTTCTTTTTCGCAAATGAGCCGGAGCTCATTTGCTACTTCTTAGTTTGCACAGTATGTGCTTAAGTTGCTCCTACGTTGATAAAGTTTGTTATCGCAGCGTCCAATTGGGACGCTTCGCTAAAAAACTTTGCTTTGTTGTTCGCAAATGAGCCGGAGCTCATTTGCTACACAATCCGTGCTTACTCCCTATTGATTAGTTTTTTCACCGCAACGTCCAATTGGGACGTTTCGTTAAAAAAACTCGCTTTCTTTTTCGCAAATGAGCCGGAGCTCATTTGCTACATCTTGAAGTCTTCTCCTAAATAAAAGTCTCTTGCTTTTTTAGACTTTAATATTTCTTCTCTTGTTCCTTCCACTTCAACTCTTCCACTTTTTAAAATATAAGCCTTATCACATATTCCTAAAGTCTCTCTTACGTTATGATCTGTAATTAAAATACCTAACCCTAATTCTTTTAACTGCAAAATAATCTTTTGAATTTCCCCAACTGCTATGGGGTCAATCCCTGCAAAAGGCTCATCCAACAATAAAAACTTTGGAAACCCAGTCAACGACCTTGCAATTTCCACTCTCCGTCTTTCGCCACCAGATAGTTCATAACCATAACTATTTAAAATATGACTAATACTAAAATCACTAACTAAAGACTCTAACCTCTCCTTCTTTTTAGAAAATTTAAAACTTTTAGCTTCTAAAGCTACTTGTAAATTTTCCTTCACAGTTAACTTTCTAAAGATACTAGGCTCTTGTGGCAAATAACTAAGACCTTCACGAGACCTTTGGTATATTTTTAACTGACTAATATCTTTATCATTTAATTCTATTTTACCACTATCTGGCTTTAACAGACCAACTACCATATAAAAACTAGTTGTTTTACCTGCCCCATTTGGGCCTAATAACCCAACTATTTGCCCCTCTTCGAGACAAAAGCTCATATCTTCAACAACTACCTTTGAGTTAAACTGCTTTGATATATTACTGACCTTTAATTGGTTCATCGTAGCTCTCCAGCGTATTTTTATCGACTTTAGCCCTGGCTTTTTTTACCGAAACACTCTTGGTTTTATTATAGAAGATAATCTTCTCTCCGTACAGCACATCCCGACCTTGTTTAAACTTTGGTGACTTAAGCATAACTATAACTTCATTTTTAAAGTCTAGTGTTGCCCGGCCAGAGGTCCCAACTCTATTACCAGAAATAACTTTAACCCTTCCTGTTGCAATTAAATTTTTAAGCTTTTTGCTTTTCTTGCTTACGTAAAGCCTCATCCTATCACTCTTAACCTTAATATTAATTCCCACTAAATTAACATTTTTTATATAATCAATCCTATAATTATTACCGGAAAGAATTGCAGCCTTACTGGCAATTTTAACTTTTTTATTTCTTCTAATAATTTTTGTTGATTTAATTTCATTCAAGAGAATTTTAGAGTCTTTTAAATCCACCTTCATACTCTTTGCCGAAAAAGTTAATGGCTCTCTTACTTTCTTCTTGTTTGTATCAATCTCAACTGGGTCATCTGTATATATTAATTCCTCTTTAAAGTTATAACCTAATGTTTTAGCCTTCATATAATAACCATTAGGCGACTCAATTAAAATTTCCCCTTCAAATACCATTTTTTTCTCTTTTAAATCTATTAGCCCGATTTCAGAAATTACTTTATAAACTTTTTTATCTTTTGTATAAAAATTAACCTTAACATTATTAAAACGCCAACTCGATGAAGCGCTTGAACTTAAACCCGACTCAGCCCACAACTCCCAGTTTGTATCATTTTTTTGCGAATCAACTAAGTAAACGCCCTTGATACTTTGTTCAACAACCATTTTTTGCGACTTATTGCTTTTTTTTCCGTAAGTTACATTTAAATCAAATAGTTTTTCGGGCTTATAGATATTTAAAAAAACTATAAAGCCAAAAAATAAACCTATTAAAAAAATACCGTAAACTCTACGAAACAAACCTTTACCTTAGAAATATGTGAGCCAAAGAAATTAGACTCGATACAAACACCAATTTCATCAAATAATGCCCTAAATTACAGGGCATTATTTAATGGGATTGGTATAACAATCAAACTAAATTTTATAACGAACTGCTTTTTTTGGACAATAAGTTTTGTTAAAATATCCTAGAGTATGGTCTAGCACACAATCAATAACACGCATAAATTCTTAATTTAAACTAAAAAGATGGGCATAATCTCACTTACCGGCTATTTTCTCTTTAGAACTTAAGTAAAAAACCCGAAATAACTACTATGAACTGGTTTATATGTATAGATGAAGAAATAACGGGCCCATTCACGACAAACAAAGTCTTGAACTTAACTTCTGAAAATGAATTTAATAGTGAGCAAACTACTGTATGGGGTTCACAGCTAGACTCTTGGTTAAAGTACGACCAGTGGGTCAACTCTCATGAAGATATTATAAATAATAGATCTAACCCTAAGCCAAAAAACTTGATTTGGTACTTTGCTGAAAATAGCCAATCTGAACCTGTCGGCCCTTTTAATAAACAAACTCTGATTGAAAAGATCGCTGAAATTGAAAACAAAGACCTAGTGCTTATTTGGTCAAAAGGAATGGAGGCTTGGGCTAGCCTTTTTGAATTTAACGACATACTTGAAAGCTTAAGTATTAGCCGTAGAAAGCATCCAAGAGCTCCTCTCACAGGGCAGGCAATACTCAAAGATGAAGAAGGGCAAACATATATTGGCAAGGTCAATATAATCTCACCAGGTGGCTGTGGAGTAACTCATATTTCTGGCCTCAAAATGGGCGATATTTATCAAATCGAAATTAAAAGCTCAGCTTTTTACAATACAATCACTGCTGTGGGTAAAATTTTGCATGAAAGCGGGAAAAACTCATATGGAATACGATTTGAAAAAATTCATATTGAATCTCAATCAACTATTATTTCCTATCTAAAAGAACAAGGTTATATGAATAAAACTGTAAACGCAGCCTAAAAGTACATAAAACCTTATTCACATCAACAAATACATAAAAAAAGCCTATGACAAAATGACATAGGCTATTTATTTTTATATTTAATGTAATGCTAATATTAATTATTTATTTTAGCTTCGCGAGCTGCTTTTTCCTCTGCCGTTTCTACTTTTAAAACAGCAAAATTAATTTCATAAATGCCAGCGTTGGTGATCGTGTACATAACTTTTTTAATCGTTAAAAAATCAACTTCTTTATCTGCTTGAATAGTCATTTTTCTGTAAGAGTCAATTTCATCTTCAGCCACTTCTGATTTTTTATTAATTGCATCTTTAATTTGGTTAGTTAAAGATTTTTTTTCTTGCTCACCTTCTTCAATGCTTTTTTTAATCATTTCATCAAGGCCTTCAACATTCCAATCTTCCTGCTCTTTGACTACTGAAAACTCCGCCACTAACTCATTGTTAAATTTAATTTCATTTGGTGATATAATAACAACATTAGACGGCTGTAACTCTCTGACCGTTCCTGCAGCTGGTAACTCTACGTCCTCAGCTAAATGAATCACATGACCTGTTGATGCATAGTTTTGCAGTAAGAAAACGGCAAGTACGGTAAACATATCAACCATGGCTGTAACCTGTAAAACAGCAACAGCACTTCTTTTACCGCCACCTTTTCTACCGTGACGGTCTCTATGACCAGGAACTTTAATAGGCATTACTGAACTCCCCCAGTTGCGATTCCAATTTCTGGAAAGTCTGCTGCTAAAAGTGAATCCATAGCACCAATCAAATATTTGTATTGTAATTCATCTGCCATCGTTACTATAACATCCATTTTATCAGGGTATGTTTCTTTAATTTGCTTTAATTCCTTTAACAACGCGTCTTTATCAAAATCATTGTTTACTTTTGGTATCGGAATATTAGACGAACCCACAACAATATTATAACCAGTGGGTTTAACATCTACACGAAAAGGAATTTCAGCCTTAGGAGGTGGCTTTGGTTTCTCATCTGTAGTTTTTTGTCCATAAACAGAACTACCAATTTGAATCATAGATACTTGTGTCCATACAGCAGATATAAGAAGGAAAATAATCAATACACTCATCAAATCGATGAATGGAACTATATTAACGTCGACGTCTGTGGATTTTTTCTTATCTCCACCACCATCTCCTACGTTAGCCATATTTTACTCCTTATCTTAAAAATAAATTAAAATTAATATTTAATCTTATCTCTGTTAGCCACAACTAAATTCATTAGATTCATACTACTTTCTAACATTTCATTTGTTGCTTTACCGATTCTAATCTGGAAGAAACCAAAGGCTACAATGGCAATAATCGCAACAGCCAGCCCAAAGAATGTACAGTTAAGTGCCTCTGAAATACCCGCTGATAATAGTGCAGCTTTTGTTGATTCATCGGCTTCTGCGATACTACCGAATGAATGGATTAAACCACCAATCGTTCCAAGTAGACCAACTAAAACCACTACGTTACCAAAAACAGCAAGGAATGATGTCCAACCCTCTAAACGAGGTGTTTCTCTAAGTACGGCAGCATCCATTGCCACTTGTACCTCTTCATCTGGTCTTTTATTTAAAACCTGAATTAAACCCTCTTTTAAAGTGTTCGTTAAAGGGGCAGGGCGACTGTCACAAAACGCAATGGCTTGTTTTATTTCTCCCCGCAAAATCAAACTAAATAAGTTTTCATTTAAACTTTGCTTATCAACTGTTAGCTTACTTAGTGCTATCAGCCTTTCAATAATTAAAAATAGAACTAATAAACCAATAAATGCAATAATATACATTACTGGTCCGCCTTCACAAAAAGCTTTGGCAATAAAATTACCGTGTACCTTACAATCCGTCATTACTTACTCCTCCTAATATTATTTAAAATCCGTTTATCATTGTGATGAGAATACAAATGGGAATGTTACAACCCCTTCTGTATTCGCCGGAGGCTCTGGGAACCTCCATGTTACTAATTTACGCTTAATACAATTTGCTACTTCTTTATCATTTAAACTATTACTTACAACTTTTGGTTTTATTGCCTTACCTTTTTCAATTATGCTCCACTGTAAAACAAGCTTTCCGTATAAGTTTTTATTCCTGTTTAGTGCTAACTCATAACAAGCTTTAATAGCTCTTTTATTTTTTCTGATAACTCGCCTAATAGCCTCTTTATCAATCGAGCCCACAAAATCTTCTTCGGCACCACCTACATCAATTTGAGCATTGCCTTTAGCACCTAATCCGCCACCAGAGCCTAAGCCATCTGTACCAGTACCTGCACCATCCGTGTTTACACCGCCACCACCAACTGTGGATTTACCATTACCACTTCCGGCTTTTAATGAACCACCTAAGTTATCACCATCACGGTCACGATCTTGCCCGGCTGTTCCTGTGGCATTGTCTGCCATACCAGCAAGCTCACCTTTTCCGTCATAGGCCTTGCTTAATTCTTTTTGCATTCCCTTTGATCCAAAAGCCGATAGTAAACCAGTCTTTGTTGGATCAACCGTGACGCTCTTCATATTTGCGCCAGGTTTTTTTGTAGTTTTTATGGCGGCACCTTTTTTTACAGATGAAGCTTTTTTATTTGTTTTAGGTAAATTTTTATTTTTCTTTAAACCTTTAGATTTTCCAGCTTTAGTTTGAGTTGGGTTAGGAGTTTTTGCTACCTTTTTCTTAGGCTGTGCTTTTTTCTCAGTAACCTTAAACTTTTTTCTTACCTTAGGTTTTTCAGGAGTTTTGTCTACAATTTTTTTAACTGGCTTTCGTTTCGGTACTTTAAAGGTAACTTTCGCCTTTCTGACTAACTCTTCTTCAATAAGGTTTTCATCTGTTAAGTCTACTGGAGTATAAACCATCATATATAAACTAAATATTGAGGCTACAACAGTGGCTAAAATAACAGCTGTTGATTCTGCTGTTGATAAATCAAAGATCGGAGCACCAAAAGTTTTTGGAGCCTGTGGTACATACCTGATATATAACTTAAGTAAACCACCCTCTAGTTCAAGAACAACCATATCGCCAAAAGAAACATCAAGAATATGCCCTTTAGGACCACTCACAATTTTTCCATCTCTGAACAGTTCATCCAGTGGTGTTGTTTTTTTATTTTCATCTACATAAACACCTGACATTTGCGGTGTAACATTCACTTTAGCTACAGAATCTACTTTTAATAAATCATACTTAAGACTATTAGCCCCTAAAACTGGAACATTGATATCACAAGACTCATCCGAACCAATTGTAACCGATTTCTTATTATTGAAATGATGACTTGAAATTATACGCTCTTTCCAAGCCACAGAAACCTCAACTACAGTCCCTTTATCTGGCTCTAAAATTGGCATCCAATCGTTCACTTGGCTGGCAGGAGCAAAATACCCTTTGCCACCTTTCTTTTTAGACAATGACCCCACAGCCGTTGCTACCGCTACCTTACTCACCTCTGGAGTTTTCACAGGTGTAGGAGCTTCAACTTTAACTGGCTCAACCACTTCTTCTTTAGGTGGCTTAATCACTTTTTCTTTTGGTGGCTCAATCACTTTTTCTTTTGGTGGCTCAATCACTTTTTCTTTTGGTGGCTCAATATTTACAAGAGCCTCAGGTATTTTAATGGGAGTGTCTGGGAGCTTAGCTGGTTCTTCTGGAAGTTTAGCAGCTTTTTCTACTACATAATCTTCGCCTTCTTCTGGAAGTGCTTTATTTGCAATCACGTCTGGTGCTTTTGGCAACTCAGCCTCAATAACTTTAGGCGGCACTTTATTAGAGTTTTCGATAAGGTCGTTATCTATTTGCGGAGCTGATGGTACCGCTGAATTTGGCACACCAATAAAAAATTGTAGTTTATAAGAACCAAGAGATATTTCATCACCAGTATTAATTTGTTGATCCAGTACTTTTTGTCCGTTGACAAAAATACCGTGCTCTGAACCCAAGTCAGATATGTAATAGCCGTTATCTCTTTCTTCAATAACTGCATGTAATGGTGCTATATAATTGCCAGCAAGCTGGAGCTGCAAACCATTATTTTTACCGATAACTACTTGTGACTCTGTAAATTGCTTTACAGACTCTAGTTGTCCATCTAAATAAACTCTAAGTACAACAGGTTGTTTCAATTGTCGCCCCTACTTTGTCGCAAATCTTCAGTTGTTTTTCTCATTTCAGGCAGAAAGTTTTTTCTAAACTTTATTAATCTTTTATAGTTTGCCTGTCTTTGCTTTAGTAAATATAATAATTCAGGCTTATTAATATCACCCTGAATTAACTCATCTTCAAAATCAACAATTGCTTTTCTTTTTTCACCCTTGCTTTGCGAATGCGCAAAACTCGTAAAAGTAGCAACTAAAATAATAACAACAAAATACTTTAACATTAATCTTCCTCTACTTCTTATTGTCCAATGTTTTTTCCAATAATTCAACTTTACGTAGTAACTTTTGATCTTCAATTAAAAACTTCAACCTACTAATCACTTTATAGGCATCTTCTTTATTTTTACCCTGACTAACCATGAAAACTGCATAGTTATAAAGTAAGTTAGTATCTCTAACTCCCGCTTCCTGAGCTGATTTAAAAACTTTTTCAGCATTTTTATAATCTTTTGTACCCACCAAAGAAACTGCGTAATTATTCGTCAAAGCCACTGCTGCACGACTTTTTGACTTCAATTTAGACTTAACTTTAGAGTAAATTTTAGACAAAGGGCCTAAGGCTTTTTCATAGTCTCGGTGCTCAACAAAGATGCTTGTAAGGTTTAAATTAGCCTCACTGTCTGAATCCGTACCCTCTGCGGCTTCTTTTAGCGACACTAAAGCTTTCCTTCTCTCTTCATTTGCGAAGAAAACTAAAGCTAAATTATTTTTAAAAGCTTGGTTATTTGGATGAGCTTTAATTCCTCTATCTAGAATAAGCTTAGCCATATTGTACTTCTTAGCCTCATAATAAAACACAGCTAAAGAGTTCAAAGCTTTTACATCATTTTCATCAATTGCTAAAATTTTAGACGCAGCTTCAACAATATTTTTTTCAAATTTTAACTTCATCACCTTAGACAAACTTTCGTACAAAGACTTATCAACTGATTTAGCCAAACCAGGCATTGGGAGAACTAATAAAACGCATAATAATATTTTTTTCATTACATACCCGCCCTATTTAACCATAAACTCTTCAGAACCTTCATTTCATTAACCATTGGCTCCGGCTTAATTTTATCTCTTAAACGAATCGCCTTTAAAACATTCTCGTCATAAACCTGTAAATCATAGGCTTTTTTAACTGAAGCATTAAATGCATCCAGAGCCTGGTCTTTAAATGGCTTGGCTAAATTATCAATACCAGCTTTATATTGTTTTAATTGATCACCTTTCAATGAGCGTGGAGTAGGGGCGCCATATATGGCATCAGCCATATGATTCAGAGCCTCACCCTGTAATGAAAGGGCTGCCACAATCTTATAAGCATCATCATATGCAATAACTACTTTCAATTTTTCTTTTAACTTATTTAATAAGCCGAGCTTTTTTTGAACAGCACCTGCCATTTTTGCTGAGTTCGCAGGAATTTTTATTCTCTTAAAAGCTTTAAAGTCATTTTTTTCAATTAATTTGAACTGGGCCTCGGCAGCGTAACTGGCACCTACACCAAGCTTTCTCTGTCTGTATATTACTTTTTTGTACCACTTTTCACTTAAAGACTTCCTTCTCAGCTTATCGTGAATTTTTGCAATACTAAAAGTCGCCTCTATTGTAGATATCTTATTTGCCGTAGGCCCTCTTAAAAATTTATCGTAATAAGCAATAGCTTTTGATGGGTATCTTTTACGCCTGTCCCACATTTTTGCAATTACAAAATTAACTTCATTACTTTCAGTCCTCTTACTTCTTTTTTGAAATATTGTGTAATTTCTGATGGAAGAAGTGTAGAAATCTAGTGCATTATAAATAACAGCTGCATTATAGTAATAGCTTGTAGAGTCAGGGTCTTTTGGAAACTTTTTGGCAAAGCCCTCAAACATGCCTGCTGCTTTTGCATATTGCCCTGTGCGCTCATACAAAAAGGCTAAAAACTTTCTAGCTTTTTTCTTTAATTCACGATCTTTAGCGGTAGATACTTTGGCATCCATTACATCAATATAAAGTCCTATAGCTTCAGTCATTTTACCGGCTTTTTCATAACTTACTGCTGCATTAAACTTTGAAACGGTTAAACGGTTACTCTTTGGGTTATTTTTGATAAAATCCATATAGTGCTTCGCTGCAGCTAATGGATCTTTACCTTCAACAGCTTTCTCAGTAATTTGATAAGAGGCATCACCTTTAACTTTTACAAGTTTTGCTTTAGTCGCTTTACTTAAACCCGGCACAGCTAATAACTGGTTAGATACAGCACTTAAACCCTTAAAATCTTCTTTCTTATTATATATATCAAGAATCTGATTTACTGAGTACTGAGCGTGTTTATCTTTAGGGTTATCCTTAATAATTTTATTCAGTGTTGGCAGAGCTTTATCATATTGCCTAAAGTAGTAGTACAATGAGCCTAAACGGTACCTAATAGCCACAGTATCTCCACCACCTTTATTTTCTGCCAAATACCTTAGTGTTGCCTTTTCAAAGCTTTTTAAATTTGTTGTAAATGGTACTTCTTCTTTTGATTTTCCCACAATTTTTTGCACTTCAGTAGCTGATGGTATTTTTTTCTCAAGCGATAAAACTGAGTTTAGTAATGACTGACTGTAATACTTTCCTTTTTTATCACCTTTAGCTACAACTTTACCATAACTCTTGGCTGCGCCCACATAATCTTTCATATCGAATAGTAATTCCGCATTAAAGAAATTCATTTGATCTGCATGGGTTTGATCTTTAATAGATGAGAAATACATCTCATAACCATCTTTAGCCAATTTTTGTGAGTATTTTGCTCTTGAGTTTTGTGCCGTCTGATGTAACTGCAATATATAGTTTCTTAAAGTAGACTCAATAAGCTTATCTGAATCTGCAATTAAAGCTTTCTTACTTTTATTTTCTTTTCTCCATAAACTACCTGGGCCATAATCTTCAATCCAACTAAAAAGCTCAGTCTTAAATATCTTTTGATTTCCCGCAGCTTGGTACATCTTAACAATTTCATGTTGATACTCGTAAGCCTTAACTGAAAAAGGATCTGCAGATATAAGCTGTTTAAATATATATTTTGCTGAAGACTTATTACCTTTATCTACATAATAAAAAGCTAATTTACCTAGCATTTTGTCAGTAGACTTTTCACCTAGCACTCTTGTGAAATAGGCTCTTGCATTTTGTGCTTTATAAACTTCTGGGTAAAATACAACTATATCTTTAGCTGCCTCTGAAGCCAAACGGATTTGGCTTACTTTACCACCTTTACCGCTACCACCTTTTGCTTTTCTTCCTTCATAAATTACTCTTTCTAAATCTTTTAAACCAGACTTTGTTCTTCCGGTTTTATATTTACACCAAGCCGTTTTATATAAAGCAAAAGAGTAAAGTCTTGATCTTTTATTTCTTGCAATTTGATCATAATGTTTTTTTGCAGACTTCCACTTTTCTCTCTCAAAATAATATTCACCTAAAGCAAAGTTAGATTCATCTACATAGGGGCTCTTAGGAAACCTTTTTGTTAACTCTTGATATTTTTTTGTACCAGCTTTCTTTTTCCCAATTTCAAAGTAGTTATAGCCTAAAAAGAATAAAGCTTGATCCATTTTTGGATCTTTTGGAAAATCTCTAACAAAATACTCATATAACTGTATTGATTTTTTATTATAAGCTTCCGCTGGCTTCAAATTTAATCTTGGAACAGACTTAATTTTACCTTCAGATTTAAGCCTTAACTTATTATCGTAATCAGTTTGTAATCTTAACTCAATGAGCTTGGCCTTATCAACATACAGCTCAGCCAGCCTTACCCATAACTCACCCCTACGACTACTTTTACTAAACTTCTGGGTCATCCCGTACAGATGATTAATTTGCTCATCAGTAACTTTCTCAAGCTCTTGCTCACTTGTGCCTTCATCGTAGTAAAATCTATTTGAAGAAGGTGGCTTTACAGACCTAAGATTAACTTTCCCCTTCGGAGGCATATATTTTTTAGATCCAGGAAGTAAAATTCTTTTCTTTTTAATTTTAACTTTCTCTATTTTTCTAAGTATATCACCAACTGTCTTTTTTCTTTTTGCGTGAGTGGTCGTACCTAACAAAGAAGTAAAAAAGAAAGCAATAATAAAATATTTAAACAATTTACCTACCACAACTATGCGTCCCTACGAAATGATAATTACCTAGTTCATCTAACCAATACTCACCCTGGAACGGCCAGTATTCATATCCATTTTTAACATAAAAGCTACGACTTCTTTTGTCGTCTTGGCTTATACTTCTAATTTCTTTCCCTGCAACTTTCTTTTTTAGTAGTTCTTTTTTACTGTTAATCATTTCGTAACGAACAAAAGCTTCTTGCTCAAATAAATCAAACAAATCTGCTTTCATGTTAATCATATGAGTCTTTGCTATTTTTCCAGCTTTTTTTCTAACTTTAATTAATCTGTTTGATACCACTTTATTGGCGTACCGCCCTATACCTGAGCTTTTCCAAGCGGAACCCATTTTATCAACTCTTTTTTTCTCTTGTATCAACTTTTGGATGTACTTATAAGTACGATTAAAATCACCTTCTTTGCCAATCTTTCTGGCAACAGTTAAAGGCATAACAGACTTTTTAAACACATCCGAATCAGGGTTTTCATTATATTTTTTTATCACATCAACTAGGTCGTTGTAATATACATTGTAAGACTTAGCTTTTGTTAAATATGACTTAACCTTCTTATAAACTGGCTGGTAAACTCTGTTAAATAAATTTAAAACTTTTTCCATTTCATCATATTTACAAATAAATAAATAAATTATTGATCTAAGTATTAATGACTCTGGCATATAATAGCTTTCATAATAGGGTGAGTGCAGTGACTGAAAATTACTCAGTGCAGATCTAAATTTTTCAGCTCTCAGCATGGCCCAACTAGATTCAAATAATGTATCATGCCAACTTTCAGTATCCCTTGGGATATCTCTGTAAGCATCAATAGCTTTTTCCCATTGTTTCGCCTGGTAATATACTCGTGCTTTGCCCATCATAGCAGAGGCTCTATCAATATCAGTAATTCTTTTATCTGAACGACTTTGAATCAACTGATCAAACGCTCTAATTGCTTTTTTATTTCTTTTTAGTTCAGAATAAGAAAGCGCCTGTAAATACTTCGACTTACTATAAAACGGGCTCTCAGGCTTCACACGAGATAGAGTTCTGATGGCTTGCTTAAACTGCTTACTCCTTACCTGGAACTCGCCTATTCTGTTATAAAGCATATCTCTATGTGCTTTTGGGAACCTCTTAATATTAATTTTCCCAATAGCATAGTTTAGCATTGCCTCATCACCTAAGTAATCGGCAGCTATAGATAATTTTTCTAATGCTTTGTTTACATATTTTCTATTTCCACTATTAACCACTCTTATAAATTGAAATGCAGATGTTTGATACAACTTCATTTTGAATAATGATAAACCTAGTAAATATGTCACCTTTGCTTTGTGCTTTCTATATTTTGAGCTCAAGCTCATTTTATAAAGTAATAATGAGGCTTTCTCGTAGTTACCCGCCTTTATTAACCTTGATACAGAACCCCAAGAGCTAGTGGCACTTAAGCTACTAGACCTTACTCTTTTTCTAGCGGGCCTTCTATTAACATTTTCTTTAGCAATTAAAACAGACTCAGTATTTTTAGGCATAACCTCTTCTGCGAAGCTGGCACTTAGAAAACTCATACTGATAATTACAATTATGATAATCTTCATCTGTAATCAACCTCCGGAAAAAAGAAACTCACACCAACAGCAAGAAATAAATCATTGTGGAACTCTTCAATCACTTCATTGCTTCCTGAAACTGTTTTCCTAAGTATAGTCGCTTCATACATATTCCAGTCTACACCCCAACGGAAGGCCCAGTTTTTATTTAAAGCTAAAAATTGACCAAAACCTACATGAAGTGTTGGTTCTTCTTCAATTACTGTTTCAGTCATGCCCCCACCAATGGTGAAGAACCAATCAAAAGATACAATCCTCTCTTCGAACAGAGCCATTTTACCATATATAGGTGACCACTTAATCGCTGCCCCATAATACTGCTGAGGTAAAACAAAACTTTTAGTTTCAATATCTCTCTCTGTACTTAAATTTTTTGTAATTTCTCTTTCAGAGTCTATTAACCTATTATAGCTGAGCTCAATACCCCAGTTTTCACTCCAATACCAAGCACCACTTACCTTGGCACCCAGGTTACTAAAAAAAGCGTTATTCAAGCCAACTACTAATTGAGCTGATAATTCAAATCTTTTAGTTTTTGGGAGATACTTTTTATTTATCACTGCAATATCACTAAACGGTGATAGCTCACCCAGATCAGAAATTGATTTAAACTCTTTTACAGCCTTTTCTATATCTGGCTTTTCTTTTGTTGCAGTTTTATCTTTCTCAGCTAGTTCTGACTCCAAAGAGTCATAAACAGCTTCATCATCATCAGCTGCATGGGTTAATGCCACAGGCACCGTGAGCAAAATAAATATTAAATGTAGTAAAATTAATCTCATTCTCTCTCTCTTAGAAGATAAACATTAAACTTGTTTGTAAAATTGTTGGTATATATAAAATTTTATCTAAATCATCACTCGAAACTGGGTCACTACCTGTTCTTAGTAACTCAGTTTTTGAAGCTGGGTTAGGCCCCTGGTAAAAGTGAAACCTTAAATCTGTTTTCAAAGCTAAATTTTTTGTTAAATACATTTTCTGACCAAAACCTAAGTTCAGAGCTACAGTGCTTGAATCAGTGAAACTAATAAAGCCGGCACCAACGAGACCATATATAGATAAATTCCAAATAGAATTTTTTGTTACACTGATTTTTCCGTACCAAGCTGTAAACTGATAATCTAGTAAGTACATTTGCTCAACATGAGGAGCCAATGAGGCGTCTAACTTATCAGGTGGTATTAACCCGTCACCTCTTTTTAGCGCCTCACCATTGCCAGATAAGCCATCTAATAAAAACATTCCCACAAATTGAACTCCGTGGGTTTCGGTAAGGTTATAGCCTAGGCCAAAATGAAAACTTTTATTATTATATAGGGCCTCTGTTAAATTAAAGCCCATGCCACCATTAATTTCAAATCGCCCTTTGGTTGTAACATACCTATTTTTAACCATAGTGCGGTTATCAAATTTTGGTAGCACAGTGTCTGTTGCTAAATCCTCTTCTGGAAACTCAATTGAGTCTGCAAAAGATGTACTCGCAGCCAGGCCAACAATAATTGAAATTAAAATTTGAAAAATATATTTTTTGCGCATGCCTAAAGTTGTCTCTCTTTTAAAGTGTTGCAACGTCACTATTATATTAGAATCACTTAGGAAACTTTGGCTACCCAATACGAAAATTGCCAGACTAACAGCAAGCTAATTAAATTTTATCTAGACCAAAGTATTGCTATTTTTAAAAATTATGTTTCATTAATACTAAAATAAATATCTTAAATGATTATGGATTAATCAATATTTAAACTTTTACTTAAACATTTCAAGATTGAATACTGTCAAAATTCTTCATTAATAACTGTATTTACAGTCCAACCTCTGGACAAAATTTAAATAAAATTCTTCTTTCTATTTTTGCGAGTATCGTCTCGCGCTTTGCTTATCCGTTAACCCATATAAGCGACAGCTTATGCTAGGCTGATATATTGAAAGCATAGAATGTAGCCACCAGGTTGGCCGAGTAATACCAATCCCATTAAATAATGCCCTAAGTTAGTCTTCAGTTTTATTTAGGTTTAATTTTTGTGGCCAGAAAGAAACCGCAGGCCTAGCAAGGCTAAGCAGAGGATTTCTTGACCTGAACAAAATTTAAAAATGAATGAAAATGGTGAGTAATTTAGGGCATTATTTGATGGA
>Ga0114957_1000470_pt1 | contig 51522 bp, 41 predicted proteins | sample BantaG_FD_87175 | JGI IMG/M metagenome (GOLD analysis project Ga0114957, IMG submission 87175) | Marine algal microbial communities from Bantry Bay, Ireland - BantryBay_4 metaG | ecosystem: Host-associated > Algae > Red algae > Unclassified | place: Bantry Bay, Ireland | collected 2014-11-21 | reverse complement strand
CATAATCTCTACTATAATTGTAACTGTTCAGTGTTACCTACGATAGGGGGCAATTGAGTTTGCACTTGACACTTGAACTTGCACTTTTTAAAATTCAAGTGCAGGTATCAAGTGCAAGTGCAAGTGCAAGTTCAAATGCCCGCAGTTCGCAGGAGCCCCCAGATCAAAGCAGGCTGGATAGTTACCTATAATTTTAAATCAACTTGTAACTATTCAGCAGGTCTTTTATGAACGTCTGAATGGAATGACTCAAAAAATGAAATATGGATGGATGTTGAATGTTGGATGTTTCTTCGACCAGCCAAAGGCTGGCGAAGAAACATCCAACATCTAATATCCATCCCGAATGCACCAATTAAGTCACTGAACAGTTACATCAACTACAAAAATCCTACATCATGACCATGCCTCCAGATTACCTGCTGCCTCTGTTAAAAAGCATTGAAACCAAAGTACTTGACATTCATACCGAATTTCCAAAATTAAGCAGTAAGGAAATTGAAGTCGTTTATGGAAAACTCGGAAAGTATTTTAAGTCTTGCATCTCAAACAAAGGTGCGGAAGAGCCCTATACTCCTTCAGATCGAAGCCAGGCGTTGATTGATGAAATTCTAAACGTAATTGACGAAAGAGAAGAGGAAGAATTGGATGCTTTTATTATCAACAATCCTGAAACAAGACATGGAGAGCATTTAATTCCTTCTTTAAGTCATCTGTACATATATGCTTTTAAAATTTTAGAAAAGTCTGCAAAAAATTGGCGTAAACAAAATGGGCCAAAAGGATATGTCAATTTCATTCAAGGTTTTATTATTCGCGAATCCTAATTTTTGCTGTCTCTTAATTGCGTCTCAGCTCGGCAATCCCTTTGCTTCGCGATAGTGCTTACCGATCTTTTAAACGCATTTTATTTTCGTCTCAGCTCGGCAATCCCTTTGCTTCGCGATAGTGCTTACCGATCTTCTAAACGCATTTTATTTTAGCTTCTTAGCGCCTTTCTTCACCTCAGCCACGACATCAGGATTAAGCAAAGTAGAAATATCACCAAGGTTGGACGTATCGCCGGAAGCAATTTTTCGAAGGATACGACGCATAATTTTTCCGGACCGCGTTTTAGGCAAACCGGGAACCAATTGTATTTTATCGGGCTTGGCAATCGGACCAATTTCTTTGGTAACGACCTTTAATACTTCTTTGCGGAAAGCAGCTTCGTCTTTCACTTTTCCATCCGTAATTACGTAAGCGTAAATGCCTTGTCCTTTGATATCATGTGGATAACCGACTACAGCAGACTCTACTACATTTGGATGTTCGTTGATCGCATTTTCTACTTCCGCCGTTCCCATCCGGTGACCGGAAACATTTATAACATCATCTACCCTTCCGATGATTCGGTACATGCCTTTTTTATCTCTTCTTGCGCCGTCGCCGGTGAAATACATATTTTCGAAAGTAGAAAAGTAAACTTGCTGGCAACGTTTGTGATCGCCATAAGTGGTACGGATCATGGATGGCCAGGGAAATTTTACGCAAAGTAAACCTTCCTTGTCATTACCTCGCACCAGCTTTCCGTTGGCATCTACCAGCACCGGTTGAATACCGGGGAGTGGATAGCCTGCGTAAGTTGGTTTTTGCGGGGAGTGTGCTCCGAGACCGGAAATCATGATGCCACCCGTTTCGGTTTGCCACCAGGTATCTACGATGGGGCATTTTCCTTTTCCGATTTTATCGTTGTACCAGTGCCAGGCTTCTTCGTTGATGGGTTCACCTACGGTGCCCAAAACTTTAAGATTCGTAAGGTCATAATGTGTGGGCCAGTGATCGCCTTGTGCCATGAGTGCACGTATGGCAGTTGGTGCGGTATAAAACTGATTGACTTTGTGCTTTTCGCAAATGTGCCAGAAGCGTCCGGCGTCGGGATAGGTAGGTACGCCTTCCGACATAAGGGTGGTGGCACCGCTGAGCAGTGGGCCATAAATGATGTACGAATGGCCAGTGATCCAACCAACATCAGCGGAGCAGAAATAGACATCCCCATCCTGATATTGAAAAACATTTCTGAAGGAGTAACTGGTGTAAACCATGTAACCGCCGCAAGTGTGCACGACTCCTTTTGGTTTTCCGGTGGAGCCGGAGGTGTAGAGGATGAAGAGCATATCTTCGGAATCCATTTGGGTGGCCTTGCAGGTCTTTTTGCGTTTAGGAACTTCATCATGCCACCAGATGTCGCGGCCTTTTTTCATGCTTACTTTTTCGCCAGTGTTTTGGTGCACCAGTACTTTTTCGATGCTTTTGCAACCCATTTTCAGGGCTTCATCTACCACTTTTTTGACGGGGATATTTTTTGCACCCCGGGCATTGTAGTCGGAGCAGATCACCATTTTGCAGGTAGCGTCTTTGATGCGGTCGGCTAATGCGTTGGCGGAGAAACCGGCGAAGACGACGGAGTGTATGGCTCCGATTCTGGCGCAGGCCAAAACGGCGATGGTTAGTTCGGGTACCATTGGCATGTAAAAGCAAACGCGGTCTCCTTTTTTGATGCCGTTGGCTTTTAGTGCGTTGGCGCATTGGCAAACGGCTTCGTATAGCGCTCTGTAGGTGTATTTTTTAAAGGCCTGGCTGGGGTCGTTGGGTTCCCAGATTAGAGCGGTTTGGTTGCCTCGTTTTTTGAGGTGGCGGTCGAGGCAGTTTTCTGTGATGTTGAGTTTACCGCCTACGAACCATTTAACGTCTGGTTTGGAAAAATTCCAGTCGAGTGTTTTTTTCCATTTTTTTCTCCAGGTGAAGGTGCGTGCTTGTTTGGCCCAAAATTTTTCGGGGTTGGTTATGCTGTCTTTGTATACTTCTTTGTAGTGTTTGAATGATTTTATTTGGTCTGTCATAATTTGTTTGTTGTAGGTGTCCTGAATGGTGTTGTTTGTTTTTTGGGTAGGTAAAATATTAAAAAGAATGGGGGTTACCAAATTTCAATGGCAATCGCAATGGAAATCGCAATTGCAATGTTTCTCTCAATCGCAGAACTTCGCGATATGTGGAGAATTTTGATTGCGATTTACATTGTAATTGCCATTTATGACGGCACTCCCTTTGATTCATCAAATCGGAGGGATTGCTGAGCTGGGTTGGAATATTGATTCATACTTTGAGCTACCAATATAAGATTTCGTTTAACAGTATAGAAAAAGGAGAGGATATAAAATATCAAAAGAAACCATTAACTTCACAAAAAACAAAAAGTTATGCGCCAATTAACCCTCTTACTCGCTCTCTTTTTCAGCAGTTCTATCTTTGCTCAAAATGAATATCCGGTCATCAGCAACCTCTCTATAGATTTTGATGACAATACAAAAATGCTTACCGCTACCTACAATCTGTTTGATGCAGAAAGTGAGTCGATGGATATTCACTTCCTCGTTTCGGATGATGAGGGAATAAGTTATTTGATCAACACGGCGAATGCGATGGGCGATGTTGGCTCTGGCATTCTATCCGGTATGGACAAAAGTATTAGCTGGGACGCAAGCGGTTTGCTGACAGGGAATGGAGCCTATCGCATCAAAATAGTGGCGGATGATTTATTTCAATTAGACATTCAAGAGATAGTTGATCAGGTGGATAGCAATCGTATTTTGGCTAACCTGGAATTCATTGAAGGGATTCGACATCGGACTGCGAATGCGGCTCATTTGGAAGCGGTGAAGGATACGATTGAGCAGCGTTTTGTAGATGCGGGCATGGAGGCTAGTCGTAAGAATTTTATGTTTGGTAGTTACACGGCACAAAATATTCTTGGACGGCTGGAAGGCAGCAACCATTCTGATACAACTTATATTGTTGATGGGCATTTTGATACCGTCAATGACTCGCCGGGTGCTGACGACAATGGTAGTGCTGTTGCCGGAATGCTGGAAGCGGCGCGGGTTTTAGCGCCTTATAGTTTCAGAAAGACTTTGCGGTTTATTGGTTTTGACTTGGAGGAAGAGGGGCTTTTGGGTGCTTTTAATTATACGGCGGAAGACATTCCGGATGCGGAAACGATCAAAGGTGTTTTCAACTTGGAAATGATTGGCTACTACACGGAAGAACCGAATACGCAGACTTTCCCAACGGGTTTTGAACTATTGTATCCTGAGATACAAACTCAACTTGAGATGGATGAATTTCGTGGCAACTTTATCACCAACATCGGTGACCAAAATTCTGTTGCGCTACAAACGGCTTATGACAATGCTGCTGCAAATTATGTACCTGACCTGAAAGTCATCTCACTAACTGCCCCCGAAGCGTGGACCGTTTTGACGCCCGACTTCGGACGTAGTGATCATGCTCCTTTTTGGCTAACGGGAGTTCCTGCTTTGATGCTGACGGATGGTTCAGAATTTAGAAATCCTTTCTACCACAGCCCAGATGATGTATTGGAAACGCTGGATTTTACTTTTATGTCAAACGTCGTAAAAGCTGTGGTGGGGGCAGTGGCTGAAGAAGCTGGCATTCAACACAGTAGTTTCGTAACAGCGGATTTTTCTGTGCTCACTTCTGTAAACAATACTTTGGATTGTGGTTTGAGCATCTCGCCTATTCCTGCTGATAATGATTTGGTTTTGCGATTTGAGCATTGTGCTTTTGCAAAACTGGATGTGCAGATTTTTGATTCGCTTGGTCAATTGGTTTTGACAAAAAAGGTATTTCCTTCGGATTTTGCTGTAGCTAAATTGAGTTTGGAAAATCTTGAGTCGGGTTTGTATTTGTTGAAGGTTAGTGATGGGGAGCGCACCCTTAGTCGTAAGATTTTAAAGCGCTAATTATCAACCCAGCATCTTCAAACGCTGATTAGCAGCCTTTTTATCAAATACTTTTGGGTCAAAATGCTTATACCCGCTTTCTGTCAACCAAGGTTCCCAAGGTTCTCCCGTCAGTTGGGACACCTTACCTGTTTTCAAGCAAGTTTTTATATCTTCAAAGGCATGAATCCCACCACAATTTTCAGGTGGACAGGCACCAGCACCAGCTACCAATTTGCTTTTCCCATCTCTATCAAAATCAATTACAGCAATTTCATGTTCCCAACTATCGCCAAAATCATAGATATATGAAAGTGTAGGAGCATTTTTTTTATTAAACATTGATCGATTATACATATTAAACAACATTGGATCTGTAGATACTTCCTTAGCTTTTATCACTGCTTCAGGATCGTGAGGACTGTTAATAGTAATCAAACTACCGAATCCTTTTTCCGAGAACTGATACAAGTGACTGTTCCTCCAACTCATTTCTATTTTTTTCCCTAACTTACCATTCCTCAATTAGCTCATTGTTCAAAAAAACATCAAAATAAACACATGAAAAAGAACCGTAGAAGTTTCCTTCAGGTCGCTGGTACTTTTACCGCCGGGTCTATACTCTTTCCACAATTGGCTTGTAATAGTAATACCTCTACAGCAAAAGATGTAGTCAGTGCTGTTGTAAAAACGCCGAAGGCAGGAATCGATAAATTTGGTATTCAACTTTGGTCACTTAAGGATGATATGTACAAAGATCCGAAGGGTGTTTTGAAACAAGTCGCAGATTTGGGTTATCAACAAATTGAATCTTTTGATGGAGAGCAAGGTATGTTTTGGGACATGGGACATCTTGGTTTTAAAAAGTATATGGATGAGCTTGGGCTAAATGTAGTTGCCAGTCATTGCGACATCAATACTGATTTTGAAACTAAAGCGGCGCAGGCTGCAGAAATTGGAATGGAGTATTTAGTTTGTCCCTGGATCGGCCCACAAACCAGTATGGAAAACTGGAAAAAGGTAACCGATCAATTCAACGCATGCGGTGCTATCTGCAAAAAGAACGGAATCAAATTTGCTTACCACAATCACGCCTATTCATTCAGGGCTTTTTCTGGAATGATCCCGCATGATTTCATTATGGACCATACCGACCCTGAATTGGTAGAACACGAAATGGACATTTACTGGGTAGTAACAGGTGGTGCTGATCCGATCGAATTTTTACAAAAGTACCCCAACCGTTTTCGACTTTGCCACATCAAAGATCGCATGAAAGATGCCGGTGATGAAGAACAAGCTTCCTGCTCTCTTGGTAAAGGCAGTATCAACTTCTCTAAAATATTAAAGGTGGCGAAAGAGAATGGGATGAAGTATTTTTTCGTGGAGCAAGAGCGCTATGACGGTACTACACCCTTGAAGAGTTTGGCAGATAATGCGGCTTATATGAAAGGCTTGGTGTTGTCATAGAAGGTCAGAGATCAGGAGCCGCAGAGGGGATTGTTCTGCAAGATATAGCTTCCCACAAAAAAAGAAGCCCCAAAAAGAAGCTCCCCTAAACATAAAAAATGAACCAAAAGTAGGCATCACCATTATCCCTCACCTCTTCGTCAAGTCTCAAATAACATCCAAGACGACAACATCTATCATTCCCAAATCCTGACAAAAACATACTTAAACCAGCTTCCATCACAAATAACTAATCCCAGCACTTAACAAAGTATTTTCAATCGCAGTCTGCCTACAACACCGACTAGATGGACAAAACATCATCCTTCCAAAAAAGATAGAAAATAGCTGAAGCAAATCCGTTCCAAATTTTCATTTTGAAAAAAGGTAAACGGAAACAGCCCATAAGGTTTGATAGCTTAATCGTAAAGTCTAAAAAAGTTGGTTACAATAGCCACTCTTTGCTGTATTGTGTTTATGAAGACGCTGCTCTAAATTTGATGTGGAACCTATATAAAAGGAATCGTCTTGATCACTCTGGAGGATGTAAACGTAATGGGGCATATCGAAGAGATTTTTTCTTATAAAACAACAAAGCCCCTCAAGTTTCCTTGAGAGGCTTATGCGGTCTGGACGGATCTGTTTTTTGTTTTTATAACTTATTGATATTCAGTTGAAAAAGAATGAAAGTTGATTTATGTATTGTAGAGTGTACAAAAATTCAGGATTATTTTTTCTTCAGATTAAGAAAAAGATAGGAGCCTAATTATTTAATGATTGCAGCAACAGATTTAAAAAATTTTGTAGAACCATCATTTTTTAATTCATCACAACATATATCATAAACATCAAATTCAATATCGTACATAGGCTCGAAATGAGTCATTATAGCATTCAGATGTCGAATAGCTTTCGCTAAGTGACGACTATAAGTACAATGCGCTCTATCAGAGCTAAAAGATGATCTATCACTTGGATTAACTAGGTATCTAGATCGCCTGGACAGGTTATCTAGTGCTTTATAAGAAACAAAAATATCTTCAGGTAACTTATGCACATTAGCAGCTTTGTAAGGATTTATGACATCATAGACATCTACGTGTTTTCGGTACTGAAGACCTTTTGATGCTAAATATGCATTTACCAAATGTAAAGCGCAATAAAAGCAACATGTCACCTGCCAGTCAACACAATTAGGCGTGTTAGTACTAATGTTAGAAAGGAATTCTAGGTTATGTTTTACTTGGGATATGTGGTCATTTTCTCTTGGCAATGTAAGTACTCTTTTTGGGTCTTAAGTGGTCTTAATTTTTTTGTAATGACCTGGAACTTCTTGACTGTCATCTACCTCTACGATAGTAGTCGTTACATCATAACCAAACTTATGATAGTAAGCATTTACTTTTGCCTCTGCTAGATACAGTTGTTTTTCCATTTCATCATCATTAGTTTCAATTTCAGCCCAGATTAAAACCTCTGAATCATTAAAGTCAACAGCCAACTTTATAGGTAATTTTTGATCTAAACAACCAAGGTATTTTGTAATCATAGCCCCTACAAAGTATTGTAAGGCATGAATTTTACCAAGATGGGCAAGTCCTTCTGTATTTTCAGACATTGCCAAGTCATAAACTCGCTTAATTCCTTTTGAAGCAGTGTCAGTTGCTAACTGTAATTCGTGGATTTGAATAGCAGAAATAAATTCATCAAACCACTTCTCTAGCTTTTGAGTAGTTTGTGTATTTTCGGCTCTCAAAGATTGGCTCATAAATCGTTTGTAGTTTAAATTAAGTGTGATCCTTCTGCGAGCAAATGTATAAACTTTACTCAAATAGGCATAAAATAGTATATAGATTTAACTTTCTCACAGCTAAAATAGTGCCTATTAGTAGTAGTTTAGACGTTAAATCTAGTTAAATGTTCACAAAAATGTACATAAATCAATCAATTATTTTGTTCTAAACACAACTAAAAGTGAATAAATACATACAATTACGAATAAAATATGGTTCCATTTAATTTCCTCATTATCTATTGTAAACCTAAAAATAGCCATTTACATGCTACCTATGCCAGCGATGGCCGCCGTGGTTCCTATCTCTACCACTATATTAAACGACGTCGGCCACTTCAATACGCACGCCAAAACCTGTGACTCCTCGATCTACTCCAGCGTGACAGATCCAAGGGCATCTCCGTGACCCACCGGTAAACAAAAATGTGATTAACCAGGCAAATCAACCGTGACCCTCCGGGAGAGCCAACCGTGACAGTACCGGGAGTCTATCCGTGACCCATCGAGAAACAAGAAAGTGACTAATCAGGATAATTAACCGTGACACAGCTCAGCCAATTCCCGTAACCTGGCAGCATCTCCAAATATGGCGGTAAGATCCTGATCCCCAAACCACGGCCATCACCACCATAAAGAACGATACTGCAGAAAAAATCCCCACTCCCCCACCCCACAAAAAAAAGGAGCCTCAAAAAGAAGCTCCTTTAGATAAAAAATGAACCAAAATAGGCATTACCATTATGCCTTTCCTCTTCACCAAGTCTCAAATAAAATTCAAGACTGCAACATTTATCTTTCTCGAATTCTAGCGAAAATATTCTTAACTATCTTCCATCCAAAATAACTGACTCCAGCACTTAACAAAATATCTCCTATCTCAGTCTGCATACAATATCTACTCGATTTACGAAATATCGTTCTTCTGAAAAACATAGGAAATAGCTGCAGATCCGTACCAAATCTTTCATCTTGAAAAAATATTGGTGGATAGGGACCATAAGCGTTGATTGCTTAAGGCAGGGGCTGGAGATTTAGTTAACTATTTTTTCGTGACATGAAAAATCATAAAACAGTCATGAATTAACCAAGACAGTACAAATGGTGTAAAGAAAGTAGTAAGAATAGAATATTCATACCAAAGTCAAGGAGAGTATTAGCATCTGATAACTAATTAAGTAACGTCTTATAACGCAAATAGGCGCACCATAAATGATGCGCCCTTGCGGTCTGGACGGGACTCGAACCCGCGACCCCCTGCGTGACAGGCAGGTATTCTAACCAGCTGAACTACCAGACCAGGCTCTTTATTTTCTTCTGACTCAATCTTTAAGTTCGCTTGTTTGCGACCCTCCCGAGTACTCGGGACAGGTATTCTAACCAGCTGAACTACCAGACCAGGTCTTTATTTAGTTTTAACTTTATTTCTTGTACAATTAGCCACATTATCCTGCGATAATTTAGCGACTGCAAATGTATAACTCTACAACCAAACATGCAATAAAAAACGAAAAAAAATAAAAAAAGTTCCACCTTGCAAGACAGTTAAATGGCATATTATTAACTTAGTGGGCTAATAGGGTTAAAGTTACCCATGATATTGCCTAGTTTTACGCACATTTTTAGCCCTACTTTTTAACCTTAAAACCCTTCTTTACTAAAATACTATGCTCATTCTCAGATACTTCGGTCGCTTTAAACGGATTATCTGCACAGCTTAAGGCTGGCATCAGCATTTTTAAAGAATGGATGTTTTTTAGACTTCTTTTTCCTTCCAGAATCAGATTTCTCGAAAATCATCCCAAATAAAACAATTAAACTTATGGTTTTCTTAGACTTCGAACAACCTTTGGAAAGCTTATACCTACAACTTGAGAAAATCAAGCAGGTGGGGGAAGCGGGTGACCTTGACGTTACTGAAATGGTTAAGGAACTCGAGACAAAAATCAAGAACCTTCGCAAAGAGATATATGGCAACTTATCTGGCTGGCAACGAGTTCAGCTGTCCCGCCACCCTGAACGACCTCATACCTTATTCTATATCAAGCAAATGTCACGGAAGTTCGTAGAGCTTCACGGTGATCGGTATTATGGTGATGATAAGGCGATTGTGGGTGGATTGGCTTCCATAGACGGACAAAATGTGATCATTATTGGTCACCAGAAAGGTGGTAATACTAAGGCGCGGCAATATCGAAACTTTGGCATGGCCAATCCGGAAGGGTACCGCAAGGCATTACGACTGATGAAGATGGCGGAAAAATTTGACCTGCCTGTGGTTTGCCTCATCGACACGCCGGGTGCCTTCCCGGGGATTGAAGCAGAGGAGCGCGGACAGGCTGAGGCTATTGCCAGAAACCTGATCGAAATGGCGCAACTGAGAGTTCCTATCGTATGCTACATTATAGGGGAAGGTGCATCAGGGGGTGCCATCGGTATCGGGCTCGGTGACCGGGTCTTTATGTTGGAAAATACCTGGTACTCCGTGATCTCTCCTGAATCCTGCTCCTCCATTTTGTGGCGTAGCTGGGATTACAAAGAACAGGCTGCGGAAGCACTCAAACTAACTTCTGAAAACATGCTCGGTCATGGTTTAATCGACGACATCGTGAAAGAACCAATTGGCGGCGCGCACACACTACCCGAAGAAATGGCAAAAATTCTCAAGCGACACCTCAAAAAAGAAATCGCAGAACAGATGGACATCAGCCCGGATAAACGAATCAAACTGCGTATCAAAAAATACAGCGCAATGGGTAATTTTGTTGCCAAAAAACAAGTTGTACCTGAGGAGCAAGAGAAGAAATAGCTGGAAGCGGGAAGTGGGAAGCTTTCGCGATCGCTACGTTATACGTGATCTTGCACGAGCAACCAGCATCTATCAACAACATCCAGCAAAACATCCAACCGACAACTTTCGGGAAAAAAGTATCGGTTAAAAATTTAATTACTATGAGAATCGGAAAGCAATGGCTGGATCAATTGCATTTCAGAGCATTGAACAAACAGCTTACCAAACAATCATTTAAACGAACTCCCGTTGAATATCAAAAGGCTAGAGAAATCGGTGTTTTAGTCGATACCCGTCATCCTCAAAACGTTGACGTTGTCAAAAAATTTGTGGAAACACAACGTAGCTCCAATAGATCTGTAAAAGTTCTTGCCTACTTCAACGACAAACTGGAGCATCCCAATTTCCCGTATAGCTACTTTAGCAGAAAAGAGGTCAACCTCATTTCAAAACCAAGTGGACAAACGGTCGAACAATTCATCAATCAACCTTTCGATATCTTATTCAACCTTTGTCAGAATGAAAATATGATGTTAAATTACATCGCCGCATTGTCAAAAGCACATATGCGCGTTGGTTCTTTTCAGGAAAACGAAAACGCGAATCACTACGATTTAATGATCGACATGCCAAAAGGAAAAGGCATCAACTATTTTATTCAACAAGCAGAGCAAATTCTAGAAAATATTAAGAGCGACCAATATGAAGCATCAAAAGTTTAGAGGCACAGGAGTTGCACTGGTTACACCTTTCAGAAATGGCACCATTGACTGGAATGCCTATGAACAGGTCATCGAACACGTCATTAAAGGTGGCGCCAATTACCTCGTTTGCCTGGGCTCCACCGGCGAGTCGGTCACACTAACTACCGAGGAATGTCGCCAGGTCGTAGACGCTACGATAAACATTAACAACAAGAGGCTGCCCGTAGTTGTTGGCATGTTTGGCCTTAACTACACAGATCGCCTTGTCGATAAACTTAAAGACTTTAACTTCACTGGTGTTGATGCCATCCTTTCCAGTAGCCCGGCTTACAACAAGCCGACACAGGAAGGTATCTATCAGCACTATATGGCTATTGCGGAAGTATGCCCTGTTCCGATTATTATTTACAATGTTCCGGGGCGCACCAGTTCCAATGTTCTCCCAGCTACGGTTATCCGTTTGGCAAAAGCCAATCCAAAATTCATAGCGGTAAAAGAAGCTTCCGGAGACATACCACAAACCACTCAACTCATCAAAGACAAGCCGGATGATTTTCTCATTATCTCAGGTGATGATCCAACAGCATTGGCAGCCATAGCTTGTGGCGGCGATGGGATTATTTCCGTGATCGGCAATGCTTTTCCTACTCCATTTTCAGCGATGATCCGTGCTGCCTTGGAGGGCGACTTTGCGAAAGCTAAAGATTTGAATTTACAACTCTTTGGCATGCACCATTGGCTATATGTAGAAGGTAATCCGGCTGGTGTGAAAGCGGCTTTGGAGCTGCAGGGCATTGGTACGCGCGAGGTTCGTTTGCCGTTGGTTGCCCTTACGGAAAAAAGTTTGGCTGGTTTGAAGAAGGAGATGGAGTCGGTGTTGCAGTTGTGTTAGCCTTCTAACACGATGGATCCGTGAGATGAGACACAGATTGAAGGATCGAACGAATTTTGTGCTTTAGTTTCTAAACTAAAAAAAATCCTGTCTAAAAAACGCGTTAGCAGCTACGTCAAAGCCACCTAAGCTTTTATACATTCCTTCGATCATCAAATCGGCACCCGAATCTCCACCTCCGGCCCCATTCCAGTATCACGATCTAAATCGCGAACATTCAGCGTATAGTTCTTTCCATAAACGGCATTAATTAAAGCAATAGAACGAGACACATTTTCCATACCAGTGCTTTTATATTTTTTCTGATTTTTTGTTTTTAAAGGCTTTGACTTTTTGCGTCCTATTCCATTTCTTCCTCAAAGGAGATGAAATCTTTTTGAGAATGTTCTAATACTTTTCGCATCAGCCTTGAAAATCAGAAAGAAACTTATTGGCTGCTTTTTCATCATTTTTGGCGATAAAATTATTGACAGAATTGAGTGCATTGAAAATAAAATGTGGGTTCATTTGTGTACGCAGTGACTTTAGCAACAACAATTGGTTCGTTTTTCTTTTACGTTTTTATACAAAAAGTAGAAAAAGATTAAAGAGGCCACCACAAATTTTTCTGCTTCAAAGTTTCAGTATTACCTACGATAGTGAATAATTGAGTTTGCACTTGACACTTGAACTTGCACTTCTTAAAATTCAAGTGCAAGTGTCAAGCGCAAGTTCAAATGCCCGTAGCTCGCAGTAGCCCCTGATCAAGGCGAGCTGAATAGTTACCAATATTTTTAAATGTAAAAGTGGCCGAAAATCGCAGGCTTTATGTTAGAAAGCTACCGGTCTTTTAAAGCGCGGTAGAGATGCTTAAAACAACTGTCGCATATCAATCTTCTTCAACACAATCTCTTCGATCTTATCAATTGATATTCGCTCTTGCTTCATCGTATCTCTATCACGGATAGTCACCATGTTATCGTCTAAGGTTTCGAAGTCAATCGTAATACAATATGGTGTACCAATGGCATCCTGACGACGATATCTTTTACCCGGCGAATCTTTCTCATCGTATTGACAGTTGAAAGATAGTTTGATTTTATCAAAAATTTCACGTGCCTTAGAAGTCAGTTCTTCTTTGTTTTTCACTAAAGGCAATATAGCACATTTGATCGGTGCCAGTGCAGGATGCAGCTTCATGACCGTACGAGTAGAATCTTTCCCATCGGCATCAGGAACCGTTTCATCCTGTAAGGCTGTAGATATAGTTGCCAAAAACATTCGGTCCAAACCGATGGATGTTTCTAACACATAAGGTACATAACTTTCACCTTTCTCCCCCAACTCCGGATCAAAGTATTGCAACTTACGACCTGACATTTCCTGGTGTTGATTCAAGTCAAAATCAGTTCTGGAGTGAATACCTTCCAACTCTCTAAACCCAAACGGGAATTCGAATTCAATATCTAAAGCCGCATCTGCATAATGCGCTAATTTTTCGTGATCGTGAAAACGCAATTTGCTGGCCGGATGTAAAGCCTGGTGCCATTTCATTCGGGCTTCCTTCCAGTGGGCGTACCATTCTTGCTGTGTACCAGGTCGGATGAAAAATTGCATTTCCATCTGCTCAAATTCACGCATTCTAAAAATAAACTGACGTGCGACAATTTCATTTCTGAAAGCCTTACCAATTTGTGCAATACCAAATGGAATTTTCTGACGGGTTGATTTTTGAACATTCAGGAAGTTCACAAAAATACCTTGCGCCGTTTCAGGACGCAGATACAACTTACCCGCTTCACCAGCAATAGTTCCCAACTGCGTGTTGAACATCAGATTAAATTGACGCACATCCGTCCACTCTTTTGAACCACTTTCGGGGCAAGCAATCTCCAGTTCTTCTATCAAGGCTTTCACATCACCCAGGTCTTCGTTGGTCAGCGACGTATTCAGACGGGTTAGGATTGTTTTAGATTTCTCTAAATAACCCATCACTCTTGGATTTGTGGTTTTGTATTCTTCTTCATTAAAGGCATCTCCAAAACGCTTTCGTGCTTTTTCGATTTCTTTGTTTGCCTTTTTCATCACCTTATTCTCCACATACTCCTCTACCAACTGATCTGCACGGTATCGTTTGTTGGAAGTTTTGTTGTCAATCATTGGATCATTAAAGGCATCTACGTGACCGGATGCTTTCCAAATTTTTGGATGCATGAAGATAGCGGCGTCAATCCCTACAATATTTTCGTGCATTTGCACCATTGATTTCCACCAGTATTCTTTGATGTTCTTTTTTAGTTCTGACCCGTAAGGACCATAGTCATACACGGCGGCGAGGCCGTCATACACTTCACTGGATTGGAAGATGAATCCGTACTCTTTGCTGTGTGCTACTACTTTTTTGAATTGGTCGTCTTGATTTGCCATATTGCTTTTTTATTTCTTAGTCTATGCTATAAATCGTAGGGCGGAATGCCCTACTCCATTGATTTATCCCTTTTCCGCCTACGCTAAAACTTCGGCGGACAAGCAGGGAATTCAATTATTAATTAGTTCTCGTATACGGGCATTTCCCTACGGGGATACACCACTGGCGGGGGGCATTCGACCTTCGCCAAATTGCAAGGGCTTCGCCCTATATTAATGAATTAAAACTCACTCTTAAAGTGAAACTCCATCTCCGGAAAAGTCTCCTGAGCCATTTTAAGCATCCAGGCAGACTCGGCGAGGAAGACAGGCTTTCCGTCTTTATCAATCGCCATGTCTCTTTTTCTTTTATCCAAAAAGTCCTTCATCAAGGCTTTGTCTTCGGTATGAATCCAGCAGGCTTTATGCAAGTTGAGTTGATCATAATCACAGGAAGCACCATATTCATGTTTCAAACGATATTGAATGACATCAAACTGTAGCGCACCTACTGTGCCGATAATCTTTCGATTATTTAACTGGCGTTTAAAAAGCTGTGCCACACCTTCGTCCATTAACTGATCGATTCCTTTTGCCAATTGTTTGGACTTTAGAGGATCGGTATTGTTGACGTATCGGAACTGCTCCGGAGAAAAACTTGGGATACCTATAAAATGTAAGTCTTCCCCTTCTGTCAACGAATCTCCGATTTTAAAGTTTCCTGAATCGTATAAACCAACAATATCACCGGGATAAGCTTCGTCTACCACCGATTTTTTTTCTGCCATGAAGGCAGTTGGGCTGGAGAACTTTATTTTCTTTTGTTGCCTGACGTGCAGGTAGTTTGTATTTCGCTCAAACTTGCCGGAGCAAATGCGCAAGAAAGCAATCCGGTCCCGGTGCTTAGGATCCATGTTGGCATGAATCTTAAAAATAAAACCAGAGAATTTTTCTTCGTCGGGTTCTACTCTTCGTTCTTCGGTGTCACGGGCCAATGGCGTCGGCGCTATTTCTATAAAGCAATCCAGCAACTCCTTTACTCCAAAATTATTAATGGCAGAACCAAAAAAGACTGGAGAAAGTTTTCCATCCAGGTATGCTTGTTTATTAAATTCGGGATAAACCTCTTCGATCAAGTGGACTTCTTCCCGTAGTTCTTTAGCGGGGCCTTCATCTACATACTTTTCCAGATCGGGGTTTGACAAATCTGTGAATTCGATCAGATCGTCAGATGTTTGTTTACCGTGTGGACTAAAAAGATTGAGTTTCTTTTCATATCGATTGTAAACCCCTTTGAAACGCTGTCCCATTCCAATCGGCCAACTAAGTGGCGTGACGCGGAGTCCGAGCTTTTGCTCCACCTCATCTAACAAATCAAATCCGTCTAATCCTTCCCGGTCCAGTTTGTTGATAAAAACGATGATGGGTGTATTTCGCATCCGACAAACTTCCACGAGTCGTTCCGTTTGAGGCTCCACTCCTTTCGCTACGTCAATGACTACAATCACCGAATCCACCGCAGTAAGTGTCCGATAGGTATCTTCCGCAAAATCCTTGTGACCAGGCGTATCGAGAATATTAATTTTCTTGTCTCTGTACTCAAAGGCCATTACAGACGTAGCCACAGAAATTCCTCTCTGTCGTTCAATTTCCATAAAATCGGACGTGGCGCTGCGTTTGATTTTATTAGATTTTACGGCACCAGCAATTTGAATGGCTCCCCCAAAAAGCAACAGCTTCTCAGTCAGGGTTGTCTTTCCTGCATCCGGGTGACTTACAATGCCAAAAGTTCGGCGTTTTTCTATTTCAGTTGTTATACTCACTTTCTTGTTTTTGGATTTTAAACCTGCCTGCTTCATCAGAGAAGAGTAGTTGGTTTTTGGACACTACTCTATTAATTGGGTTTTCAAATTACTCCGTATATATCCCCCAAATATTACAACAAACCACTCAAAGTTCATTCTAATGCGCCGCAAAGGTAATTAAAGTAAAAAGAGTGAACAATATTCTGTATTTAGAATTACAGGTAAGGGTTTAATTAACCCGAAAATAGCTACTGGTGGCCAGAATTAGGAGTCATTTATAATACAGGACTCTTAAAAAAAAGAATTTAGCCCTAAAATAGGTCCGTAAATACTGTGCATTTGCCTTCAAAAGCAGATTTTAGGGGCCTTATTCAGAATACTTTCGCGCTCAGCAATCCCTTCATGAACATTAGATTTTAATATCTTTTGTAACTGTTCAGTGACTGGATGTCTACCCGACTCAAATAGAGATATTAGAACGTCGCTAAAACTATATGTCGCTTTTGCTGTTAGATCTTTACGATACATTACAATAATTTGTATCGGATATTTCCTTTCAAAAATAAATTGATACCTTTGCACTTTTATTACAAAATGTAACTTTTCAGCAGTAATTGTTTTAAGACGGAAGACGGGAGAATGAAGACGGAAGACGGAAGACCGAAGACGGAAGTTTCCCGCTAACGTAGGCCCGCAGTCGTATTACGCTAGAAGGAAACTTCGGTCTTCGGTCTTCGGTCTTCGGTCTTCCGTCTTCCGTCCAACTGAATAGTTATTACAAAATCTAATTTCATGAAACACTTTTTGACAATTTGCTTTTTTTTGATGCTGCTTTCCAGTACTACTTATGCACAAACCTGGACTACTATTCCTTATGATGAAATAAGTGCTGATGGATTACGAATCATCTCTTTGCACGAAGACACTGACGGTAATGTTTGGGGAGGTAATGACTATGCCGGACGTATTGTTCGTTGGAATGGTACGGATTGGGAAACGTTTAATAGCGATGTAACCGGTTTAGACTATGATTCGCCTTCGGTCAATGAAATACTCCAGGATTCTGGAGGGAAAATGTGGTTTGCTACCGGTGATGGCATCGTGACATGGGAAAACGGCAGTTGGATTAACTACCAACCCAGCAATTCTGGTATTCCAGAAAGCTTTTCGACAGATGTCATCGAAGCGGATAACAAAATGTGGTTTACCATGAAACAAAGCCTCGTTTCTTTTGATGGTACGACCTGGACGGAAGCCGTTATCCCTGATGTCGACTGGAATGCAGGTGGCCTGGCTTCGATGGGCAATGGCAGCTTTTTTATATCTATGCTAAATGGTGATCCTGTTCGTCGATTTGATGGGACGAACTGGGAGGTTTTCAGTACAGACAACTCCAACATTAGCTCAAACTTTCAATACGTTGTTGGAAGAGTAGACGACCAGACATTTTGGTTTGGTGGACCAAATGGCAAGGCTAACTTATACGAAAATGGGACGTGGACACCTTCTGCGGATATACCAGGTTGGACATTAGGCCCGGGAGAGTACATTTTAGAGATTGCAATTAATGGCTCAAAAGATGATGTCTGGTTTGCGAATGGTGATGGATTATTTCATCTTAAAGATGGAGTTGGCACAGAATACAATCCCAGTAATTCCCCAATGACTTCAGAGATCGTTCAGACCGTTATGATTGCTTCAGATGGTAAAATTTGGTGTACGACTGAAAATGAACTCCTTATACTTGATCCGGCCATTGTCAACTCAACGACGGAAGTAACTTCTAGTATTACTTTAAATATTTTGACCAATCCGGTTCAGGAAACCATCAATTTGAAGATTGAAAATGAGGGTACAACTTTAGGACAAAACGGATTGATTAGCATTTACAATACCATTGGACAACCTGTGATTACTCAAAAAGTGACCGATTTACAAATGAATATTGAAGTCGGAAACCTGGTGAATGGGCTGTATATTTTAGAATATGCAGACGGCGAAAATAAACGGGCAACTCAGTTTTTGAAACAGTAAAATTTTGGGAAATTGAAAAAACATGCGTCACCCCATATGTAGAGTACAAACGTAGGACAATTGAGAATCGACTTTGTCATCCCGAGCAGAGCCTGTCCTGAGCGAAGTCAAAGGGAAGGAGTAAGGCATAACAAGCGCAACTACGGGAACACTATACTTGATGGATGACGCATGTTTTTTGTTTAAACAAGTATAATGTGCGTCTAAAGTTAAGTAGTTGAACCTGGTAAATAAATGTCGCACGACCTAAATTTACTGGTTACAGCTCAACTATTGCTTCACAGCCATAACAGAAGCAGACTTCGCTTTTGCTTTTCCTGCACAACAGTTTACGGGGCAAGGAACTCCGTTACAAGTTTTCGCCTCAGGATCACAATTCTTTACACTAGAAGTCTTACCATCTTTAGAAACTGTTTTCATATTAACCGTCTGAACAGTACTTTTGCTGGCTTTTGATGGATTGCATTTAGCTGCAGCTCCTTTTGAGCAACAAGCTTTACCTGTAGTAGTTGCCGTTTTTTTAGCGCTTACTGTTTTAGCAGTAGTTTTAGCAGATTTTGCGCCACAACTTTTCACATCTGTTGCTGCAGATTTAGCAGTCGCTTTGCTGCATTTTTTTGCACAATTTTTTGCATCTAATGAGGCAGTTTTAGCAGCAGCAGCTTTTGTACAAGTTGCTTTCTCAGCTTTACTGCATGCAGGTGTTTGTGCTTGTAATGAGTTTACCGAAAGGGTCATCGAAAAGATGAGTAATAGACAAAAATTAAACATTTTCATAATAATACTTTTTTAGTTATTCACTCAGTTCCGCTGAGATACCGGTTTAATTACAAAAACAAATTTACAGCAAATGAGAGCGCCGCGCTGTGATATAACTGTTATTTAGGTGTTATTCACTTGTTAAGGCAGAAGGCATTCAACCGTTGACTGTTGACCTTTGATTGTTTTGAATCCCCACTAACGTACGTGAACGGAAGGTACCTTGTTAAGAACATGTTATTCGCCTTAATTACCTTTACAATGAGTAATTAAATAGTGAACTTGCATTAGGCAACCAGTAACTATATAAATGAAGAACAAGATTTCAACATATCGCATTCCCCTTCTATTTTCGGCACTTTGTATGGCCTTGATGCTGTTGATTGTTTTTCAGGTCAACTGGCTACTTACCTCACGGGCAATGATCGAAGAGCAGTTTGATCAAAAAGTCAATCTTGCCCTGGGTAGCGCGATGAGCCATCACAATGATGCCTATTCCAGCAGGTTGGATTTGGAATTAGCTAATGCTGCTTGTTCTCCTGATGCGGGTTGTTGTTTATTTGCCAGTGATACGATTTCCATTTCTGCGCAGGAGCAACATGCACTTGGTATTACACTTTCAAATGCCATGGCTTCTTTTGGAATTGAGGAAGAGTATCAGGTTGCCTTACTGAATGATCCATTGGTAAAATCTGATAACTCAAAGTCTTACAGTTGCTCCATCAACCCCCTAAAAAACGACAAGAAGAATGATGTAAGACTCTCTGTTTCATTTCCATGCAAACAGCAGTATGTTTTTGACAAGTTGAAATTTATGATTATTTCTGCCGTGTTGATTTCATTATTGCTGGCGAGTATTTCATTTATCATTCTTAGGGCCTTGGTGCAGCAAAAGCGCCTTACTGAAAACAACATTGACTTTTTCAACAACACCGCTCATGAGCTCAAGACGCCATTGACAAACATCTCTTTGGCGCTCAGCCTTTTTAATCGAAAGAATGAACATTCAAAAGACCAAAAATATCTGGACATTATAAAAAGAGAAAGCTCCAAATTGAGCCATCAGGTCGACCGTGTACTTTATTTATCAAAAATGGAAAACGGAGAATATACCCTTGATGAAGTTGCTGTCAATCTGAAAGAAGTCATTCAGGAGGCGGTACAATATATGGACATGATTCGGGAAGAAAAGAATGGAACGATTGAATTGGATTTACCTCAAGAGGACTGTATTGTAAAAGGTGATCGTTTTCATTTGAGTAATATTTGCATCAATTTGCTGGACAATGCGTTGAAATATTGTGATAGTGATCCTGTTGTAAAAATTTCGTTGCGCCAGCAAGACGGTGCGCTTCAATTACTGTTTAAAGACAATGGTATTGGTATCAGCAAGTACGACCAGGAGCATATTTTCAAAAAATTTCAGCGCGTCAATACCGGAGATATTCAGAATACGAAAGGCTTTGGGATTGGACTTGCTTACGTGCGAGCTGTTTTGGAATTGCATAAAGGTTTTATCAAAGTGGATAGCGAGGTGGATAATGGGAGTCAATTTGAAATTAGTATTCCTACTGTCTAGACGTGAAATCTAACGCTTTTTTTACAGGATACTTCGACTTCGACTTCGCTCAGCACAGCGTTTATAGGACGAACATGACTCCTCGTCTAACGTGAACGACTGACAGAATTTCTTGTTCTTTAAAAGCGTTGCTTTTAGAGCGTTCTTAGAGTAGAAATCCTGCGCTAGAAGGCAATCTTGTCCATCTTGTAAACGCTGTGCTGAGCAAAGTCGAAGTATCTTGTCAAGAAAATTTTTAAATCAGGCAAAATGAAAAAAAAGATTTTAATCGTAGAAGATGACGACAGCCTTGGGTATCTCTTAGTAGATTTTCTAAAAGGTGAAGGTCATTATACACAACTTTGCAAAGATGGCCTTGAAGGATTACAAGCGGCACAGGATGATAATTTTGACCTCTGTATTTTTGATGTTATGATGCCTAAGATGGATGGATTCTCCCTGGCCAAAACACTCCGTAGCAAAGGCGATGAAACACCTTTCATTTTTCTTACCGCCAAGTCTATGATGGAAGACAAACTAAAAGGGTACGACATAGGCGCTGAAGATTATGTTGCCAAACCATTTCAAATTGAAGAACTCTCCTGCAAAATAAATGTGATACTCCGACGTGACGCAAAAGCATTACCAACGGAAACAGCTCCTAAGGAATTCCAGGTCGGTGCTTACCGATTTAAATACGAGACGCAGGAATTAGAATTTAACGGCCACACCCAACGGCTCACTCAACGAGAAAACGAAGTCCTTCGCCTTCTCTGTCTCCACAAAAATAAAATCCTGAAACGCGACGACGCGGTACTCAACATCTACGGCAAAAAAGATTACTTTCTGGGTAGAAGCTTTGATGTTTTTATTTCTAAGATTCGAAAATTGCTTAAGGATGACCCTTCTGTTAAGATTGAGAATGTGTTTAAGGTGGGGTTTATTTTGAATGTTAGTGAGCCTTCTTAGTGGATTGCACGCGAACTCGAGCCGGCAGGCCGGCGGGGATGGGACACAGATTGAACGGATCTCTTCCTTGACGAATCCTGACGAAAACAATTACGATATTATCATCATGAGCCCTGCGACTAAATGAGAAAGGGCGCGCAGGAACTGGTTTGGGAACCGGGAAATTTACCATCGGGTGTTTACTACATTCATCTTAGCACGGAGGGAGATAGATCGTATACCAAATCTGTTATTTTGCAAAAGGGGCTGTGATGAAGTTGGAGGCGGGCCCTGCCTAGCTGGCTACGGCAGACAAGGAGCGGGAAGCGGGAAGCGCCTTCTAACGCGCTCCGATTAAAAATATAAAGCTTAAAAATTGAACATAAAAAAACCGCTTTTTGAATATTCAAAAAGCGGTTTTTTTATTTCAAGTAACTATTCAGTCGGTTGTTGATTAGACCGAAGACGGGTAAGCACTCCCTTTGATTTACCAAATCGGAGGGATTGCTGAGCTAAATAAATCGCAATGGAAATCGCAATCGCAATTACCATTCCTACAAGGAAACACTTACCATAGTCCCCGCCCCCAACTTACTCTGCAAATGAATATTGCCACCATGCAAACGAATAATCTGTTGCGACAAGCTCATCCCAATACCCGAGCCATTTTTCTTAGTTGTAAAAAACGGAATAAAGATTTGATCTAAAATATCTTCGGGAATTCCTCTGCCATTATCGCTTACCTGAATATTGACTTTTCCCTGAGGTGTTTTATCTACCAAAACAGAAATCGTTGGATCGGCAACGGCTTCTAAAGCTTCCATCGCATTTTTCAAAATATTGATAAAAACCTGCTCCAGCAAAATCGGATCGGCCATCAGTTTAATTTCGTGATATAGAAATTTTAAATCCCAGGTGATGCCTTTTACTTTGAGTTCCTGTTCGATTAGTTTGTGGATTTCTCTAAAGAAAATACTCATATTAATCGACTTCAATTGTGGTGGTGGTATGCGGGTCAACTTTCGATAGGTATCCGTAAAACTCATCAAGCCTTCACTTCGCTTATGGATGATTTGAAACACTTCCCGAATTTGTTCTGCATCATTTTTTGGCACCGACTGATTTTCCGGAACCAACTGCATGGCCGATGAGCTCAATGAAGCAATTGGTGCAATAGAGTTCATAATCTCATGTGCCAGTATGCGAATCAACTTTTGAGTTGACTTGACTTCCTGATCCGACAATTCATTGTGGATGTTATAAAAGGTATAGACTTTGATTTCTTCGTCATTTATTTTCAAAACGAATAACTGAATGGCGATTTGTAGTCTTTCAGTTTGAATAACTTCCTTGATTATTTTCCGCTCACCCGGTTTTATTTCTTTCAGTGCTTTATACAAATTGGGCGTAACCTGATCCAGCGAATCAAAGGTTGGAATATACGAACGCCGCAGTAATTGCTTCAATGCCGTATTGATCATTTTGCAATTCCCTTCTTTATCTGTACAAAAAATACCGGTATCTACGTTTCCAAGAATGGTTTGCATCAGTTGACTTTGCACTTCTTTCTCCGAACGGAGCTCCCGAAATTTAGCGGTGATTTGATTGTATGCCGTATGCAATTCCTGTTGCTCAATATTCGCTCCCTCTGACGAAAAATCTTGTTCATAATCATCGTAGCGAATACTTTGTAAGAACTGTGTGAGATCTCTATTCGTTTTGTTTACCAGATTAAATAAACGCCAAAGTAAACCACCAAGGACAGGTATCATAACAACTAGCGAAAACATTCTATCTTTATTGACCACCACGTAGGCAATCAACATCAGTACCAACGTGATTAGGATCAGCTGGGTTATGGTTTTTGATTTGAATGTTTTTAGTAGATTCATTTTTTCTTTAGGTCTACGCTATGAAGTTGTTTAATTTATTGGTTTAGGTATCCTAACCCTTTGAGTTCTTCCTTTCCTTTTACGATACAAATTTCTTTATTTTTTATTAAGTAATTCTTATCTGATATTTGGAGTACATCTTGATAATAATGATCCGTAATTAATTGCCCAAACAAATCCAGTGTAAAGACCTACCAGTATCGAAAGTCCGAAATTGTAGATCAATGTATCAAAATAATATTTCCATATAGGATCCATTCTATAAATTGTACTTATCCATCCGCCGATAAAGCGCCGGACGAGTCAAACCCAATTCCTCCGCCGCCTTCGTCACATTTCCATGATGTTTGATCAAAGCCTTTCGAATTAGGATGCCTTCCATCTCTTCCAGATTAAGTGTTGCCACTTCAGCAGTTGATTGCGATGAAGATTTAGAAATCAAAGCAAAATCATCCGGCAAAAGTTGCGCATTCTCTGACAAGATAATTGCTCGCTCGACGCTATGTCGTAACTCTCGAATATTTCCTGGCCAAGCATATTCTCTTAGCTTAGCTAAAGTATCAGAATGAAAAGTTAGTGATTCTTTCAAATATTTTTTCCGATACATTTTCATAAAATGCTCTGCCAATAAAATGATGTCGTCACCGCGTTCCCGCAAAGGTGGAATAGAAATCTCCACTGTATTGATTCGGTACAATAAATCTTGTCTGAATTTTTGTTCCTCAATCATCTTGGCCAACGGCATATTCGTCGCAGATATAATCCGCACATCCACCGGAGTTGGGGAAGCCGAACCGACTGAAAAAATTTGTTTGTTTTCTAAGGCTTGCAGTAATTTAGGTTGAGAGCTAATCGGCATGTTTCCAATCTCATCCAAAAACAAGGTACCGCCGGATGCTGCTGCGAAACGTCCCACCTTATCTTTATCCGCTCCGGTAAAGGCGCCTTTTATGTGACCAAAGAGTTCACTTTCAAATAGCGTTTCCGTTATCGCTCCCAAATCGACACCCATGAAGATCTGGCCACTACGTTTCGACACTTTATGAATGGTTCGTGCAATTAATTCCTTTCCAGTTCCATTTTCGCCCAGCAGTAAAATGTTGGCATCAGTGGGTGCCACTTTTTCAATGACCTTTTTGAGTTCAAGAATGGTGGGAGAGTTTCCTAAAATTTCGCCGAAGGATTGGTCAATATTTTGTTGTAGATATTCCTGTTGTGTTTCTGCTTTTTGTAAGGCGACTTTGGAGTGACGTAGTGCTAAGGCTGCATTGACTGTTGCAATTAGTTTTTCATTACGCCAAGGCTTTTCAACGAAGTCTGTTGCGCCCATTTTTATCGTTCCTATTGCCGTCTCTACATCCGAAAAAGCCGTCATCATAATGACGGGTAAATCAGGCTTTAGTTCCTTTACTTTCATTAGCCATTGAACACCCTCCTCCCCTTTTGTTTGACTTACTTTAAAATTCATGTCCAGTAAAACCACATCGGGGTTGTACTGATCCAAAGATCTTGGGATGTGGTATGGATTGCTTTGGCTGTAGACTTGAGAGTAGTGTTGTTTTAAGAGCATTTTTAGAGAAAACAGGATGTCTTCTTCGTCGTCTATGATTAGTATGGTGGCTTGTTTTTTCATTGCTTTATTTGGAAGGTAAATGCGCTCATTGATATTTGCTTTACTTGATTCAGCATTTTCTTTTATATCATACATTAAATTTCTTTAAATGCCTATTTATTGCTCTTTCTACTTCATCAAAAGGTAGTAAATTTTGGATTTGGTCATTCATAGATTTCGCCCATCGACCTTTGTATTGTGGAATTCGTTTGACTAAGTTGGCATGAAAGCTTGTAGGATCAACTCCTTTTGCTTCGCATTTTGAAATATATTCCGGAATATAAAAATCAATATCCATTTCATGGATTTCTAATAAATACCATATGTCATAATAATCCCTAGCTTGTAATCTTTGGATCGTACATCTTAATTTTTCAACCAGGACTTCTTCAAGCGAGTAACATAAAAGACTATGTTCTTCGAGGTCTGAATAATTTATAATTACTTCTTTGACAACTGGTTTGAAAACAAGTTTCTCACTTCTAGAGATGTCTACCTTTACTCTCTTATGAGCACCTTGCCCTCCTAATGGACCAACATAATGAATGTAAAAATTCATTCCTCCATCTTCATGATCGTTTTGATCGATTACTTCTAAATCTATGTTGGCTTCTTCGTTGATTATTTCAAAACATTGATCAATTGCCTCAAGGAGCTCATCATTCGTGTGTTCATCGATAAGGGTAAAATCTAAATCTTCCGAATATCTGTAGTCGCCAAAATACACCTTCTTTAGTACTGTACCTCCTTTAAATACGAGTACTTTTGATAGTTTTTCATGTTGTGCAATTCCATTAAGAATCCATGATAATATGTAGTCCTTTTCAATTTGAGTATCTCTTACTCCAACAGCGTTTGCTTTCTTTTGTACTTCTCCTGGCTTAATCATGTCTCTAAAGCTGATTTAATCGTTGTTTCATCAATGTTTTTCTGTACTCTCCACCTTCTTGACCTTTTTCCTTCTTTTGGAAGTTCGGTATCTAACACTATATAGGAATTTGAACGTAAAGTGAATAGTGATTCGATAATATCTGTTTTGATATTTAGTAACTCTAATAAATAGCCAAGTCGTTTAAAAACAGCTTGAGATTTGAATTTAATAGCATAGTTTAGTAGACGGCTGAAATCCATTTTCTCTCTGGATGAATAGATTGCTCTTGCAATTTCTACAATTCCAGCTGCATAATCTGGCTTAAATAAACAATCAATAATTGTTTTTTCGAGATCAGAACAAATTACCTTGTCATATTTATTAATCCATATTCTTTTTGACCCAAAAAAATGAGCTTTGTTGTGATAAATGTATTGGACTTTTAAATTTTTTAATTGAAGGATAGATTTTCTTTGCTGCTTAGATACTACGATTTGTTGCTTTAATGATGGTTGCGTAATTAGCCCATGAATTTGTAAGGCTGAATAATAGCCTATATAAAAATCAGCACTTTGAACTAAATATTTCGTTAGTAAATGCCAATTGGGAATGTAATTATTATGGTCTTCTCCTAGAGGAATAATAAGATATAATCCCTTCTTTATTCTTGAAAGTGTTCCTCGAGAGGACATACCACTTAAAAGTTCTCTTATTGCTCCTTTTGAAGCATTTGGAAACTCTTTATATACTTCTGTAATCTCAAAGTAAGCTCGTTCCTTCTTCATGAAGAAAGAGACAATATCACTTGAACTTAATTTAATTTTGTTATTTTTCATATGACTAAAATCATCTTTCAACTGATTTATGTAATATCAAAGATAACATAAATAAAGTAATGTTATGTTTCACATATCTAAAATCAGCAAATTTCTGATTTTTGAAGTATAAAACATAACTATTTGTAGTCAGTAGTGGCAAAAGCAATGTGCCTGGAGAACCCCGCTCCCCGCTCACACTATATCTTCAGAATGAAAAAGAAGCTATGCTTGTTTGGGTCTCCGACCCAGAGACGGCATACCTTCATAAACAACAGGGTACTTTTTTTTCAAAAATCAGCCACCCTTATAATACAAAAGTGCAAACTGTATTTAATGGCCAGTAGCTTAAGAGAAGCCGTAGCTGGGTCGGAGACCCAAACTAGCTTCTGCTCTTTTTTATTTTACTGAAGACCTTGCGCCAGCGGTGAGATTAGTGGATGAGAATCTTATAAAGGAGCTGTTATATTTGTTCGAAAATATAAGTCTTCCATCGATATTTCAATATCCAAAGATTGAAATTTTACAATTTTGTCTATTCCCTCATATCTTGTGAGACTCCATAAATCACTATCCTTATGTTTATAGTGAACATCTACAACATATTTATCTTGCTCTATTAAAACATATTCTTTAAAAGATGGAATTCCTCTGTACAAATATAATTTATCTCCTCTATCGTACGCTGCTGTTGACTTAGACAAAACTTCAACAATTATTACTGGGTTAGTCACAAAATGTTTGTCTTCATCAGATTCTTCTTCAGCACATACCACCATTGAGTCAGGGTATACATAACTATTAGATGATTCGATAAATAGTTTTACATCACTATTAAATGGCAAGCAAGAAGATTCTTTATTTTTTAGTTGATTTCTTAATTCAGAATATACATTCCCACTTATTTTCCCATGATTAACCGTTCCACCTGCAAGTGCATATATTTTACCATCGTGATACTCATGTTTGGTATTTGATGCAATCTCATGATCCATATATTCTTTAACTGTTAAACTGGGCGTTTTATAAGCCTTCATATATTTTTTTTAACAAGATACTCATTTCGTTAGATAAATTCAATATCTCTTCTTTCTCACAAGATTCAATCTACTCCTTCAGTTCCCCACCACCCAAATATGTCCAAAAACGTACAACAACCGTCCATTAATGAACACTTATTTCATAAATTTTTAATATAAAATATATAACCTACTGATTATCAGTACCCATCACAATTGGCATCCATATGGGATACATATTAGGGAACCACAACAACAGTATTAATCATGGATGTACGAATCGAAAAGAAAAACAACAAAGCTCAGAAGGTCATCATTGGCGTACTTGCCCTTGCATTGATTGGGTGGCTCTCTGTCTCTTTTTACAAAGCCTCTGGCAAAAGTAAGTTGAATGTGCAATCTGCAAGGATACTTACCGACACGATTCGTCAGGATGTGTTTCAGGAGTTTATTCCCGTTACCGGAATTGTGCAGCCAATTAAGACGGTGATTATTGCAGCTGTGGAAGGCGGTCGTGTGGAGGAGAAATTAGTGGAAGACGGAGCAACGGTTACTGCTGGTACACCGGTATTACGATTAAGCAATTCTGATTTGCAAATGAACTTTCTGAATCAGGAAGGGAACATCATGGCGCAGATCAATCAGGTTCGAAACTTGACGGTACTTTCTGAGCAACAAAGCCTGAACTTAAAAGAAACCGCATTGGACGCAGAGTTTCGTTTGAACATGTTGAAAAGAAGAATGGATCGTGAGAAAGCTTTGTTGGATGAAAATGCCATTCCAAAAGTAACCTACGAAGACACAAAAGCGGAATATGAAACTTTGGTTAAAAGAAATCACCTTCTAAAACAAAGCATTAAAAAGGACAGTCTCTCCGCCATCATCCAAACGCAGCAAATGGACAACTCGCTTGACCTGATGAGACGCAATCTTGAAATGTCAAAAAAGAATTTGGACAACCTGATTGTAAAAGCACCGATTAGTGGTCAACTTTCTGGCTTGTCGGTTGAAGTGGGTGAGTTGATTCCGGAAGGGGCACAAATCGCACAAATTGATGATTTGAGTAATTTCAAAATCCGTGTCCGAATTGATGAGTTTTATATTTCAAGAGTGTTTCCGGATCAGGAAGGTTCATTCACTTTAGCCAATGAAACATATCATCTGCGCATTTCTAAAATTTATCCACAAGTTGCCAACGGTGGCTTTGAAGTAGACATGAAATTCGTCAGCAAAGTACCAAGCGGTATCCGTCGCGGACAAACCGTTACTGTAAAATTACAACTAAGTGCTGAACAACAAGCCATGCTGGTAAAACGCGGCGGTTTCTACCAATCAACAGGTGGCAACTGGGCCTACATCCTAAATGAAGACGGAACCAAAGCTATAAAACGAGACATCCGAATCGGCCGACAAAATCCAAATTATTATGAAGTACTGGAAGGACTAAACCCTGGTGAAGTCATCATCACTTCAAGCTATGAAAATTATGGTGATAAGGATGAACTTATTTTATCTGAATGAGGGGAGACGGAAGTCTCCCTTTAACGTGCTTTAAAGATCGGTAAGCACTCCCTTTGATTTATCAAATCGGAGAGATTGCCGAGCTGAGACACTTAAAAGGAGCGGACACTATTTAAATATCTCAGCTCGGCAACCCCTTTTGCTTCGCGATAGTGCTTACCGATCTTTAACACGCACTAAGTAAAACTTCGGTCTTTTACTAAAACTATTTCCTAAAACAACAACAACAACAACAACAACAACAACAACAACAACAACAACAACAACAACAACAACAACAACAACAACATGAAAGCAGTCATTAAAATCCTCAACGCAATCAACACCAACTTACTCAGTAGCAATCAGGTTCGTTTTCACAAATCATATGGCAGTTGGAGATACCGCAAAGAACAACGAAAAGGTTTTCCACGCATGGAACGGGTTCCTCCATTTTGAAATGTATAACGCTTCTTCTATCCAAATAAATGAGTAACAATAGGAAGCCTACGTTCCCTATGTGAAAACACTCCATGAACTATGTGGTAAAAAAACGATCGCATGAAACACATATAAAAATCCAAAATAGTCAAACTAAAAAATATCCAACCAATGATAATCAGAACAGAAAATCTCAACAAAACCTATCGCACCGACGAAGTACAAACGACGGCATTAAACAGCCTCGAACTTGGAATCAATCAAGGTGAATTTGTATCCATCATGGGGCCATCCGGTTGCGGTAAATCTACCTTGATGAACATCCTCGGTATGATCGACAGCCCGACCTCTGGTTCTTACTTTTTTATGGACCAGGAAGTAGGTGGCCTTTCGGAAAGAAAAAGATCTGACATCAGAAAAAACAATTTGGGATTCGTATTCCAGAGTTTCAACCTGATTGACGAACTCACCGTTTTCGAAAATGTGGAACTACCAATGATGTACACCAAAGTACCTTCTGCCGAACGAAAAAAACGAACAGAAGCACTACTGGACGAAATGAACATGATGCACCGTAGAAACCACTTCCCACAGCAACTTTCCGGCGGCCAGCAACAACGCGTCGCTGTAGCCCGCGCCATCATCAACAATCCAAAATTGATTTTAGCGGATGAGCCTACTGGAAACTTGGATAGTGCCAATGGTGACGACGTCATGAAAATTTTAGCCGACTTGAATCTCAAAGGCACCACCATCGTGATGGTAACACATTCACAGTACTGCGCAGAATTCGGCAACAGAATCATCCGCCTACTAGATGGTCAAGTGGTTACCGAAAATATTGTTCGCCAGTATTTATAAAGGATGACGCTTCGACTACGCTCAGTGTCCGCAGCAGTACGCCCCCCCATGAGCGTCCAATATTATTCACGATCACTACGCCAGAAGGCATTGCCTGAAAGGCATACATCAGTAACATAGGGCATCGCCCTATGAAAAAAAAAAAATGATACAACTAAAAAACATAGAAAAATACTACCGCCGAGGACTCCAAAAAAGCTGGATACTAAAAGGCGTCAACCTAAACGTAAAAGAAGGAGAATTCCTAACCATCATGGGCGACAGCGGAGCCGGCAAATCAACCCTACTCCAAATCATCGGAATGCTGGACGAACCCAACAATGGCGAATACCATTTCTTTGATGAGCAAGTACACAACTTCAACGAGAAGAAACGAGTAGAGCTTTACAAACACTACATCGGTTTTGTTTTCCAGGCGTATCATTTGATTGATGATTTGACGGTTTATGAGAATATAGAAATGCCACTGATCTACCGTGGCGTAAAAGCAAAGGAGCGCAAACCAATGGTTGCAGAACTACTCGATCGTTTCAACATCGTTGCCAAAAAAGACCTCTTTCCTGAGCAACTTTCCGGCGGACAACAACAGCTAGTCGGTTTAGCCCGAGCCATCATCGGAAAACCAAAATTATTGTTAGCTGATGAACCTACTGGAAATTTACACTCCAAGCAAGGTGAAGAAATCATGAAGCTTTTCAAAGAGTTACACAACGACGGCATGACCATTATCCAGGTAACGCATTCAGAAAAAAATGCGGCATACGGCGATCGAATCATCCACCTCGAAGATGGATTTGTGCGGGAGGAGATCGTCACCAAAAGTCTACATACTCAGGGTTGAACAGTTGAAAAATATAAAGCTAAAAACTAAACTCCCCATTCCTAAAACTAAAACCATGTTAAAGAATCATTTAAAAATAGCATTTAGGCAACTAAAAAAGCAGAAATTCTATAGCGCTGTGAACATCCTTGGGCTCGCAATAGGTGTAGCCTGTTGTTTATTGATCGCCTTGTTCATCCAAGACGAGTTAAGTTACGATCAGCAACATCCCAATGTGCAAGACTTATATAGAATTAACATCGATTACAAAATGACAGGTATTGAACAAATTGGGAATACCGTTGCCCCAGTTCTCCCTAAAACATTAAAAGCAGAAATTCCTGAGATCAAGGAGGTCGCTCTATTGAATTCTTATTTCGGCAATGCCGGTAGCAATTTGGTGCGCCGACAAAACGATAAGAACAATCAGTTTGAAGATAAATTCGCCTACATAGATCAGTCCTTTTTAGAACTATTCCATCTGCCATTGGTTCAAATAAATAGTGGTCCTAATACAGCCTCAACTAAGGATCTTCTCACTAAACCAAACACTGTTGTTATTACCAAACGCATCGCAGATAAATATTTTAGCAACAGCAATCCAGTCGGTGAAATAATTGTGCTCAACGACGAGATTGAACAATCGTTCACCATCACAGGTGTCATCGAAAACATTCCAGCTCAAAGCCATTTTCACTACGACTTTTTCATGTCAATGGTATCCCTGGAAGACAGCAGAACCAATACAAGTTGGACAAGTAACAATTACTTTGGTTACGTATCATTAGCTCATGGCACAGACCCCAAAACACTAGAGAACAAGCTACAAGAATTTACGGAGCGAAACTTTGGCCCTGAATTTAAAGAGCTATTTCAGACAGATTTGTCACAATTAAAAAGCAATGGACAACACTTAAAAATTGGGCTCCAGCCTGTGACCGATATTCATTTATATTCGGACGATCGCGTACCAACCCTTGAAACACAGGGCGACATTCGTTTTGTTAAACTCATTAGTGCTATTGCCTTTTTTATCTTCTTGATTGCTTTGGTCAACTTTGTCAATCTATCTACCGCACGTTCATCCAACCGGGCAAAAGAAGTTGGCTTGAGAAAAGTATTGGGTTCTTTCCAGGAACAATTGATTACTCAATTTCTGACAGAGTCTGTTTTGATGAGTTTAATCGCTTTCCTTATTGGTGGATTTATTGCTGTGCTTTGTCTGCCATTATTTAATGATCTCGCTGGTAAAGATTTGACCATGCCTTTTACATCAATCAATTTCATTGGAACAATGTTAGGTATTTCCGTGATCGCTGGTATTCTTGCCGGCTTATATCCATCCTTCTATTTGTCTGGTTTCCAGCCCGTAAAAGTATTGAAAGGAAAACTAAGCATGGGTGCTAAAAGCGGTTGGTTGCGCAGTGGCCTGGTGGTCATACAGTTCACTATTTCTATCGGTTTGATTATAGGCACTTTGGTGGTTTACAGTCAAATGCAATACATCCAAAACAAAAAACTAGGATTCAAAAAAGATCAGGTTTTACTCATTCAAGACACCTATAATATTTACGATGAATTGCCTCTTTTTAAAGAAGATTTGAAAAAAATTCCTGAAGCAAAAAACGTAACAATTTCTTCATACCTACCACTAGATGGTGGAGATAGAAACTCAGCTGTTTTTTATCCGGAAGGAAAAAACAGTTCAAAAGACCAGGTACTATTACAAAACTGGTCTATTGATGAAGATTATTTCAATACCTTAAGTATGGACTTAGTTACTGGCCGAAATTTCAAAAAGGAATTGCTATCAGATAGTATTAGTATTATTTTAAATGAAACAGCCGTTCGCTCCTTCAACCTGGGTGACCATCCATTAGGCAAAAAGGTAACAAGTCCTTACTATGATAATGATTATACCGTCATTGGTGTAGTCAAAGATTTTAACTTCGAATCACTGCGAGGAAAAGTGGAACCCCTCTCTTTCATCAGAGGCATGAGTAGCTCTGTTGTTTCAATCAAAACGACTGCTGAAGAAATGGACAAGCTTATTGCAAAAGCAGAAAGTAGCTGGAAAAAATTTGCACCAAGCAAACCTTTCCGTTATAATTTCTTAGACGATCGCTTTGCAACCATGTACAAAACAGAGGATCGCGTAGGCACTTTATTTGGCCTCTTTTCCATACTGGCCATTTTTATCGCCTGCCTCGGTTTACTCGCATTAGCCACCTTCATGACCGAACAACGGCGCAAAGAAATCGGTATCCGAAAAGTACTGGGCGCTTCTGTTTCAACCATCGTTTTCCAACTTTCAAAAAAGTTCTTACTCTATGTTCTTATCGGATTGTTCATCGCTGTCCCCATCGCCTGGATTCAGATGGGCAACTGGCTCAACAACTTCGCTTATCGGATTGAAATGGAATGGTGGATGTTTGCTACCGCAGGTTTACTAGCCATCGCCATTGCATTTGCAACCGTAGGATTGCAGTCCTTAAAAGCTGCTTTGGCAAATCCGGTGGAGAGTATAAAGGCGGAGTAGAGGGAAAGAAGACGGAAGACGGAAGACGGAAGACGGAAGTTTCCCTCTCGTATGCCTGCGATCGCGGGAAACTTCGGTCTTCCGTCTTCCGTCTTCGGACTATTTTTTTACAAAAAAAAATTACAACCATGCTAAAAAGTTACATAAAAATAGGACTAAGAAACCTACTAAAATACAAAGTCAACACCGCCATCCACGTACTTGGATTAGCGATAGGACTGGCAGCATTTCTGCTAATCAATCAATACGTTTCTTTTGAAAGAAGTTACGATCGTTTTCACAAAAACTCGGATCGCCTGTATCGGCTCACGACTGACTTTTATGACAACGATGAGTTAGACTTAGACAATCGCGATGCCATGAGTTTTGCTCCTGCCGGAAAAGCGCTGGAAGATGCCTTGCCAGAAGTAGTGGCTTCTACCACAACGCTCCAGATGGATCCGGTCAATTTTCGACGCAATGGAAAGCCATTTCAAGAAGATATCCTGGCTGCAGATTCTATGTTTCTCAATTTGTTTAACTACGAAGTTTTAGAAGGCGACCCAACTCGGCTATTGAGTGAGCCCTACAGTATCGTTCTGACAGAATCGCACGCTAAAAAATACTTCAACAGTGGGAATGCCGTTGGACAAACCATCGAATTTTTATCTTACGGTGGCGAGAACAAACCCTTTAAAGTAACAGGCGTAATTGCCAACCCACCAGATAACACGCACTATAAATTCAACATCCTAATATCTATCAGTACCATGCAGGAACGTTTAGACCGGGAAGGATGGAATGCCAATAATTACTACACCTATGTTTTACTAGATGAGCAGGCAGACATTGCTACACTCAACACAAAAATACCTGCCTTATCAAAACAATTAATTGATGAAGATGGAGAGAACCGATTCAATCTGCAACCGATTACTGACATTCATTTACTATCTGACATGGTGTTCGAGCCCGATGTGCATGGCAGTGCCAGAGCGGTTAACTTTCTATTTATTATTTCCATCTTCATTCTCATCATTGCCTGGATCAACTATATCAACCTTTCTACGGCTCGTGCGGTTGAGCGAGCAAAAGAAGTTGGTATGCGAAAAGTAGTTGGTGCGCATAAGATGCAGTTGATTGGACAGTTTTTCACGGAGTCGATGCTGGTCAACTTTTTGGGGATGTTGCTTGCCGTGCTTTTGACTCATTTAGCTCTTCCTTCGTTTAATCAGCTCGTTGGCAAAACGATTTTGGTAAACATATTCAGCAGTCCATTGTTTCTTAAAAACCTCTTGCTCTTTTTTGTAATTGGGACGGTTGTAACCGGAATTTACCCTGCAATTGTTTTATCCTCTTTCAAACCCATTTCAACCTTGAAAGGAACATTTAGCAAAACGAAACACGGTGTTTGGCTTCGAAAGAACTTAGTTGTTTTTCAATTCGCAGCTTCCTTTGCTTTGATTGCAGGTACGATGGTCGTCTACCAACAACTTCGGTTTATGACTAACAAGGAGTTGGGTATGCAAACAGATCAGGTACTTAGCTTCAATAATCCAGAATACGATGGAGATGACGAGAAGCAATTTAGAAGTAAGTATAAGTCATTCCAACAAGCACTCAAACAACTCAACAGTGTAGAAAAAGTGGGTGCTATCTCTAATCTTCCTGGCGGAAAAAACAGCGACATCAACTCTACCAGTGGTGAATTTAAACTCGCTGGCGTGACTCAAGATCCTGTGAGAACTACACTTTATATAAATTTCATGGATGACCAAATCGTAGATGCACTAGGTTTAAATCTAGTAGCAGGACGAAACTTCAATTTCGAAATGAACAGTGATTCCAATTGCATTATCATTAACATGGCCATGTTGAAAATCATGAATATTCCTGATGCTGAAACCGCTTTAGGTAAACGTCTGACCAACAAAGGCAACTTCAACTTCAAAATAGTAGGCGTAATTGGTGATTTCAATCGATCAACCTTAAAAACTCAGGTAGAACCAACTTTCTTCATTCCTCGAAAAGCTGCTCCCTATAGCATTGCTAAGTTGGACAGTAAGGATCCTAAAGCTACCATTGCTCAGATTGAAAAAACATTTCTAGAATTTTTCCCTACAACTTCTTTCAATCCTATTTTTCTAGATCAAAAGTTTGAGAAACTGTATGCGGAAGACAAGCGCTTTGGATCTGTATTTACCGTCTTTTCCTTCCTCACTATTTTTGTTGCCATCATGGGTTTATTTGGCCTCGCAGCCTTCATGTCCTTGCAGCGCACCAAAGAAATTGGAATCAGAAAAGTATTGGGCGCTTCTATTCCCGAAATCATTTTTCTCTTTTTCAAAGACTTTGTCTGGCTGGTTTTTATTGGTTTGGTGATCGGTGCCCCAATCATTTATTTCGGTATGACCGAATGGCTCAATGGCTATGCTTTCAGAATTGAATTCCCCTGGTGGTCGATGTTTGTCGCCATGAGTGTGCTGGTTCTAATTTCATTTTTAACGGTCAGTTTGCATTCATATAAAGTGGCGAGAATGAATCCAGTGGAAAGTATAAAAACAGAGTAAGAGGGAAGTGGGAAGTGGGAAGTGGGAAGTGGGAAGTGGGAAGTGGGAAGCTCCCGCGAGCGTGGGGGTATTTATTTAAGTGTGTCTGATGATTTCGATTGAAGTTTTGATTGAAAAACACCGTTTACAGAACAGTCCCCGAGCGTAGAAAGCATCTAGTATCTAATCATTAAAAGTTATAACCAATGAATCTAACCAACATAAAACTAATCTGGAGAAACCTCCTCAAAAATACCGGCATCACCGCCATCAATATTTTTGGCCTATCCATCAGCTTAGCAGTATGCACCCTGATTGTCCTCTTTCTCCAATTTGAATACAGCTTCGATAAATCTAATCCGCAACATGAAAACATTTATCGACTAACGACTACATTTAAATATCCGAACTCCCCGGAGCGACCCACTGCCATGGCTTCTGCTCCAATGGGGCCTTATCTTCAACAGGAATCTGTAGACATTGAAGACTACCTCCGCATCCTACCGGATAATGAAAATTTTCTTTGTCGTGCCAATGGGAAAGAAAAAGTCATCGAAAAAAGCTTACAGGTTGACACTTCCTTTTTTTCCTTTTTCAATTTCCCTTTACTACATGGAAATAAGAAAACAGCATTTAAGCAGCTCAACAATATATTGATTACTCGCCCAGTCAGCGAGCAACTTTTTGGATCAGAAAATCCGGTGGGTAGTTCACTAGAATATAGTTACGCAATCGACGCAGGCAAAGATACTACTGTCCAATATACCATTGCCGGAGTTTTCGATCACCTGCCGGCCAACAGTCATTTACAGTTTGAGGCAATAAGGCCTTTAGACAATCGGCAATTCCCTACGGATAATCCCGGCGGTCTCTGGCATGGCCTGGTCAGCAATACTTACTTTCGATTGCGTACTTCGGTAAAAGAGGCACAGAAAGTTGCAGCTACGTTTCCCAACTTACTGAAAAAAGAAATGCCCAACCACGACATGGTTGGACTGGGTCTGCAAGCCTTCAACAACATACATCTGGACTCTGCCACCTTACAATACGACAACAATAATTATGAAAAATCTGATCGAAAGTACCTTCAGATGTTTGCGTTGATTGCTCTTTTTATTTTACTGATTAGTTGCATTAATTTTGCCAATCTGTCTACCGTTCTTGCGATGCGTCGTGTGCGGGAAGTGGGGGTAAGGAAGTCGCTTGGCGCAAATGGTGCTGATGTTTTGTTTCAGTTTTTGGGGGAGGCCTTATTGATGTCTGTGCTTGGTGGGATATTGGCTTTAGCCTGGGTGGTTTTGCTGCGCGAGCCTTTTTTGCAGGTACTTGATCGAGATATTGACCTATCGATTGGAGTTGGAACGCTTGCCATTTATGCCGTTGCTATTTTACTATTGGGTTTATTGGCCGGAGTATTTCCTGCGGTACAGGCGGCACGCTATTCTGCGGTTGAAGCGTTTCGTCGTCTGGGCACCTCTGTTTCTGTAAAACGACCATTTATCCAACGACTGGTAGTACTTCAATTTATGTTGTCAGGTATTCTAATCATCGGTTCAATGATTTGCTACAAGCAACTAAATTTTATGCAAAGTAAAGAACTCGGATTTCAGTCTAATCAAATAATGGAGTTGGACATAGGTTGGAGTAACTGGACTAGATCGGAAGCATTTCAAAAAGAGTTAACATCTATTCCGGGTATTATTGATGTGAGTGGAAGTGATGTTTCTCTTGGTACAATAAATGGTCAAAATGGTGTTCTGGTTCGCGATGAACAAACGAAAGAAGTGGCAAATTACTCCATGAGTATCAATAATGTAGCCCACAATTATTTCGATTTGTATGAAATGGAATTTGCGATGGGCCAATCCCCTACCTCAGCAGGAGCTGCAACTGGGATGCAATATGTCGTCAACGAATCTTTTGTAAAAAGAGTGGGTTGGAAAGAGGATCCGATTGGAAAAGAAATTATGCGGCCCGGATTTGGGAATGGAGAAATGGGGCGCGTAGTTGGCGTCATCAAAGACATCCACCACAATACTTTGCACAGTCCAATCGGAGCTATTTGTTTTCAGGCTTCAGATTTCACGCCCGTTCTTTCCTTGAAATACAGTGCCTCTAATTTGGAAAACATTTTGCCAAAAATCGAAAAAAGCTGGAATCAACATATCAAAGACCGACCTTTTGATTACAAATTCATGGACGCCCATTTAGCCGCACTCTATAGCAATGAAACCCGACTTGGTCAAATGCTCTTGATTGCAACATTTTTGTCTATTCTTATTGCATGTCTTGGCTTACTAGCCTTGTCTACTTTTATTATTCAACAACGCGCAAAGGAAATCAGTATTCGAAAAGTACTGGGTGCTTCAACCGCCGGCATCGTCACCTTGCTTTCAAAAGACTTGCTAAAACTGGTTTTGATTGCCTTCATCCTGGCCATTCCGATTGCCTGGTATGTAATGAATCAGTGGCTACAGGATTTTGCTTATCGCACAACTATTGGTTGGACGGTGTTTGTTATAGCTGGACTTGGTGCTATTAGTATTGCCTTTTTAACGGTGAGTTTTCAGAGCGCTAAGGCGGCTTTGATGAATCCGGTTGATAGTTTGAAGCGTGAGTAAGCACTGCCGTGAAGTTTTTTTTATGGAAATAGAAATAATATGAAATTTTCACTCCATTTACTTGCATTTCCAATATTATAAATACACCTTTGTCCTATAACAAAAAGAAAATGAGTACAAATTTCAATATTATTCCTGTCATTATTATTAGCATCATTAGCACTTAATGAGCAGGAAATTGGTATTGTTTTTAATAAAATAAAAAAGCCGCTTTCCTTCGAAAGTGGCTTTAATATTTTAGACGGGAGACCGAAGTTTCCCGCTAACGCGCTCAAATGACTGCAAAGTCCAAAGGGACTTCCGAGCTTGTGCAAAAACTGCGAAGCTACGATCGAGTGCAACTTCGGTCTTCGGTCTTCCGTCTTCGGTCTTTCATCCGAGCTTGTGCAAAAACTGCGGAGCTACGATCGAGTGCAACTTCGGTCTTCCGTCTTCCGTCTTCGGTCTTTCAAAAAAAATAAACCATGTTATACTTCTTCATTATTCAAGTCATTATTATTTCTGTCATCGTCATTATTATTTATGAGCGAAGCAGAGAGACTGTCTATTGAAGAAAATTGAAAATTTTTCAAAGCCGTTCTCTCACTGAGGGAACGGCTTTTTTTATGTCTTTATTCAAACCTGACCTCGTAAAATGGAGACAGTTAAAACACTAATAATTAGACACTTAAACCAAATAACAGCTCACTGGGGAGTATAGAAAAGGAATCATTAGATTCTCATCTAAGATATATAAGAAATAATTTTAAAGCCTGTTTTGACTATAGTAGTGGGTTTTGGGTGGATGTTAGATGTTAGTCACGGCCAGCAGAACTAACATCCTTTACGGCCTTGCGCTGCCGAAGCCTTTATCAGGAGCTGGCGCAGGAGCAGCGAAGCGCACGTAAAAAAACATCTAACGTCCATCCAAAACTAATACAGAAAGCTAACGATCAACAGAGACCTATTCAAAAATTCTAAGAGACATACAACAAATAATGACAACCAACAATCCGCTCAACAAATACTCACGAAATGTCACACAGGACGACACCCGACCAGCGGCTCAAGCCATGCTGCACGCCATCGGCCTGTCGGAGGAAGACTTGAAGAAACCACAAGTCGGAATTGTGAGCACCGGCTGGGAAGGGAATCCCTGCAACATGCACCTCAATGATCTCGCAAAATCTGTCAAAGAGGCCGTACAAAAACAACCACTCATTGGCTTAATTTTCAACACCATCGGAGTAAGTGACGCCATATCAATGGGAACATCTGGCATGCGCTATTCACTCCCCTCCCGCGACATTATTGCCGATTCAATTGAGACCGTAGCCTGCGCCCAATGGTACGATGCCGTGGTAGCCGTAGTTGGTTGCGACAAAAATATGCCGGGTGCTATGATGGCATTAGGCCGACTCAACAGGCCATCGATCCTCGTCTACGGCGGCACCATCAACGCCGGTTGTTACAAAGGCAAACAACTCGACATCGTTTCTGCCTTTGAGGCTTACGGCCAAAAAATTGCAGGTAGTATTTCCGATGAAGATTTTAAAGGGGTGGTCAAAAATGCCTGCCCCGGCGCAGGAGCCTGCGGAGGTATGTACACCGCCAACACGATGGCCTCTGCCATAGAAGCTTTAGGCATGAGCCTCCCTTACAATTCCTCCAACCCCGCCACCAGTCCTGAGAAACAAAGCGAGTGCAAAAACATCGGCGCTGCAATGCATCAACTCATCGAAAAAGACATCAAGCCCCGCGACATCATGACGCGCAAGGCTTTTGAAAATGCCCTCACCCTCATCACCGTTCTCGGTGGCTCCACTAATGCTGTTTTGCACATGATTGCTATGGCAAAATCAGTGGACCTAAATCTCACCATCGACGACATTCAAAACATCAGCAACAAAACACCTTTCCTCGCTGACTTAAAACCCAGTGGTAAATACCTCATGAAAGATTTGCACGCCGTTGGTGGTGTGCCAGCCGTCATGAAACTACTTTTGGCCAATGGCTATCTACATGGTGATTGCCCAACCGTAACCGGAAAAACAATAGCAGAAAACCTGGCGGAAGTTCCGGATTTACCAGAAGATCAAGACGTCATCAAACCATTTGATGCGCCCATCAAAAAAAATGGGCACATACAAATCCTATATGGCAATCTCGCAAAGGGTGGATCTGTCGCAAAAATAACCGGCAAAGAAGGTGAAAAATTTGAAGGAACTGCTAAGGTCTTCGACACCGAAGCTGAAGCAAACACGGCCATCTCAACTGGAAAAATAAAACCCGGAAATGTCATCGTCATTCGATACATCGGACCAAAAGGTGCACCTGGTATGCCGGAAATGCTCAAGCCAACTTCTGCCATCATGGGCGCAGGACTTGGTGGTCAGGTCGCACTAATTACAGATGGTCGCTTTTCTGGTGGAACACATGGATTCGTAGTCGGACACGTCACTCCCGAAGCACAAATCGGTGGCCTGATCGGCCTACTTGAAGACGGCGACTTAATCACTATTGATGCCGTCAACAATGTCTTGAATGTAAAACTGAATAACAACGAAATCGCAGCTCGAAAAGCAAAATGGCTTCCTCCTGCAAATATTCCTGACAGTGGAATTCTGAGAAAATATGCGAAGTGTGTTTCGTCGGCTAGCGAAGGATGTGTTACCGATGGGTAGAGCGGGCACTTCGACTACACTCGGCATCTGCTCCTCACAACAGTATTCGGAATAAGTACAATAGGCTTCCCTGAAAGGGATGCATCACTAACATAGGGCACCGCCCTATGAAAAAAAGAAAAATGACAAAGAAACTCAATACAAAAATAACGACCATATCAAGCAGCGCCACAAAGAAAACAATAACCGGAGCAGAAGCAGTCCTTCTATGCCTCCTGGAAGAAAACGTGGACACCATCTTCGGATATCCGGGCGGAGCCATCATGCCCGTTTATGATGCACTGTATCATTATCAGGATCGGCTTCGGCACATCTTACCACGGCATGAGCAAGGTGCCATTCATGCAGCAGAAGGCTATGCACGGGTTAGCCGAAAAACGGGCGTTTGCATGGCAACATCAGGACCCGGTGCTACCAATTTGATAACGGGGATTGCCGATGCGCAGATGGATTCGACTCCAGTCGTTTGCATCACCGGACAGGTGCATAACAGTGTGCTGGGGTCGGATGCGTTTCAGGAAGTGGACGTGGTGGGTTGCACGACTTCTATCACAAAATGGAATTACCAAATTACAAAGGCGGAAGAAATTCCAGCGGTTTTTGCGAAAGCATTTTATATCGCTAACTCTGGCAAACCAGGTGCCGTAGTCATCGATATAACTAAAGATGCACAGTTTGGGGAATTAGAATTTTCCTATGAGAAAAAACCGGCGATTCGTAGCTACCATCCCAACCCGAAAGTTGATGCAACAGCCATTAAAAATGCCGCAGCATTAATCAACCAGGCAAAAAAACCTTTCATCCTGGCGGGGCACGGCATACAGATTGCACATGCGCAGGAGGCCTTTAAAACTTTTGTAGAAAAAACAGGAATTCCTCTGGGCTGTACCATTCACGGGCTTTCGTCCATACCATCTGACCATCCGCTTCACATGGGGATGCTCGGCATGCATGGCAACTACGCGCCCAACATTAAAACCAATGAATGTGATGTTTTAATTGCAGTCGGTATGCGCTTTGATGATCGGGTAACTGGCGATTTGAAACGATACGCCAAACAAGCAAAAGTCATTCACATCGAAATTGATCCTTCAGAAATAAATAAAAATGTTCACGCAGATGTTCCGGTTTTAGCGGATGCTAAATTAGCACTCGAAGCTCTGATTCCACTGGTAGAGAAAAAAGCATATCCAAACTGGCTGGCAGAATTTGAAACTTGTAAGCAAATGGAGTTTGACAAAGTAATCCACCGGGATATTCAGGCTAGTAAGAATGGAAATATCCAGATGGGGCAGGTGGTGCATCAAGTTAGTAAAATGACGAATGGAGCGGCGATTGTGGTAACGGATGTGGGACAACACCAAATGGTCGCTGCCAGATATTACAACTACAAAGACACCAATCAATGGGTCTCTTCCGGCGGTGCAGGTACGATGGGATTTGGTTTACCAGCAGCCTTTGGTGCGAAACTGGCAAAACCTGAAAAGGAAGTAATCGCCTTCATCGGAGATGGCGGATTTCAAATGACTTTACAGGAATTGGGTATGTGCCATCAATGGGATGTCGGCGTAAAAATCGTTTTGCTTGACAATGAATACCTCGGCATGGTTCGTCAATGGCAGCAATTATTTTTCGACAAAAGGTACTCTTCTGTTGCATTGAAGAATCCCAACTTTATAAAAATAGCGGAAGGGTTTGGTGTGGATGGAAAGACGGTTTCAAAACCGGAGGAACTAGAAGGAGCGCTTCAGGAAATGTTGAATCATGAGGGACCGTACCTCTTGCATGTTCGGGTAGAAAAGGAAGAAAATGTTTTTCCAATGGTCCCTAGCGGAGCTTCTGTTTCTGAGATTCGGCTGGAGTGAGGGAGGTGGGAAGTTGGAAGCTGCCCGCTCACGTGGATGGAACGGATTAGGACGGATTTATTTTCGTGGGATGTGAACCCTTTTACCGGGAACAAGACAAATAAGAGAATGTTCACTCAACTGTGTCTTTCAATCAAAATTTCAATCAAAATCCATAGACACACTTCACGAGACACCCCCACAAATAAAAATCGACCGTGTGTCACCGAAGCCTTTCTTAGGAGCCGAAGCCTTAGCGTAGGATCTGGCGTAGGGTCTAGCGAAGGAACAGCGCCATAAAAAGAAAAAAATCCGTGTAGATCCGTTCAATCCGTTAGATCCGTGTCCCATCACGCTAAAGAAAAAAAACGACTTAATTGAAAAACAAATAAGAAATGAAAGAATTCACCATATCCGTTTTTTCAGAAAACAAAATCGGATTACTCACACGGATTGTATCGGTATTTACCCGACGACACATCAACGTTAATAGTATAACAGCTTCCAAATCTTCGATTGAAGGCATACATCGTTATACTATAGTGGTTTCATTACTGGAGGAGGAGGTTAGAAAAGTTGTGGCGCAAATTGAAAAGCAGGTTGATGTGATTAAATCATTTTACTATAGCAACGATGAGATCATTCATCAGGAAATTGCGCTGTACAAAGTTCCAACTAAGGCATTCTCTGATGGAAATAAAGTAGAACAACTTATTCGTCTGCACAACGCAAGAATACTCTCAATAGAACCGGAATACACCGTTATTGAAAAAACAGGACATCCGAAAGAAACTGAATTATTGCTCGCCGAATTTCAACAGTTTGGTATCTTAGAATTTGTTCGTTCCGGAAGGGTGGCTATTGTAAAACCGATGGAACAACTCAACACGTATTTAAAATCTTTAGACAATTTATAACAATAACAAAATGGCAAAATTAAATTTTGGTGGCGTGGAAGAAAACGTCGCAACACGAGAAGAATTCCCATTAGCGAAAGCGCAGAAAGTATTAAAAGATGAAACAATTGCAATCATCGGCTACGGCGTACAAGGGCCAGGACAGGCACTAAATTTACGTGACAACGGATTCAACGTTATCGTTGGACAACGCTCCCCGTCCAAATCATGGGACAAGGCAGTTGCCGATGGTTTCGTTCCGGGCGAGACTTTATTTCCAATTGAAGCGGCTGTTGCAAAAGGCACTGTTATCCAATATCTTTTATCTGACGCTGCGCAGATTGAGATGTGGCCAACAATAAAACCGCATTTGACCGCAGGGAAGGCCTTGTACTTTTCGCACGGTTTTGGGGTAACCTTCAATGAGCGAACAGGTATTGTTCCGCCAAAAGATGTGGATGTAATTTTGGTAGCACCTAAAGGCTCTGGCACCAGCTTGCGCCGAATGTTTGTGGCAGGTCGTGGCCTAAATTCCAGTTATGCGATTTTCCAGGATGCTACTGGTCGCGCGGAAGAAAGAGTGATTGCATTAGGAATTGGAATTGGTTCTGGCTACTTATTTGAAACGACTTTTCACAAAGAAGTACACTCTGATTTGACCGGAGAGCGAGGTTCATTGATGGGCGCGATCCAAGGCTTATTTGCCGCACAATACGACTTACTCAGAAAACGTGGCCACTCCCCTTCTGAAGCGTTTAACGAAACGGTGGAAGAGGCCACCCAATCACTTTACCCGCTCGTAGCAGAAAACGGCATGGACTGGATGTACGCCAACTGTTCCACCACCGCACAACGTGGTGCACTCGATTGGTGGAAAAAATTCAGAGATGCTGTTGCCCCTGTTTTTGAAGAATTATACGACAGTGTTGAATCAGGAAACGAAGCGCAATTGTCCATCGACTCCAACAGTCAGGCAGACTATCGCGACAAGTTGAGTGAAGAATTAAGAGAACTTCGTGAGTCAGAAATGTGGCAAACCGGGAAGGTGGTTCGTTCACTCCGTCCTGAAAATGAGCAAAAACCGGTCGTTGTAAAATGAAAGTAAATGCAACAAACAATACGCTGGTAAATATCGCAGATATTCACAAGGCGCAAGTTCGACTCAAAGGCGTGGCTCAGCACACGCCTTTGATGTCGAACTACAATTTGTCGGAAACTTACGACTGTCAATTGTTTTTGAAACGCGAAGATTTGCAAGTCGTTCGTTCCTACAAAATTCGTGGTGCTTACAACAAGATGGTCAGTCTTTCGAAAGAGGAACGCAACCGCGGAGTTGTTTGCGCCAGTGCGGGAAATCATGCGCAAGGTGTTGCCTTTGCTTGCCACAAACTTGGAGTTGAAGGCACCATCTACATGCCTTCCACTACTCCGATGCAAAAAATCAAGAAGGTCAAGTTATTTGGGAAGGACAAAGTTAATATCATTTTGGAAGGCGACACTTTTGATGTTTCTAACAAACTGGCTTTACAGGATTCAGAGGCTCATCAAAAAGTATTTGTACACCCTTTCAACGATTCGAAAGTGATGGAAGGGCAGGCGACTGTTGGTCTGGAAATATTGGAAGATTGCGCGGAACCGATTGACTATATTTTTGTGGCGATTGGTGGTGGTGGCTTGGCTTCTGGCCTTGGAAGTTATTTCAAACAGTTGAGTCCGCACACCAAAATCATTGCTGTGGAGCCGATGGGGGCAGCAGGTATGCAGGCTTCTTTTCGCGCCAAGGAAGTGGTGACTTTAGATAAGATTGACCCTTTTGTTGACGGAGCTGCGGTGCAACGTGTAGGCGATTTGACTTTCGAAATTTGCCGACAGGTGATTGACGATTTCGTGATTGTTCCGGAAGGTAAAGTTTGCTCTACCATTTTAAAACTGTACAATGAGGAAGCGATTGTGGTGGAACCTGCAGGCGCTTTGACGATTGCTGCACTAGATTTCTACAAGGAGGAAATCAAAGGCAAAAATATCGTCTGCATCATTAGCGGTGGCAACAATGACATTACCCGAACAGAAGAAATCAAAGAGCGTTCGCTACTCTACGAAGGCTTGAAACATTATTTCATCGTCCAATTTCCACAACGTGCTGGCGCACTAAAGGAATTTCTAAACGCGCTAGGGCCTGATGACGACATCACTCATTTTGAGTACATCAAAAAACACAACCGGGATGCTGGCCCTGCGCTGGTGGGCATTGAGTTAAAGGATGCTGCTGACTATGGCCAGTTGATGGAGCGGATGGAATTGGCGGGGATTAATTTTCAGGGCTTGAATGAGGATCGTGTTTTGTTTGAGTTGTTGATATGAGCTTGCTGACGTTGATGGAACATACTTTGTTAAGTCATTATTCTTTGTGATGTATGCTCGATCTGCAAATTCAAATCCTGCTCCATATGCATCACCTATTGCTCCTTCTAATATCATGTTTTTATTTTTTTGATGTTCAAAGTAAATCAATTCAAATTATACTATTCACACTGTAATCATGAGTACCCACTAACGTAATTTTGAACGCAGAGACGCAGAGGCGCTGAGTTGCCCTAACGTCAACGGACGCAGGAGAGCTCGCTGAGTTTTTTTGCTGGCGCAAAACTGTTATAAGAAATTGGGAATTTCTTCCTCTAACATTATCGCGCCAACTAAGACAACTAAACCAAAGTCAAATCCCCCGCCCCACACCGAGCCCGAACATCCTCAAAACTCTGATCACTAAGCACCCGCCCATTCTCAAAAACAAGCTTCAACTCATCCTCCAACTCAGGATACTCATTTTCCTGAACCGTTTCATAAGCCCCATCCCGAAAAACCAACTTCAAACGTCCACCCTTCGATTTTTTAAAAGAAGCTTTCACATCACCATTCGCATCAATCTCCGTCGGATTTTTTTGAACAACCACGTCTTTGCCATTGATCTTTGCGTACGAACATTTCAGTGCAAACTTCTGCGTATCTCTATCCAGCTTTTGCAACAAGGCACCTCCCATTCCGAATACCAGATTTTCTGCGCTGATCCCTGCCGCTTTTAGTTGTTCGTAGATGTGCTTGATGGAATCGTAGTTGACACCATCGCCCTGAATGACGCGGATTTGTGGTGGCAAAACTTTGTAGCCTTTTTCGTTTTGGCTGTAGCCAAATTTATCAAACAGGATTTCGAACATCTTTAATAAAGTCATCGCAGGATCACCACTATCAGGTCGAACGATCAGCGTCCCTTCTCTATTGAGGATTTCCTCTTTCAAAGTAGTCCCCCAATATTCTTCACAGGCTCTAAAAATATCGTAGCTATCAGAAACACAGGCGACCATTCCGTTTGGAAAAGTATTCAATATGTGTTTGAACATATCAAGCTCGCCAGCTTCTCCCAGTAAGGTGCAGATGCTGTGTTCGGTGGCGGGGATACTTTTGCCATAAACCTCTTTTGCATTGTAATATCTTTTTGCAAAAACAGAAGCGGTGATGGTATCCGATCCTCTAAAGTTGATCAGGTGTGCGCTTCCTCCCAAGCCTGCACTTTCCACAGAACTTACGCCTCTGAATCCAAAATCATTCAGCACAAAATCAACTCCTGCAGCAATCGCTTTTTCACTGGCGGTTTCTTCAAAGTTCTTCAATACTAGCTTTTTTACTTCTTTACTAATCGTTGCTACAGTGATTGGATACCAGATTTGCATCAACAATGTTTCTAAAAAATTTGTCAACCAGTAACCATTTGGATCCGTGTTTTCAATCGTCATTAAAACATTGCGGACAGCAACTTCGGTTCCTTCTTCAACTGCCTTGATTCGAACGGGTAAATGACCATCGTACTTATCCAAAATGTATTGGAATTTTGATGCATCAAAAACATCACCTCTACCAAATACCTGTGGCATAAATTCTTTTGCCTCATCCAGATCTTCTTGTGTAAAAGCTGGCCCTTCCAAATATTCTTTGAGATAATATTGAAGACCGTAGAAAACGGTTTTTTCGAATTTTCCACCGCGACTTTCTAGGTAAGAGTAAACTTGTTGAGTGCCAGGGTAATACAGTTTGTGATGCGAGTATTTGTAGGCATCAGCCATGAGTAGCAGATTATTCTTTTTCATCTTTTTATGTTTTTGGTTAAAGATTTTTTACTTGTTTAGCGGATCTTGATGGATGTTAGATGTTGGTCACGACCAGCTGAGGCTGGCGCGACCAACATCTAACATCCAACATCCATCCCGACCTCATACATTGAGCCGCTGAATTCCAGCATACTTATTTATTAATTTCTCAAAAATTAGCAAATGCTCTTCCGTCAATTTCCCTTCCTTCATCAATTCCGGTAATTCCTCCACAGCAATCCAGTCCAGTTCAACAATATCATCTTGCGCTTTAGGTGTACCCGAAATGTGATCGCAACTGTAAACCGTGGTAATGATTTTGTCCACCTCTTTGCGGTAACGCCAATCATCCACCCGATGAGACAACTCGTAAGTCAGCTCCCCCACTTCCACATCACCACACTCCTCTTTCAATTCTCTCAGCGCAGCAAATTCATAGGACGCATCTTCCGGATCAACATAGCCTCCTACCAAACGCCACTTTTTATTGTTGGCTTTTTTGCCGAGTAGCATTTCTGTTTTTTCATTTCTGAAAACAGCGACATCAACTGTCGGATAAACTTTGGTGTACTGATTATAGTAAGCATACACCACCCCTGCTCTAAAATCTGCGGAGTCCGAAACCTGCTCTGAATATTGTTGACGTAGTTCACTTCCATTCGCTGGACTAGAGTCCGGTAATTCAACTGTTGGAATTTTTCCGTGATAATAATTAATAAAACTATCCCGACTTCCATACAAGACAAAAGAGCCATGTAGAAACGTGTTTTTTAATAACTGATCCAGTTGCGATGACCAGATTTCATCTGAAGGATGATCACTAAGTGGCAGGATCACCAAATTTGGATATTCCTTTTTTATCATCCGCTCCCGGGTAAAGTAGTCATATGGATTTCGGCGACTGCCGGATACCGGACTGATGCCTAATACGATCACCAAAGTGGCGTGTTTTTTCTGCACACTTTCAATCAGGTTCTTGTGACCTTCATGTAAGTAGGGACTTTGGAACCTTGCGATAATTACTCCTGTGGTCATGATAATTTGCGTATTGTTTACACAAAAATAGTATTTGCGTACAAAAGACGCAAATTAAAATTGATAATAATTTTCCAGCAAATCAATATAAAAATCTAAACCAACTGATAACCAATTAGTTAGATCTCGAAATTAATTCCTTCTTTTTTTAGCTGGAAGTAGCGTTTTTCATTAAATTGGAAGAGAAAGCCGGGGCGACCAGAGCCAGCGTGCTTTTGTTTTTGCTTGGTTTCCACCAAAAAACCGAACTTCATAATCTTCTTTTTGAAGTTGCGGCGATCGATGGGACGGTCCAAAACAGTCTTGTATAGTTTCTCGAGTTCGGAGAAAGGAAATTTCTTATCGAGCAGTTCAAAACCGATGGGCTCGTAGGTGAGTTTGCCTTGCAGGCGGAGGAGTGCGGTGTTGATAATTTGTTGGTGATCAAATGCCAGATTAGGCAATTCTTTGATGTTAAACCAGGCAGCAGCTTCCGCATCGGTAGCGGCATGAAGTCTCAAGGTATCGGGACGAACGAGACCGAAGTAAGCGACGGCTACCACCCTATTGCGTGGATCCCGTTCCAGTGCGCCAAAGCTGTATAGCTGTTCGAGGTAATTGATTTGGAGTCCGGTTTCTTCCTCTAGTTCTCTTTCGACTGCTTGTTCGAGTGTTTCGTCATTGTGTACCAATCCACCTGGTAATGCCCATTCGCCTTTGAAGGGTTTGATCTTTCGATTGATCAAAAGAATGGACAGGCCTTCGCTTGAAGTGTATCCAAATACGACGGCGTCAACGGAGACTTTTATGTTTTGTGTTTGTTTCACGCAATAAAGGTAGGGAATCGCAATTACAATCGCAATGTTCACTCCTAGCTTGTTCGTGCTCCTGTGATTTTTTACCACCTAGGCACTTCGTGGCGGAGCCACAAATCAAAATGGCAATCAAAGTCAAAGTGGCACACGCTTTCCAGCGAGGGTTTAAGCTTTTGCTAAACAGTCGTTGGCTAATGGCCATCAATAATGCAAAGACCGGGACACCGAAGAAAACAAAAATGTTGGTGAGTGCTAATGCTGAAACAGCGGTGGGCCCGGCAAAGAAATAACCCGCTAAGGGTATGGCCCAAAAAAAACTGATTATTGATATTATCCAAAGAACGGACAATACAATAATCAGCGCAAAGCCTATTAGGAAAATGATAGGTTTTCCGATTCGGAGGATGAGACCAATGACTCCAGAAATGATACTTCCTAGAAAAGAAATCCCTTTCTTAATGGTCGTCCTGATAATCCCGATTCCACCAGATCTTTTTTTTGAGCTCAGCTCTGTTTCTATATTTGCGCCTCAGCTCGGCAATCCCTTTTGCTGCGCGTAAAAGTGCTGACCGATCTTTTAGGCGCAGGTAAAGGGCCATTCATTCGCGGCGTAAAGATCGGTAAGCACTCCCTTTGGTTTACCAAATCGGAGGGATTGCCGAGCTGAGATGTATGTTTCGAGCTTCGTTCTTATGCCTTAGATGAGAAGTGGAGAGAGCTGGTTTCCTACGCCT
>Ga0114957_1000465_pt1 | contig 51879 bp, 29 predicted proteins | sample BantaG_FD_87175 | JGI IMG/M metagenome (GOLD analysis project Ga0114957, IMG submission 87175) | Marine algal microbial communities from Bantry Bay, Ireland - BantryBay_4 metaG | ecosystem: Host-associated > Algae > Red algae > Unclassified | place: Bantry Bay, Ireland | collected 2014-11-21 | reverse complement strand
GCTTGGCGCATCCAATTTAGTGGATGTGGTTATGTCAGAAAGTGCTTTGACGCTAAACATGGTGGTGGTATCAGCTACTGGTTTGGAAAGAAACGCCAGAGACGTAACCTATGCCAACCAAACCGTTGGTGGCGAAGATCTACTTTCTGCACCTAACAAAAACACCCTCGAAGCACTACGTGGAAAGGTGGCTGGTGTAAAATTATCTACTGGTTCTGGTTCTGTTGGAGCTTCTACTCGTATTGTCCTTCGTGGTGAAGGATCTTTGACGGGTAACAACAACGCCCTGATTGTAGTTGATGGTATCGTAATTGACAACTCTTCCTCTAGTGGTGGAGATGGCTCTGCTGTTTCTGGTTATGCTGATTACGGAAATCGTTTTAATGATATCAACCCAGAAGATATCGAGTCTGTAACTGTATTGAAAGGTCCATCTGCGACTTCTCTATATGGTTCAAGAGGTGCCTCTGGTGTACTTTTAATCACTACCAAAAAAGGTGCTGCATCAAAAGGTAAAATGAAAGTTGGATTCAACTCTACTACTTCTTTTGAGCAGGCTTATGTTCTACTTCAAAGACAAGATCAGTATGGTCAGGGATTTGGTTTGCCGTTTGCAACTACTCCAGCATTTGACTCAGGTGAAAACTGGTCATGGGGTCCTGCTTTTGACGGGGTAGTTCGTCCATGGACTAGCCCTGTTGACGCTGACGGTGATGGTGACTTTGAGTACCTATCACGTCCTTACAGTGCTGCTCCTAATCAGTTGGAAAACTTCTTCCGCACCGGATCTACTTATGCCAATAGCATTAACTTATCAGGCGGTACAGATAAGTTAACCTTCTATACGTCTTTCTCTAATACCAAGCAAAATGGTATTCTTGAAAATACAGATTATACAAGAAATACAGTTAAACTTTCTGCTACTGCTAAATTATCAGAGCGTTTATCTTCAAGCTTTTCTGTAAGCTATGCAGATATTGATCAGAACTCTGCACAGGAAGGATCACGACCATTTGAAGGACAGAATGCTTATGCAAATGCAGTACAGGCACCTGTTAACATTCCTTACAATGAATTGAGAGATTATAACAGTCCATTCCATAACTTTGATGGTTTTTATGGAACTTATACTGTAAACCCTTACTTCGTTTTGAATGAGTATACAAACAATGGTCAAATCAAAAACTTCTTGGGTAATTTCTCCTCAACCTTGAACATTCTTCCTGGTCTTGATGTTACAGGTCGTATCGGTACCAACGTTGTGAACACAGATATTACTACTATTACCCCTCAATTCCAATACAATGACCATTACTGGTGGTCAGATGATCTGCAAGCAGGTTTCCGTACTGGACGTCAAGGTTCTCCGGGAGCATTAGCAATTGCCCAGGGAACAAATACGACAACGGATATAACGATACTAACTACTTATGCAAGAAATTTGACTGAGAACGGAGATATTACATTGGATTTGACTGGTGGTTGGAATAAGTACAAAACTGAATTAAAGCAACTGTTTGGAAATACGGTAGGTGGATTGGTTGTTCCTGGATTTTACAATCTGGATAACAGTGTAGCTGCTCCGATTTCAGGCACATTTGAAACCAATCAACAAATCAATGGTCTATTTGGAAATGCAAGAGTTGGATACAAGAACCGTCTTTTTGTAGAGTATTCTGCAAGAAATGACTGGTCTTCTACCCTACCAAAAGGAAGTAATGGCTTCTTCTACAACTCTGTTGGTGTTTCATCTGTAATTACTGATTTCTTTTCTGAGCCAGTTCAAGGTTTTGACTTTTTAAAGTTGAGAGCAAGCGTTGGTACTACGGGTAAAGACGCCACTCCATATGCGCTTCTATCCACCTTCCAGGCTAACCCCACGCTACAAGGTTTGGCTAACGGACATGATCTGTTTTTCCCATTGAATGGGCAAGCGGGTTATACTTTGGACAACCAGATTGGTAATCCTGATTTGAGGCCTGAGTTAACCACTACATTTGAAGTAGGTTTGGATGCAACATTACTTGGTGAAAGAGTTGACGTAGCCTATACTTATTACAGTTCAAACCACACCAACCAGTTGGTATCGGTTAACCTGGCTCCTTCTTCTGGTTTCGGAACAACGATCAGAAACCTTGGAGAAATCACAAACAAAGGACATGAATTAGCGGTGACGCTACGACCTATTAAAGGCGTGGTAAGAGGATTGAACTGGGACATCAACTTACTTTGGTCAAAGAACACGAATGAAGTAATTGAAATCCTTGATCCTGATATTGCAGATGAGCAATTGGTATTAGGTAGCTTCGGTAACTTGAACGTAGTCGCGAAGGAAGGGCTTCCTTACGGTAGCTACGTTGGTCAGGTTATTAAGACGACCGCAAGTGGACAAACTGTTGTAGATGCAACAGGTCTTCCAGTACTAACTGACGAAGATGTAAATGTTGGATCGTACCAGCCTGATTATATTGCAAGTATTGGATCAGACGTAACGTTCAAAGGATTCCGATTCAACTTCCTTTTTGATTTTAGAAAAGGTGGTAAATTCGTTTCTTATACAAAAGACTTAAGTGAATTTAATGGTACTTCATTGACTTCCCTTGACAATAACAGAGAAGCTTTTGTAGTTCCTAATTCTGTATTCGAAGACGAAGATGGAAACATCACTCCGAACGAAGTGGAGACTAATATGTATGATTTTCTGCGTGTACAGCCATTTACATCTCACGTAATTGATGCTTCCTTTGTAAAACTTAGAGAACTTGGTTTGAGCTATAACGTTCCTGCTAAATTACTAGGTGATTTGCCAATTGGTAACTTAACTGTTGGCTTGTTTGCTAAGAACTTGAAGTTCTGGTTACCAGACGAAAACATCTGGGCTGATCCTGAGATTAACGGTCCTGCTTTGACGGGTAATGCTACAGGTATTGAGACCACTCAAACACCTCCGTCAAAATCATTTGGTTTCAACATTGGTGTACAGTTTTAAGATTAACTTCATTTTAAAAATTTAAATTTTCATAAAATATGAAATCCATATATAAATTAATGATTTTCTGTCTGGTAATCTCTTTCGCCTCTTGCGATAAGATAACAGACCAGAATGTTGATCCGAACAAGTCTCCTACGGCTCGTGATCAAGAACTACTGACCTCTGCTCTGGGCTATACCGCCTGGATCATAGATGGTCGTTATAATGAATTAGCCTTTCAATGGGGTCAATATTGGACATGGGGACCTGGTGTATCACTAGGAAACTCTGCACGATATGTTGCTGAGCCAGACGATCACAACAATGTCTGGGCTCGTTCATACAATAATGCTTTAGCTGATTTACGTGTCATCGGAAAGTCTGATGATCAGGCATTCAGAGGCGTTTCAAAAGTAATGACCGCCTATATTTACCAAGGCTTGGTTGATCACTTTGGAGACGTTCCTTATGAAGAAGCTTTATTGGGCGAAATTGAAGACGGATCTATTTTATCTCCAAACTTCGATGATGCTGCAGGTATTTACGCAGATCTTATTTTAGTATTGGACGATGCCATTTCTGATTTTGAATTAGCTACCACACACCCTGAAGAAGAAGATTTACTTTACGGCGGCAACCTTAGTGCCTGGACTAAATTTGCTAAGTCTTTAAAATTAAGAATGCTTATGCGTCAGCAAGGTGTTGTTGATGTTGAAGCACAAGTAACTGACCTCATACGAGAAGATGATCTGATTGCCAGTGCTGAAGATATGGCTATAATGGCTATGTCTGGTACAGCAGGAAGCGAGAACCCAATGTTTGCCGTTCGTGAGTCAGGAATTGGAAACTTCTACATTGCTAGTAACACTTCTTTAGACAAGCTAAGAGAATTATCAGATCCTAGAATAAATGCGCTTTATGATATGGCATCTGCCCCAGATGAAGAGATCACTGGCCCTATACCAGCTGATGGTATAGTTGGTGTTGATCATGGCGGTATCAATGAGTTAGGATTTGGTACTACTTCAACACAGTTTAGTAAAGGATCTGCTATTACTTACGCAGCAGATGCTCCGGTTATTTTTATGAGTGATTGGGAGGTATGGTTTTTAGTTGCTGAAGCAGGTGCTCGCTGGCCAGGTATTGGAGTGGATGATGCTGCTGCTTTCGCTAATGGTGTTGCTGCTAGTTTTGATTACCTTGGAGTAGATGGCGCAGATGCTTATACTTCTTCTTTAGGTTACGGTGGAAGTTTAAATGATAAAATCAAACACATTGCTGTTCAGAAATGGATCGCTTGTAATGGTTTACAAGAAGATGAAGGTTGGATCGAGTCAAGAAGATTAGATACTCCTGACAACCCAATCTTTACAGATTTGGCTACAGGTATTTACCAAACACCTGTTGAATCTGCTTTGTCTCCGGGAGTTCACCCAAGTGCTTTCCTTTACCCTCAATCTGAGGTAAATCTTAATCCTAACACTCCTGCTCAAAGAAGTCTTACGGACAAGGTTTTCTGGGACAACTAATTGATAATTAAAATTAAAAAATTAAAAAACATGAAAAATAAGTTTCATTTTATCTTACTATTCCTTGCGACTACGATGATATTCTCATCGTGTGTGAAGGATGAAGATCCGGTAAATTACGGAGCAGAAACTGCTGTCGAACGGTTGGATCCTCTATTGTTGGTGAACACACCAATCATCTCTTTTGTAGCAGGTGAACCAAGCTACGAACTTGATCTTTTAGCGTTTATTCCTGCTGGAAATACAACTTCTAAGATCAATGTACTCAGCACTTACACGGATGCAACAAGTGGTGAAACTTCTAACGAAGTAGTACTGAAAACTTTTGATGTATCTAATGGTGAGAATCCACTTAACGCTGTCATCACTTATGCTGATTTGAAAAATGGCATTACTGTAAACGGTGCTGGTCTTCCTGACAACGAAGTAGACATCCCTGTAGGATCTAAGTGGGACCTTACACTACAACCAGTTGATGGTGGTGGAACATCTACATTTACTGCTAAGTCAGTTACAGTTGGTGTGTTGAGTCCTTTCGCTGGTATCTATACTGTAATTATGTCTGACTACTGGAGAATTAATGTTCAAAGTGGTGGTGCGGACTGGACTGGCACTCAGATTTTCATCGGTTCTATTGATGCAACTACTTTTTCTCACAACGACTGGGTAGGACCATTTGGAGCAGTTGGTTTTTTCGATTTCACCCTTAATGCAGATAATTCCATTACTATTGAAGACAGACCTGACCAACTGGATCACTTTACAGGCTCAGAGATGTTAACTTGTCAAGAAGATGCAAGTAGCTTTGTAAATGTACCATGTGAGAATGAATTAATCCCAAGTGCAGATGGTAAGCACATCATCAAGTTAACCTACGGCTATTATACAGCTTCAGGTGACGAGAATGAAGGTGCAAGAGAATTTTGGGAAGTATTAGAAAAAAATCTTTAAAAAATAATTAATCATGAATAAAAACATATTTAATATTTTAATAATCGGATTACTCTTAGTTGTCCTTAGCGCTTGTAGCAAGGATACCGGAGATACATCCACCCTAACTGGCGTACCAATGACCATAGAGTCTGTTGACGCTAATGCTACTGTTGCGGAAGAATCAGCTGGTGTAGTGACTGTAAACTTTACGATGGACGCAGGTCAAATTGTGGACACTAAGGTAGCAGTTGCTGTAAACCCTCTTCTAACAACTGCAACGGAAGGTGAGGATTTCATTCTTCTATCTAACGAAGTTGGTCTTGGAGCTTATGCGCGATCTGGAAGCTTCCAGGTGCAGATTATAAGTGACCTGCTTGCTGAAGGCGATGAAACTATTGCACTTACACTTAGTGGTGTTCAAGACCCATTTGGTGCCTCCAATACGAAGGAGTATAGCATGACTATTACCGACTTTGTTGACAATGAGGCGCTACACCTTACTTTCGACTGGAGCGGACTTGGTTTCTACCTAGGAGATGGTTACTCACTTTGTGATAACGTTGATATGGACATCTACTTCCTTGATGACATGGGTGCCGATGCTGGTATCTATGATGGTGCTACAGGTGCATGTCCTGAAATGATCATTTTCGATTCTACTTGGGATGATGGTGTTTACACACTAGCGTCTAACATGTGGGCAAACGGATTTGCAGGTCTTGAGTCAAACAATGATTTCCCAATTAGAATTTCCATTGACAAGCCAGGTGTATATAATGAAAGGTTTACACCTGCTCAGGTCTGGACTTCTGAAGATCTCGATCAGTCTACTGGAGGCAACACCGATTTCTACCCTGCTTTGACGGTGGAGAAAGCGGGTAATGTTTACACGGTAACCCAACCTGACGGAACTCAAATTATTCAGGGTTTTGTTGCTCCATCACACAAGGCTACTTCACAGATGCCTGTTATTGGAATGTAACAGCACTCCTATTGTTTAGGTTTTTTCATTAAAACTTAGCTTATAAAAGTCCCGAATTCTCTTATGGAGAATCCGGGCTTTTTTATTTCAGCTACTTTTATTATCTTAGTATACAGCATTTAACATCCGATTGATTCATATAAAGCTAAATCATGAAAAAGTTGCTCCCCACTCTACTAGTTCTCGCGTTCTTCTCCTCCTCCGTTTTTGGCCAACTGGTTCCTAATAGAAATTCGGGGTCAGGTACCGTTGCTAATTTAGGACAACCCAATGGCTTGATTTCTGGTAACCACCGATTCGAAACCATTCCTAGCAAACAGGAAATCACCTATCAGGAAGCACTAGCCGAATATGAGAAAATCAAAGGATCTCCATTCCTTCATGGTGGTAAAATAACGGTAGACCTTATTTCTCATAAAGACAGTATTTATAAAAATGTCACCATCCTTTATGACTTATACAACAATGAAGTCATTGTTAAACAACAATTGGGAGAGGATATTATTTTAAATCAGGCTTACTACAAAGGGTTCACTTATAACAACGATGGGATCATTGAAACCTATCTAAGAGTCCACCCTTCTAACTCCCAATACTTTCAGGTACTTTTTCAAAATAAGGATTTTGCTTTTTGCAAAGAAATAAAAACCGCTGTGGAAGAAAGCTCAATTTACATTCCTAGTGACGATGGAGTAAAACAGTCTTTCACTCATAGAAAAAGACACCTAATCATCAATAAGAAATTAGTGCTTTACGGTAAGCTAAGAAATGAAGGTCTGATTGAGAATCTTCCTTTTAAATACCGCAAACTCGTTCCCAAACTAAAAAAAGAATTAAAAATTAAACGAATCAACAAAGAAAAGGACTACCTAAAAATCATGGAAGCTTTTCCCAAACCTCAACCTATTGACCAGACGAAGGAAGAGGAGTAAACAATTTCAATGGCAATCGCAATGACAACGTTTAATGCAAACTGACACTATATCATTGCCATTGCCATTGATTACTTTTTCACCGCCACCCGCCCTTCCCGTCTCTCCACCTTCAAAATATGTCGGTCCACTACCCCATTCTCATCACGAACAAATTCGATACTGATTTTTCTGTCAATAGACAAAACAAATTGCGCCTCAGAGATTGGATAAAGTGCGATGGAATCTTCTGAATTAGAATGTTTGGAAAACAATTGACCGTCTTTTAAAGAGATGGTTCTAAAGACATCTTCTTCAATTTCATAGGTTCCGACATAGTCACTCAACAGTTTTTGAGACAACTTTGCTACGCCATTTTTATATTTTATTTTTTGCTGAAGCTGGCCACTTTTATCGTAAAATTTCCACTTGCCTATGCGGAGATTTTTTTTCATTTTCCCATGGCTTTTTAGTTGGCCATTTTCATAAAAATAGGTGGCCTTGCCTGATCTTGAACCATTTTTGTAAAAGACCTTCGACGCTAACTTTTCACTTTCATAGTAGTTTTGTTGCCAGCCATTTAAGATGGGTTTTAAGCGATTCAACTTGTAAATCCCATAGCCAACGCCATAGCCCATCGTGTCTCCGAAAAATTGAAATTTATTAAACCCACGACCAATGTCAGTCATTGGTTTCCAGGTATTTCCACCGTCTCTGGTTTCCATTGTCCAGTCATTTCCTCCGCCCATCCAGCCTACTTTTTCGTTGACAAATCCGATTCCCTGAACGTAGTCATACTTATCAAAATACTCGTTGGCAAACCAGGACTTACCGCCATCTTTGGTTTGTAAAACATAAACCTGTCCGTCTTTTACATTTCGTTGGATAGAAATAAAACCATTCTGCTCATCTGGAAAAGCCACCTTCCAACAATACTCTCCCTTTTGGGGTGACATGAAAATCGTATCCCAACTGGCTCCACCATCAAAGGTTTCTAAAACAAGTGAACGGCACTCTACCTTATCCGTTGTGGTTCCTCCAACAAGAATTCCATGTTGCTCATCATAGAAATATGGAGCAATCAGACTACCTGCCAGGTGATTGTAATCATAAGAATCCCAGGTCACACCTCCGTCTTCAGAGCGAATGAAAAAGGAAGGACCACGCACCCGCCCACAACCGACAATGACCTTGTCAGATACCGTTTGCAGGCCACAAAGCCCTTTGGGATAAGGTCCATTAAATTTGATAGGCTGCCAGCTGTTTCCACCATCAAAGGTTCCATACATGGATACCGTGTCTAAGGAAGAAAGAAAAACATCATCAGGTCCTATCGTTCCTAAAAAACCAGTTTGCTCGTCCCTAAATGTAAGACAGCGAAAAAAGGTTGCTTCACTAAAAAATTGCTCTTCCCAGCTTTCTCCACCATCCGTGGTGTAATACAAATGACCATTGCTATTAATGGTAAAACCGCGATTGGGTGTAAAGAAGAACAGGTCGTCATTTCGACCTCTTTTGGAGGGATATGTTTTTAATTGCTCCCAGGATTGTGAGTAGCCTAGCGTTTGCTGTTCCTGAAAAACAGGATAAGGCTTTTTGCTACAGGCTGACAAAAAGCAAGTGATGAGCAGCAGCAGACTTAAGTAATAGAGTTGTTTCATGTTGGCTATTTAAAGCCCAAGGTAAGGGTTCTGCGGACTATTCCTGAAAATATGGAAAATAACTCAGTAAAGGGTTTTGAACGTTTCTCCATTTCTTTCGAATATTCAGACTTTGAACTAAGCATTTATTGGGCTCAAATAAAGATTGAAGAACGGCTGGAGTATCAAAATTGATCAGTACTACAGGATTGATCAAAATCAAAAACATCATCTAGCCACTGTCTATTTTCTAAATTTTATTTATCTTGACAAGACTTCAAATTACTAGACAATAGTCACCCAATAGGTACAAATTGTCTACGCTTTGCAAAGAAATCAGGAATCAAGGAACCTGGATAGGTGATCAAGTAAATATATCTACATGATTTTTTATGCTTTTAATATTTCCAAAACTCAGCTAATGTTTACCTAAGGGACTTGCCAGATCCTGCTTTAGATAAGGTTGGGAAACTTTGTAACTGGTCAATCCAACTGCAAAATGAATTGGAAAATTATAGCTTATTCTAGCTCCATTTATTAAATAAGAAAGCCGTCATCTTAATTGATGATAGCTTTTTTTTTCGGGAATCTCAACAGAGATGAATTGGTACTGGTTTTAGTAATCAGCAGAAGTGCGGCTCATTCTACCAAGAGTAAACAATTCCAATTTCGCGGCTAGTGCCGTAAACCGGACCATAGTTTCCCTAAAAAACTAGAATATGAATAGCCTAACCTTGTCAAATTACTATTTGATCCGGACTCAATCATTACACCAATATCAACATTCATTTCTTTTGAATTAGCCATACTATTTATCTATCCAAATCCTTTGCGCTTTAACCTGTGCCTTTTGTTAAAATTTAGGTGTAAATAATTTGGCATATACATAATAACACCTATATTGGACTAATCCAATATAAGGTTGGTTAAGCCATTGATGTATTTTTTTCTTACATTTTAGTTCTATTCAAAATGCTTGAAAATTTTATTGAAATAAAATCGGAAAACCCGGTTGATACGATTTATCAGACAGATTCGCGTTTGATTGTACTGCACTGGTTGAGACCAGATTCTAATTAAAAAAACCGTTCTTTGACAAACCCTGTGGCCCATGTTAAAATGAAGTTGTTTTATCATTGGGTATACCACGGGATTTGTCAAAGAACTAAAAAATTTATACTTATGAAAAAAGTAGTAACCTTTGGAGAGATCATGCTTAGACTGAGTCCTCCAAACTGGAAACGATTCTCACAAGCCAGCTCTTTCGAAGTAATCTATGGTGGCGGTGAAAGTAATGTTGCTGTCTCATTAGCCAACTACGGAATTCCTTGCGAATTCGTAACTCGTTTACCGGATAATGATATTGGCCATTGCGCTTTAATGGAAATGAGAAAAAGAAATGTAGGTACTGAGCACATTGTTACTGGCGGTGATCGTTTAGGTATTTATTTTCTGGAAACAGGTGCTGTTAGCCGTGGGTCTAAGGTCGTTTACGATCGGGCTCATTCTGCCATGTCTGAAATAAAACCAGGTATGGTCAACTGGAAAAAAGTATTCAAAGATGCTCAGTGGTTTCACTGGACCGGCATTACACCTGCCATTTCTCAAAGCGCAGCGGATACCTGTTTAGAAGCAATTAAGGTTGCAAACAAAATGGGCATTACTGTTTCCACCGATTTGAACTATCGTAAAAATTTGTGGAAATATGGTAAAACACCTGCTCAAATTATGCCAAAGCTGGTAGCTGGTTGCGACGTAATTTTAGGAAACGAAGAAGATGCCGAAAAGCATTTCGATATTCATCCTAAAGGCGTAGATGTAACGCATGGCGATACTGTTGATGCCGCAGCATACATTTCTGTTTGCCAACAATTGATGAAAAAATTCCCTCGTTGCAAAAAAGTAATCGTCACTTTGCGTGGTTCCATCAGTGCGTCTCACAACAGTTGGTCTGGGGTCTTGTACAATGGAAGCAAACTATATTACGCACCAACCTATCAAATCACACACATTGTAGATCGAGTTGGTGGCGGTGATAGCTTCATGGGCGGTTTGATTTATGGTTTATTAAAATACAAGCGTAGTGATCAAAAGGCACTTAACTTCGCAGTCGCTGCTTCCTGTCTCAAGCATACTATTTTTGGTGATGCCAATTTGTCAACTATTGAAGAAGTAGAAAAGTTGATGTCTGGTGATGCTAGTGGACGGGTTAGTAGGTAGTAGTGTGGATAGTGGATAGTGGATAGATTTGAAGATTTAATAGCATGGCAGAAATCACAGGATTTGGCTGTTTTGATATATCAAAAATTCAAAACTCAGAATGATTTTGGATTTAGGAATCAAATTTCTCGTGCAGTTGTCTCAATCTCTAATAATATAGCGGAAGGGTTTGAAAGAAAAGGGGAAAAGGAATTTATCTAGTTTTTGCATATAGCCTTAGGCTCATTATCTGAGGTGAAATCAATGATCTATCTTTCAGAACGTTTAGAGTACATCTCCTTTATCGAAAAACAAGACCTAATTGAAAAAACAACAGGAATAGGAAAAATAATTTTCGGATTAATAAGATCAATCAAAAATAAGTGGGTAAGGCTATATGAGAATTAATCTCTAAGCCACTATAAACTATCTACTAACAAAATATCTACTAAATATGGCTAGATTTTCAAGAATAGAAGTAGCAACTGTTATGAAAGAAACCGGAATGGTTCCACTCTTTTATCACGCTGATGTTGCCACAGCAAAAGGAGTTTTAACCGCTTGCTACAAAGGTGGTGCTCGTCTTTTAGAATTCACCAACCGCGGTGATTATGCACACGAGGTGTTTAGAGAACTCAATAAATTTTGCGAAAAAGAACTGCCCGAAATGATCCTGGGAGTAGGTTCCGTTACAGATGGAGCGGCAGCAAGTTTGTATTTGCAGCTCGGAGCTAACTTTGTGGTGACACCCGTTTTCAGAGAAGACATCGCCATTGTCTGCAACCGTAAAAAGGTTTTATGGTCACCGGGTTGTGGCAGTTTAACTGAAATTGCCCGTGCAGAAGAAATGGGTTGTGAAATTGTAAAGTTATTCCCCGGAAGTACTTATGGTCCCGGATTCATCAAAGCGATCAAAGGCCCGCAACCGTGGACAAATGTTATGCCTACCGGAGGTGTGTCTCCTGACCCTGACAATCTGAAAGGCTGGTTGGATGCTGGTGCGTTTTGTGTCGGAATGGGATCCAAACTAATGGTGAAAGATAAGAAAGGTAAGTTTGATTTGAAAGGTATTGAAAAGCTGACTAAGAGCAGCCTGGCGACGATTAAGAAGTTACGGAAATAGCGAACTAAGTACACTGTGTACTAAGCAACCCGTCGGTCCGTCAAACTGTTTACCAAAGCCAATCCCGATTCTCTATATTTTGTAAAAATACTAACCGGCACCTTCTCCATCGGATGCACCTTTTCAGGAAATTCAAACCACTGAACAAAACGAGCGAAGGCGTAGTTTTCCAGATGCCCCGGCTCAGGAATAGAACCAACAAGTCCTGCCGCTAAAAAGACCCCCTTATTTGAAACCGTAACAATTACATCTCTTATTCGCAACTTCTTGCAATAGTTGTTCAATAATCTTCTTTTTGCTAAACTTAGTCCTTCCGACCATTCTGAAAAATTTTCCGGATCCCAAACAAAATTATTCTGATTAAAATAGTCGACTGTTGATTTAAGGAAATGCCGTTGCATTTGCAGGCATTGTTTCCATACCTCCATTTCACTTTCGTTAAAAACAGCCACCCAAACCCGGGCTCCCCAAATAATAGCATGCCGTAAATCCGATACATCCCAGGCAACTGGCTCAAACAATTTTATAAAACTTGGCGCCGGTGGAATAACTTTTACCAACCTTTTTAATGACTCCCCCTCTTCCCATAACCGATTGAACTCCCGTTGATAACTCATCACCAAATCAGAACTATCTGTAAAAATCAGATTGTCTGCATTCGTCGTCCCCGTCCAATTATACGAACCCGTCAACAAATATTTCCCATCAACTAGCATAAACTTATGATGTAATAATTTCTTTTGCCGATAAGCATATACCTTCCCTCCAGCTTCTACCAATTGCTTAAAAGGCAAACCTTTGGGATGAAAATTCGCCTGATCAAATTGCAACACCAGTTGAATCTTGACACCAAGCCTGGCCTTTTCTAAAAGTATGGAGAAAAATAATGGATGAGAAAACCAACAGACCCCAATGTCAATCTTATGTTGACTTCTGTAAAGAATGGCAGCTATTGCTTTTTCATGATTTTGGAAAATGGCTTTTTGCATTGGTCTGGTTTTAGTGGCCAGAGCTGCTTTTCCTTTGCGGGTTGATTGTGGGGTAAAGTTAGTTTTATTTTTTAAACTTTATGTCATTCCTCAGGCTTATTTTGTTTTAGGTGTAATGCGACGCCCTACGGGGTCGTGGAAATTCCTATCACTGATATACTAAGATAATGTGAGCTCTCTGAAGTCAAAAAAGATGACCTCAGAGAGCTAGGGTGTACAATCTATTGGAGTAAAGTTGCGTCATTTTTTGTCGTATTCAGATTAGGTACAGCGCACCGACACTGTTTGTAAACTCATAACCAACATCCCAAGCCCGGGAGTCTCCTTGCTCCGCGATAGAGCTTCCCGAGCCTTTATGACGCGCAAATAAAACAAGGCACACAGAACTAAATCCATGTGCCTTATCTTATACAACTCCTCAGCTCGGTAATCCCTTTGCTTCGCGAAAAGTGCTTACCGATCTTTATGACGCAATTAGTACGTCCGGGCCACTACAACCCGCTTACTAACCTGACGCAAATCTCCAGACCGTACCCTCACAAAATACATCCCATTCCGCAAAGCACTAAAATCCAAACGCTCCGTTGGATTAACCACCTCATCCACAACATGTACAAACTGCAAAGTCCCATACTGATCATAAACAAACACCTGCACTTCCCTACCCTCAAAATGTTTCAAATCAATATGCACAAACTCCATCGCTGGATTCGGGAAAATCGTAAAGTCAGGCAATGGACTCAACTCAATCGTACGAATCGTAGAATAACGCTGCGTTCCATCCGAGTACATCGTCAGTATTCGATAGTAATTCATTCCGTCAATCGGATCAATATCTTCTGTTGTAAAACGTATCGCTTCTGTACTATTTTTGTCATTCATCAACTCAAACAATGCTTCAAAATTTTCGCCATCAGCAGAACGCTCTACTACATAGTAATCTGTTTTGTAAGTGGTATTCGTTACCCAATCCAAATAAGCAGCGCCACGGTTTTTCATCACACTGAAAAAGTTGTAATCAGCAGCTGAGTTTCCAACAAAACCATTGCCTCCGGTAATAATCACTTTGTAATCTTCTACTTCTCCAAATGTAAATGAACCACATGCCGGAGCATAAGCACCTTGTGACATTGACACCCGCATTCCCGTAGCTCCATTCACCGCACCTGCAGGGATAGAAATATTTCCTGCCAAAGGTGGAACTGCTGTTGGAGGTGTACCCGCAGGACTAATCCCCTGAAACGCCAACTCACCAGCATCCCCAAAATCACCATCCTGGTTGTAGTCAATCCAAACGGTAAAGTACTCATCCCAATGCGTCCAGCTAAACGTTGGTTGCAAACTAACAGTATAAGAAGAACCAGCATTGACCGTAGTCGAAATATCAGTAAAGTCTGAGTACTGGCTCTTACCACTGTCATGATCAATTGAACCCAAACTTACATTACTAATCCATTGTTGCCAGGGCTGCTCGCCTGAAGCCGCACAGTAGGTGGGAAATGCTCCGTTGCTGGCAGGGTTTACTGTTACGGTGAAACTACAATTTTCTTGATTACCACAATCGTCCGTAGCATTGTACGAAATGGTCGTTACACCAACAGCAAAAGTAGAACCACTCGCCGGTCCATTCGTCTGATTTAAGGTAATGGTACCAGTTGGACAAGTAGTAGAAGTAGCTGGTGCTGCCCAAAGTACGGCCACACCTGTATTGGACCCAGTCAAGGTTTCTGTACTATTTGCCGGACAATTAATAGTAAGCGTAGTGGCTGTTTGTTGAACCACAACATTAAACGTACAAGTTGCTACATTGCTACAATTATCAGTGGCCTGATAAGTTACCGTTGTAGTTCCCAATGGAAATGTGCTGCCACTTGAGGGGCCACCTGTTTGTGTCAACGTCGTATTACCAGCACAAGTGGTACTGACAGTTGGTGGCGACCAGGTGGCCGTTGCACTACCTGATCCCGGAGGGGCAGTCACGACCACATGGCCCGGACAAATCAAACTCAAAATAGGGCCACTTGCATTGATGACAACAGTATAATCTTCCACTTCTCCAAGGTCAAAATTTTCACAAGGCGTCGCATAAGCGTTACGCTTCATAGACACACGCATTCGGGTAGCACCCGGCGTCGCGTTACCCGGAATCACAACAGTACCTGTCATTGCAGGAGGATTCGTTCCACTTTGTCCAACTGGAGTGATCGCAGAAAAAACAACTTCGTTGGCATCTGTAAAATCACCATCTTGATTATAATCAATCCACACCCGAATATACTCATTAAAATGTGGCCAGCTAAAAATCGGATCTACCGCAATCGTATAAGCGCCTCCCTGATTTACGTTAGTAGACTCACTTAAAAAGTTGCCATAGCGATCTTTACCCGAATCATGGTCTATCGTTCCAAAATTTACATTTTCAACCCATTCAATCCAGGGTGTATTTCCGATAGCGTCACAATATTCACCGGGAGTTCCTACATATGGATTTACCGTCACGGTCGCCTGACAAGTTGCGATATTACCGTTGCCATCATTTACCAAAAGGGTAACCGTATTTGACCCCAGATCAGAAGTATTAAAACTAGAGGGGTTGACACTAACAAGGTTCACACTACCACAGTTATCAGAGCCACTGTCGTAAACATCCTGCGGTGTAATAGAAGCGGTACCACTGCTATTTAATGTAACCGTAGCGTTTTGGCAACTAACTGTTGGTGGCGTATTATCTGAAACACCTTCGTCTGTTTGATTGTTACAATTGTTGTCAAGGCCATCACAAAGTTCAGGAGCGCCAGGGTAAATCGTTGCATTTGAATCATCGCAATCATCATCGTTGGTTACATAGCCAGCAGGAGCTGAACATCCGGTTACCGTGTTGTTTGCATCACCATAAGTATCGTTATCTGTATCGGCGTAGTACGTAATGTTGCCGTTTTCATCTATTTGATTATCACAATCATTGTCCAGTCCATCACAGGTTTCCGGAGCACCGGGATATATCGCATTGTTGTTAGGTGCGCAATCACAGACATTTCCGGCAGGATCGTTATCGTTATTTGCCTGATTGGCATTTGATATATTCGGACAGTTATCAACATTATCTGCAATACCATCTCCGTCAGAATCGCCGGTCGTGAATTCATACACACCCAGATCCACAGTAGCAGACACTATCCGGGTTTGATTATCCAAATCAACCGTAACACCTGTCGCATTAATGGCGGCATTGCTTCCATCGTTTTTAGCAGGTGAGTTATTCGTTAAATGGAAGTCACCTCCAACTGCATTTGCGAAGAGTGGATTTTGATTGTAATTCATTCCGGCACCACAGCTTACATCTCCACCAGAGGAGAAAGTAATGCTGTTACAGTTCGCAACATCGACCGTTGAGTGACTAATATTTATAACTGGATTTCCAGACCCACTGAAATGCGCGATCTTATTGAAGCCAGCTGTGCTAGCCCAAAAAATTGTATTGGCTATAGTAGAAACACCCGTAGAACTACTGGAAACATTCATATAAAAAGCACCACCTACACTGGCATAATTTCCATAAAAAGTACAGTTGACAACATCCATGTCCAGCGACCCATTATCATTAGAAAGGGAATAAATACCTCCAGCAGAAGATGCATCATTGTTAGAAATAATACAATTAACCAGAAGCGGCTCACAAACGCCAGATGATGTCTTTACGAAGTTATAAATTGCACCTCCGTAGAAACTAGCTACATTGTTATTAAGCACACAATTGATGAGCGTTGGCGAACTCTCCCCTCCATTTGCATTATTATAAATACCAGCTCCATACAAAGCGGTGTTATCTTCAAAAATGCAATTCGTCAAAGAAGGAGCAGTCAATCCATTATAACTACTGTTATAAAAACCGCCACCTTCATTCGCATCATTATCAATAAACTGACAGTTTTCGATGGTTGGACCAGCAATTCCAGATTGACCATCATTTAAGAATCCACCTCCATATCGATTGGCATCATTTCCTGTAAAGAGACAGTTACGAATGGTTGGACTGGAAGTATTGTTAGAACTGGCATCGTTATAAAAACCAGCACCACTTCGATCAAGGTTAACTGCTCCTCCACTTGTTGCAGAGGCGTTCCCCATTGTAACGGTAAATCCATCAAGTATGGTGGAAGGCACAGTATTTTTGGTGTAAACCACCGTATATGAATTGTTACTTAGGTTGCCATTCCCATCGATATCACCGGAGAGTATGGTGGCATTGTTTGCCCAGTTTCTTTGGCTACGCTGGGTTTCATTGCCAATAAATCCACCATATATTTCGACTCCATTCTTCAGGTTGAAGTAAGTATTTCGGCTGGTGTTATTGCAGGAACTACAAGTGGTAGGTGTGTAGGTTCCCTGAGCCACCCAAATTTCAGTATTTGAGTTCGCAGCATTCATTACTGCAGCAAGGTTGCCACTTGCATTTGCCCATGAACTACCGTTTCCAGTACCATTTGGTTTTACATAAACCACCTGAGCATTTGCCATCAAGGCAAAACAACTAATCAACACCAATTGTATAATCTTTTTCATAGGAGGGCGTATTCTTTTTAATAAAAAAAACTAGTTAATGAGTCTGGTTTTAATAGAATAGTTCATGTTCCAGGCATCGAGATAAAACATAATATGATTGGTGTTTATTAATGGGTAGAATTCGTTAAGGTACTTTGGGAGGAAAGACCTTATCTAATAATTAGGTTGGCGTGTTGCTCAAAGGTACTGCTATTCGCAAAATTGATTATACCCTAAAGTGGGTAATTATAAAGCCCCTATCGCATAACTCTGATAATCAGCTAGTTACGCAACCTTAATCATGGGCTTTTTTTAAAAAAGCAAGTTTTTTGGTAAGTAAAGAACTCAATTGTATTAGTATGGAAATAAAAAACGCCATCCTGAAAACAGAATGGCGTTTTTAGCTTTAAAGCTACAATTCTTCACATCGCATCAAATGCCATGACAAGACTGGTCAGGGAAAAAGGTAATACTACCCAAAACCATTCTGGCAAAATGACTAAAAAACCGATCATTATTAGTGTAGACACTAAAAACATCATCCAATATTTTGCGGTTGACTTACTTTCTGTATTGGTATCCATATTGATTTAATTTTTGTTGATACAAATGTAGGTTTTTATTTGGAAAAATGGAGGATTTTTTTGGAAAAATGAGGGGTTGGGGCCAACAGGTTGGCCAAGAACGTGGGTCCGTAAGCAGCAAATTTTATGTTGTGCGACCTAATGTTGTAGCTACTAAAGCGCATTCTGGCAAGGCTGTATTCTATTTCTACGGTACCACGAAGTTTCATAACATCAGTGGCAGCATAAGGTCGTACTACGTTTTCCCAGCGAGGATTATTGGACCATTCGAGGATTAGCTTTTGGGAGGGGATTGCTTCAGTCATTTTGGTGGTTTTTTATTAAGAAACTTGGTGTCTGGTAAGGTTGGCTTTTGTGTTTTTTGGGTGGGAAGTGGGAAGTGGGAAGTGGGAAGTGGGAAGTTGGAAGTTGGAAGTGGGAAGTGGGAAGTTGGAAGTGGGAAGTTGGAAGTTGGAAGTTGGAAGTGGGAAGTGGGAAGTGGGAAGTGGGAAGTTGGAAGTGGGAAGTGGGAAGTTGGAAGTTGGAAGTGGGAAGCTTCACTCGATCGCGTGAGTCGAAGGGCGAATGCCCTATGACCCCACGAATACGGGCATTACGCTAGAGGGAAGCTTCCCACCTCCCACTTCCAACTTCCCACCCTCACTCAATCAAAGCATAAGCCGGAACCGTCAAAAACTCAACAAACTCATTCGCCATAACCAAGTCATCAAACAATTTGGCCGCTTCCTCAAACTTTCCTTCACGGAAAGCACGCTCTCCTACCAATTGCTTCATATTTTGTAGTTCTTCGGTTACCAGTCCACTGTACATAGAGAGTGTCACCATTCTTCCATCATCTAATCTTGCATTATTTTTGATCCATTGCCAGATTTGTGAACGGGATATTTCGGCCGTAGCCGCATCTTCCATACAGTTGTATAATGCTGCTCCTCCGTTTCCGCGCAACCAGCTTTCGATGTATAGAATTCCTACGTTAATATTTTTTCTTAAACCTGCTTCGGTGATGGTTCCTTTTGGAATGGCGATGAGTTCCTCAGCCGTTACGTTGACGTCTTTTCGTTTATTTGAAATCTGATTTTTGGCAGGCATGTGTTCGTCAAAAATTGCTTTTGCAACAGCTACCAGACCAGGATGTGCCACCCAGGTGCCATCGTGTCCGTCGGTTACTTCGCGTAATTTATCAGTCTTTACTTTATTGATAGCTGCAGTATTGGCAGCTTCATCATTTTTAATTGGAATCTGAGCGGCCATACCACCGATGGCGTGAACGCCTCTTTTGTGGCAGGACTGAATGACCAGTTGCGTATAAGCACGCATGAAGGGCACGTCCATCCGCACTTGTGATCGATCCGGAAAAACACAACCCGGCATATTTCGGAAACGCTTGATAAAGGAAAAGATGTAATCCCATCTTCCACAGTTGAGTCCGGCAGAGTGATCTTTTAGCTCATTTAAAATTTCGTGCATTTCAAAAGAGGCCATGATGGTTTCTATCAAAACAGTTGCCTTGACCGTACGCTGGGCGATACCAAAAAATTCTTGCGTGTACACGAAAATCTCATTCCACAACCTTGCTTCGAGATGATTCTCTAATTTCGGCAAATAGAAATAAGGGCCGCTACCCTTCTCCACCAATGTATTTGCATTGTGGAAAAAGTAAAGACCGAAGTCAACCAAACTGGCACTCATCGGCTTCCCATCTACCAAAATGTTTTTTTCCTCCAAATGCCAGCCACGCGGACGCACCATTAGAGTCGCTATCTTGTCGTTGAGTTTATAAAATTTCCCAGAAGTCGGATGCTCATAAGTAATGGTACCATTTATAGCATCTCTTAAGTTGATTTGTCCTTGTATACAGTTAACCCATGAAGGTGTATTGGAATCTTCCATATCTGCCATAAAAACATAGGCACCGGAATTGAGTGCATTAATCATCATCTTCCGCTCTACTGGTCCTGTTATTTCAACTCTTCTATCCATCAAGTCCGGAGGTAGAGGTGCTACTACCCATTCGCTTTCCCGTATATCCTTGGTTTCTTCCAGAAATGTCGGCAGTGTACCATTATCGATCATCTTCTGAAGTTCGGTGCGGGTATGCAATAAAGTATTTCTCTTATCCTGAAACTGACGGTGCAATCTCAACAAAAAGCGAAGGGCTACAGGACTAAGAATAGAAGCAAATTCAGGAGAAAAAGTCCCGGTAATCTCCATGTTTTCTGGAGTTTGATAGGAGGTAGCTGTACTTTTTTTTAGGGTGTTCATCTACTTGTTTTTAGTGAAGCTATTTAAGGATACTTATAGGAGTTTACCCAATACCTTATATAAAGGTTACAGCAAAAAGTATGACAAATTTTTATAATATGTTATTTGTCTATGTAATTTCCCTTAAAGTTGGCCTACTATTAAATTCAAAATTGTCAGCTGGCTCACCAAATAGTTACCGAATCTTCACAGATCATTAAGCCCCCCGGCCGCAGGTTCGTCGGGATCGGTGAGTTTATCAGGCTGGCTAGACAGGCTTTGTGCGTAAAATACCCTAGGCCCTCCTTCAACTTGGACTACTCCACCAAAGCTCACCGATCCCGACGTACAGGCCTGGAGCCCATGATCCCTAAAACAAGCTCAAAAACCTCATTCGTCCAGTATAAACGCAATTTTCCCCCTACCACATTTATAGTAGTTTTCACATAGGCACTACATTTTCTTCCAAAAGGAAGAACAAAAATAAAATCACAAGTAACTCACTATCAATAACTTACGACCACTTTAGTCATATCAATAAAATTCTAATGACTTTAATACCAAATTCCCGTTATTGCCCTGCGAGGCCTTTTGCTGTAATTTTACATACAGATAGCGGATATAATAGCCACTATAACTTCCCTCCTTCTTTGTCCGCCAAGCGGGCCAAAAAACAAAAACACCACAGCGCTTAGCGCAACGAACAAACGCTCTACCCTTTACCTTTATTTACATTCTTTAAAAAGCGTTTCCCCCATCGTACAATTTTTTGTCCATGAACCTATTAACCAATACTTTCATTTTGGGGCTGCTATTCCTATGCCTTTCCCAAAACATCTACGCCGAAAATATCGCTATAATGGAAAGCCAATCTTTCCATCCTATGCAGGTCATGGACGACAACTGGCAAGCTGTAGCTGAAAGTATGGGACACCAAACTACCATCCATAATCAATCTGACCTGGATGACATCACAAACTTCGACAACGCTGATATTCTTATATTAGCTTCAGGTCTTATCGAGATTCCTGCAAACAGACAGGCTACCATTCAACAATTCATCGAATCAGGTCGCAGCATCTATATTCAATCTGAGTTTCAATTGTCACATCCTGGAAATATTACTTTCGAAAATATTATTTCTAACTTAGGAAACAACTTCACATGGGAAGGTGAAATATCTGGCAGCATTGTTCCGATGCAGATCGTTGGCACCTTGTCCAACACACCAAATACAATTAACGAATTATCTTATTACTGGTACGGTACTTATGGAAGTGGTGACGCATCTATTATACCTTTTTTACAAAACGACGATAAAAACTATGGCTTTATTTACTGTCCTGAGGACATGAACATAGGTAAGATCGTCACCACTACCGACCAGGATTGGGTAAGAATAAATCTTGCTCCTGAATTGATGGAAAATATCATCCAGCTTTTAGTTTTATCTTCAAACGTAGATGCTCCTTTGGTATCTATCGAAATGACGCAGGATATGGCCTGCAACAACAACCCTTTCATTTTTGAAGCTGCTATTCAAAACAGTGAAGCAGGTATTAGTTTTCAGTGGACTGTAAACGGACTAGCCATCAGCGGAGCAACAGCAACAAGCTTTACCAGTTCTAATCTAACAGAAGGTGATGTTGTAGAATGCATTATTTCTGCAGCATTGGGCTGTGTTTTATATGAGCATGTTTCTAACCCGATTTCAATTGCACCGGTCATTCCGGTTGCAACACCTGACATTACTATTACAATTGATACAACAAGCATCTGCCAGGGAATGGATGCTACCTTTACTTCAAATATTATCGATACTTCAGGCGCGGTGATTACTGGTATTCAATGGTACCTTAACGGAAATGCTATCAACGGCGCAACCAACGCCATCTATGTAAGCAACACCCTTCAAAACAATGACGAAATTTCCTGTGCTGTTATCTATGATAATAATTGCGATCAAAATCTTTTGGCACAAGCCAATACCATTACCATAACCGTTACTCCTGGCCTGCAACCAAGCTTAACCATTACCGCTAACATGGATGAAATCTGCGAAGGTGAAAACATCATTTTTGTTGCCTCAGGTACTTACTGGGGATCTGATCCAACTTTCCAATGGATGATAGATGGTATCTCCGCGGGAACAAACGCATCCGTATTTGAAACTACAAATTTATTAAACGGACAACTGGTAAGTTGCCTACTTACTTCAAGCGAAGATTGTCTGTTGGCGAATGATATCCAATCCAACCCAATAAACACAACCGTCAACGAAACGTTGACACCAACGTTGAGTATCTCAGCCAACACGAACCAAATCTGCGAAGGAGAGTCTGTAAACTTTATCGCTCTTGGAGAAAACTGGGGAGGCAATCCTTCCTTTCAATGGATGATCGACGGTCAGGCTGTCGGTACCAACGAAGCAGTTTTCTCCACTATGAGCCTTAGTCCTAATCAGGAAGTAACCTGTATTGTAACGACTATCGGCGATTGCCTTGCCTTTTCCATCATCGAAGCCGACCCTGTAAGCATTTTGGTAAACACTCCTGCCCTGCCTACCATTTCAGTGGAAGCCGATTTGACTCAAATCTGTGCGGGTACTGAAGTTACTTTTACTGCTAACGGAACCAACTTCGGATCGAATCCTTCTTTCCAATGGCTGGTCGATGGTGTGAATGCCGGAACAAACAGCCCTACATTCTCAAGCACTGATTTAACCGACGGACAAATCGTTACTTGCAACCTGACTTCAGACGCAACATGTATTAGCTCAACATCTGTAACTTCAAATGAAGTAAGCATCATGATCAACCCACTTTCTATGGTTTTGTTGGGAACGACTAATAACTTCTGCGATAACTCAACCGGAACTGCACTTGTAACTGCAACCGGAGGTGCGGCACCTTTTACTTACGAATGGAGCCATGGAGCCACTACTGATGAAATCACAGACATGCCTGGCGGAAGCTATACCGTGACGGCAACAGATGCTCTTGGTTGCATAGCAATACTGGAAGTAAACATCGAAAACCAAGAAGGCCTTATAATAGAAAATATTGAAACCGTAAATGCAGATTGTGGTGGCAACGATGGTGAAGCAAGAATCTTCATGAGCGATCCAACCCGTACTTACTTTTTCACATGGACAAATAGTAATGGTGAAGTAATAAGTCTTAGTCACCTTGCCCACAACCTAACACCGGGAAGTTACGAAGTTGAAATTACAGATACGCACGATTGTTTTACCACCGAAACGGTATACATCGAAGCTAGCGAACCTGTATTGTTGGAGTTGGATGAAAGCGTTCGAATCAACTTTGGTGAGACCTATACTTTGACTCCAAAAGTAGGAAGCGCATCCAACATGACCTATAGCTGGTCACCTGCTGAAGGCTTGAGCTGCACCGATTGCCTCAACCCAAAAGTAACACCAACTCAAGATGTAAAATACACATTAACTGTAACAAACGAAGCAGGTTGTTCAACAACTTCTTCCATTATAATTTTCTTAAACCTCCACCACGATATTTATATTCCAAATGCATTTTCACCCAACGGTGACGGCCACAACGACTTCTTCACAGCGTACGCTGGCAACAACGTACATCATATAAAAACACTAACAGTGGTGGACCGTTGGGGAAATGTATTATTCAGTAAATCAGAACTAACAGCTGGCCAAGAAACGGAAGGCTGGGATGGAACTTTCAAAGGAAAGGCAGTACAACCTGGTGTGTACCTTTACCAAATGGAAGTTCAATTTACGGATGGAGCAAAAGAAACAATACTTGGCGATGTCACCATCGCTCACTAAAGATAGTTAATGGGTGATTCATTGGCAATGGGCTGGCAGTTTATAACTGTCAGCCCATCCTTTATATAGAAGTTGTCATCCCGCCCACATATCGCCGTAGCTTTAGCAAAGACACCGCGAAATCGACATACAGAGTGGACAATAGGAGTTCTAAAACAAATTACAGTCTCTCACCAATAGCGGACATTCCAATTCATTCCCTATCTTTCCAACATGAAATACCTAAACTACCTGCTCTGCTTACTTTTCACCATTCCAGCAATCGCTCAGTTGGTGTACAGTCCTTCCTTTGCGAAATTACTGGAAATCTGAGAAAAAGCATGGTAAGTTGCTCCCCTTATTTTCAGAAGGCAAAGGAGTGGCTACTGTTTTTTATTTATGAAGTGACAGAGGAATTGGAGAATCAGAAGTTTAGCATTATGTTTGAGAATTGAGGAGTGGGAAGTGGGAAGTGGGAAGTGGGAAGTGAAGAGTGGGAAGTGGGAAGTGGGAAGCTTCACTCGAACGTAACACGAATGCGGAGCAACGTTAGATCGAAACTTCGGTCTTCTCTTTAAATAAAAAAAAACAGAAAAGTCAAAAAAAACATATGCCTTACATCAAAGTTATTGACCACAACGAATCAGAGGGAAAGCTAAAGGAAATCTACGACAACCTTGTTGCTACACGCGGAAAACTCGCGGAAGTACATAAAATCCAAAGTCTGAATCCAAAAAGCATTGTAGCGCATATGGATTTGTATATGGCCATCATGTTTGGAAAGTCTCCACTTAAACGATATCAACGGGAAATGGTAGCAGTCATAGTTTCTGCTGCAAATAATTGCAAGTACTGTATCACACATCATGCTGAAGCTTTGAATCATTTTTGGAAAAATCAACAAAATGTAGATCAGCTAATCGAAGATTATACGGCTCTTGAATTACCAAAAATTGATCAACTACTCTGCAAACTTGCTTATCAACTTACGGTTGAACCAAACTTTCCCGGTAAGGAACAATTGCTCAATCAAATCCGTACTGAGGATTTTGAAGACCGTGGAATTTTAGACACCACCCTAATCATCGGCTATTTCAATTTCGTTAACCGAATCGTCTTAGGTCTTGGCGTTGAGTTAGAAGCAGATGGCGGAGCGGGATATGAGTATGATTAGTGCTGGATGCAAGATGTTGGATCACTCAACCGTAGCGATCGCGGGCACACGTTAGAAGAGATCTAGCATCCAGCAATTAGCAACCAGAACCCAGAACCAAAACATCAAACAATGAAAAACCGATTTATTCCTTTACTTTGTTTACTAACAATATTTAGTTGTCAAACAAGAAATACAAACTCAAAAATGGATAATAAAGAAAATAAACCTGCCCCCGCAGAAGATTACGATTGGCAAGGCCACCGTGGTGCCAGAGGTCTATTGCCGGAAAATACCATCCCTGCTTTCATCAAAGCGATGGAATTCAATGTAAAAACACTGGAACTCGACGTTGCCGTTTCGAAGGATAAGCAAATCATCGTTACACACGAACCCTGGTTCAACCACCAAATTTGCGCTAAGCCTGACGGTACTCCAGTCACCGAAAAAGAAGAAAAAAGTCTGCGCATCTACGATATGACCTATGAAGAAATCAAACAATACGATTGTGGTAGCCGTGGCAATGAGCGCTTCCCTGATCAACAACCAATGAACGTTTTCAAGCCTTCTTTTATGGAGGTAGTTGGAAACGTTGATCTGTATTGCGAACAAAATCAGATTCGCAAACCACTCTTCAACGTCGAGATAAAAAGTCAACCCGATTACTACGGAAAAATGACGCCCGAACCAAAAGAATTCGTTGCGCTTATGCTAAATGAAATTGATTTATTGGGCATCAAAGACCGCGTCAACTTACAATCCTTTGACTTCAACATCTTACGGGCCATTCGCGAAGTGGATAAGGAAATTTCCACCGCAGCGCTAGTCGATAATATAAAGGGTATAAAAGCAAATATTGAACTTTTAGGGTACACCCCACAAAACTACAGTCCCTATTACATGTTGCTCAACAAAAATGCCATCAAAGAAGCACACGCCATGGGCATGAAGGTGATCCCCTGGACGGTCAATGATCCTAAAATGATGCAACGCTTAAAAGACATAGGTTGTGATGGCATCATTACGGACTACCCCAATCTGATTCCCAAATAATGCAGTGGCTGATGCTTACCGTACTACTGGCAATTGTGTTTTATCTATTACTATTGGTGGTCACACCAAAAGGGAATCTGCTTCATGAGATTTTGCATCTTCCAATTTATACCTGGCAAATGCAGACGACTCCTATTAAAAACATTAACGTAGAAAAAATTCCTTTCGGAAAACATCGACGCCAATATCTGCTATTTGTCGAACCGAATAACCGACCGGTAGACAAAGATAAAATCATCATTTATTATCATGGCGGAGGTTGGATGTTTGGTAATCCAAAACAATTTATCATCAATGCAACCTACTTTGCGGCAAGGGGCTACACCGTAATCATGCCTTGTTATCGCTGCCTGCCCTTTCATCGTTTCAAAACCATTCGGGAAGATTTGAATCTGGCTATACAGAAAAGTTTAGAGCTCATGGCCAAGAAGAATATAGGTCACAAAAAAATAATCCTGGGCGGCATGTCGGCAGGAGCAAATCTGGCGGCACTAATTTTACTAGACAAAGAGGAGCTGGAAAAAATTCCGTTTTCGCAAAATCAATTCTCAGGCCTTATGCTCTTCGGTGGTCCATTGAACCTGGATGAGATGGCCAAAACGCCACTACTTCGGGCCTACGCCGGTCCACGGGAAAGTCCTTCTTTCCAAAAGGCAAGTCCTTTCTTTCACTTAAATGAAAAACTTAGCTTGCCCATTTTTATGGTACATAGCACGAAAGACGGTCTGGTACATTATCGCAATTCCTATACATTTTATAAGAAACTTCAGGATTTGTGTATCCAAAAAATTAGCTTCCATACTATTGAATCTGGTACGCACCTGGATGCTGGTAGATGGGTGTTCGATGAGCTACCTGTAAGCAGATGGCTGGATGAATGGCTCGAAATCGATGACGAATAGCCAAAGAGTTTAGTAAAAAAGCAGCGACACATTACCTTAAATCACTATGTAAAACACACAAAATGGTCACTTTTTGTGACATCGAAAAGTACCTAAATCAAAAATAACAAACTCAAAATAGTGCTATTCTATAAAATTTTGTGACTCCAAAATTTTAAACAAGCCTATTTTTACAGTACACAAAAATAGCTTCTAAGTTAATCCCCTACTATATTTGCACCATCAATCTCATCCGAAGGAAGTCAAATATATAAAGGTCAGATAACTTTAAAAAACCTACCTATTCAACCTACCTTTTTAAAACACCAGCAAAATTTCCAGACCGGTATAGTTGGCTTCCTTTATTTTTTCTGGTAACACATTACGTGCCCTTAGGGATCATGGAGCTCCTGGCCGAAGGTCTGTCGAGATCGGTAAACCTGAGTAAAGAGACTAAGTTAATATTAGATCGATCCGCTGTCAGACTTCCTTTAACACACTACTCGGAAGCGAAGCTCGCGTTACCTTAGCAGGAAGTCTGACAGCGAAGCGATCTCGCAGTGACGGCAGCGCCGTCACAATCTGACAGCGCAGCGGTCTCAAAGAGCGGTCTCATTTTGTAAAATCCACGTTAAAACAACATCCTTCAATTTTCCAAGCAGCACATCCCCAACTACCCGGGTCTGTGTTAATATGCAAGCAATTAATTTTGCATGATTACTTCGATCAAATAAAAAAGTTTAAATTTTCCATCTGTGTCAGCAACAACCGTTTGCGACAGTAATAGAATTTAGACTTGAAAGTAAATTGCATTTTCCAACCAACAAAAAACATTAGCGGTATGTCAACTAAAACAATCAAAAAACTCCTTTACACAAGTCTATTGTTTTGCTTCTTTATCAACACCAACTCTGCTCAGATTTTCATCGACGGTCCTTCCGAACTTTGTATCGGCGAATGCGGCACCTGGAATTTTGTCGGCGGTGATCCAAATTGTGATTACTTCTGGGATCTCGGAGATGGCAGTACTTCAGTTAACAATGGTACTGTAACCCATTGCTACACAAGCCCTGGAAGCTATGTCATTACCGTCGATAATCCTTGTGATTCGATCACGCTTCAAGCTGAGTTGCAGGTTTTAGATGGATTTATACCCGATATTATACCTACCTCAATCACCAACTGCCCAGATAATGACCTGCCCACAGCCTGTGAAAAAGTCTGCGCCAATTCTACTGTTACTTATACGGTTCCGAATGCTAGTGGACAAACATTGGAATGGGAGGTGATCGGAGCAGAAAGTTATACAGAAGATGGCGATTTCGTTACCATTAACTGGGGCAGCCCCGGCGCTGGATACATTTCGGTAACTACAGGAAGTAGTGGCCCCGGTTCGAATGACTTACAAGTGCAATGCGGCGCCATTGATGCCTCTCTTAGCGGGATAGATGTAGGTAGCACCTGGTCCGTACCATATGGAAGTACTGCGCCCTATTCCTTTCTATGGTCTGATGGCAGTACCGCTCAAAATATTTCCGGAGGTTTAATTCCCGGAGATTATTGCGTAACCGTGACTGATAACAATGGTTTCACCGCCAGCTGCTGCACCTTCGTGGGAGAATTAGAATGCGATGATACCTACTTCACCAACCCATCAATTATCCCTTCCGTTAGTTGCCAGGAATGCACCGGTAGTATCAGTCCCAATATTGAGAGCGCTACCGGTAATTCTTTCTTCGAATATTCATGGTCTACCGGAGCAGAAGGCCCGAGTATCGACAACCTTTGTCCCGGCACCTATACGGTGACAATACTCGACGCACAACTCGATTGCCAATTTGAACAATCGTATATCATATTTTGTCCCGACTCCATGGCGACTTGCGTCGGTGAAGCCGAATTATGCATCGACATTATTTCTGACCCTGAAGCAATAGCGGTCAGTGATCCACCAGCTTCTCTATCCGGAGCTATTGAAATTTGCCAGGGACAAACCATTTATTTCGATAATCAAAGTACAAATGCTGAATCCTACATTTGGGATTCCGGTGACGGACAATTAACTACCAGCCAGGACGCGGCCATTACTTATGAAAATGGTGGCACTTATCAAATCATGCTTGTCGCAAAAAATGAATGCCTCTGTAGTGATACTACCTTTTACGATATAATCGTCGAAAACACAGCAGGACCTGCCATTAATTGTATAGGTACTGTTTGTACAGGAGAAGAAGTTACCTACACAACAGATGCAACGAGTTGCGCTTCCTTCTTTTGGGTAGTGAGTCCTGACGGCCAAGTCACGGATGGTGGTACAATAAACGACGACTTCATCACTATCTTATGGACCTCCGGATCAGCAGGAACTATTGAACTATCCGTAGATGGCTGTGGAGCTGCATTTTGCCAACAGGCAACCGTAGAAGACGTTCCCATCATATCAGACGATGCCGAAATCGAAGGCCCTTCAATCGTTTGTCGCGGAGACGTAGAAATTTATTCCATTCAACACTGGAGTGGCATGGAATACAACTGGACTGTTTCAACCTTTGGAGAAATCAAGTCCGGACAAAACAGTAATGAAATCGTTGTAAAATGGGATGTAGGTTTCATTCCGGCAGACCAGCAATGGGTCGAAGTTAATTATGAAAATTGTTACCTCGATTGTTCCGGATCTGATACACATGCCGTCGACATCTTACCAGAATATTTTGTAATCGGCCCAATAGAAGCCTGCCAAAATAGTACTTCACAGTATCAGTCCAGAAATGTTATTACGAACGCCGCCGTGCTGACCAACTGGAACGTCACAGCTCCTGATGGTTCACTGGTTTGGAGTTCCGCTGGAGCACAGGCAACTGCCAACATTACCTGGCCGGGTACACCTGGCATTTACCGCATCGATGCCACACCTGACAATCCTACAGAATTCTGTTATAACGATTACTCAGTTTTTGTAAAAATAGTAAGTGCTCCCCCTCCACCGATGGGCATCACAGGTACCGACCTGATTTGTCCGGGACAAGCCTACAACTACAAGGTGGCCTCTCTTCAACCCAACAATGGTTTTGAATGGACGATCAATGATGGCGGCATCATCAGCTACGCTAGCGGAGCAAGTATCAATCATACCTGGGGCATCAATCCACCTTATGAACTTTCCGTTGTGGAGGTTGCTACTGATGGATTACCCTGTGTTTCTGATCCCACAACATTTAGTGCCAACCCAATCAATACCCTCACGATGACTGGTGTCAACGAACTTTGTGCAGAAGAATCTGGGATGTACACCGCTACTTATTATGATGAAGTTGATTACGAATGGGAAATCATTCCTTCCGACGCAGGTACTGTTTTAGAAGGACTCAATACCGAAGAGGTCGAAATTCTTTGGCACGTAGGAGGAGCTGCAACAGTGCAGGTAAGCATGTGCGGAATCGTAGAAACATTTCCGGTAACGGTGAACAGCCTACCTGTTCCTGTCGCGAATCATCCGGTTGGTTTGTGTATGGGTGAAACAGCAACCGTGAATATGACCATTCCCTATGCTTCTTACAATTGGAAAGACAACAATGGAGTCAGCATTTCTACCTCTCCAACACCAGACATTGGACCGGGCAACTATGAAGTAGAAGTGGTAGATTTAAATGGCTGTCAGGAAAACACCATTTTTGAGATCATCGAATACGCCTTACCATCTGTCTCCATTTCTTCACCGGGCAACACCGCCTTCTGTCCTGGTGATCCATTACCAACTATGCATGTACTTAACACAGATGATGGTTATACTTATGAGTGGTTTCGAGACAACATTGCTATTGCAAATACGACAACCAGCTTGACAACAGGCAATTACGGCACTTACCATATCGTCGTAACCAACCAAAACGGTTGCACCGCACAATCAAATGAGCTCGAATTAGTTGAATACTGTGGTCCGACCGGAAGTGGAACCTGTACAGGCGACAATTGCCCCATCCCACCTTGTACGATTGGCAACCCGACATTTGATCTTTTACCAACCGGGGTTTGCAACGTCAAGGACTATCAAAATACTACCGTTATTTATGTACCAGGATCTGCCGTTTGGGATTTTGGTGACCCAGATAGTGGTGTTGATAATACCTCAACACTGGATGACCCACAACATACGTTTTCTTATGCAGGCTTCTTCGTAGTTCAACTAAACGTAGACAAACCAAACGGAGATAATTGCTACTTAGCTCAGGTAGACACCGTACCTGTTGCTGCCAACTTTGAAGTAAGAAATGCCTGCGAAGGTGAAGCAACTGAGTTTTTAGATATTTCTACTTTCTTAGAACTGCCTTTTGCAAATGTTACAGCCTATGAATGGAACTTTGGCGACCCAACTAGTGGTGCAGGTAACCTGTCACCTGATCAGGACCCAACGCACGTTTTTGCAAATGACGGATTATACGATGTCACCCTAACCATAACCGATCAATCTGGCTGTACTTCAACGATCACACAAAGTATTGAAGTTTATCCTAAACCAACCGGTTCATTCCCAACACCAACCATCAACTGTGAAAGAACGCCACTTGAATTTAACGCCGTAGTTTCACCAGATGTAATTGATGTACTTTGGGACTTTGGTGATGTAGCAAGTGGTGACGCGAATGAGTCTACCGAACAAACAACTTTTCACGCTTACGATACTCCGGGCAATTACACCGTTACTCTAACGACTTATAATGTGTATGGCTGTTCGGAATTTTACACCGACATAATTACTATTGATCCAAATCCATTGATGGGACCCATTGATTATATCAGTCCAATTTGTGAAGGCGTAACAACTACCTTAACTGCTCCGACAGGTGGTGTAAGTTGGGTATGGAGTACGATGGAAACAACCGAGAGTATCGACGTTTCAGCAGCAGGTGTATATTCTGTGACTATGACTGACCATATGGGTTGTATTTACATTCCGCCATCAGCTATTTTAGATGTAATTCCTGCACCGGATGCAACTATCCTTGCTATCGAATTTAATGAATTTGGGCAACCTGTTGGCAATTTCTTTGATGGTTATATCACTTGCGAAGGCGAAGATGTATTCTTACAAATCATTGGAGCAGGTACCTATGCTTACGATTGGTCAAGTGGCGGTGGGTCGACCCAACACCCCTTTGACGAAGAACACGGCAATCAACTTACCGCTGGTGACCACGACTTTACCGTAACGGTAACCGACAATGCAACCGGTTGTACCAGTATAAGCGGACCATTTACGGTAACGATCAACCCATTACCAACTAACGTAACCATTAGCGCTACTCCATTTCCGGTTTGTGAAAACGAAACAACAACAATCAGTGTCAACAATCCGCAAGTCGATTACACTTACTACTGGAGTACTGGTGAAATCGGAACGAGTATAACGACTACTCTTGCAGGTGTTTATTATGTCACTGCCGTTACACCATTTGGCTGTAGAGGTGAGAGTAATCAGCTTGAAATTTTTGCTGCACCAGACATAACCAAAGTACCAGATGGCTGCCACGAACGTTGTGATCCAGACGAAATTTGTCTACCTCCAATTCCGGGCGTTGTTTCTTATCAATGGTATTTGAATGATGTGCTTATTCCTGCACCGGAAGGAACGATCGCCAATTACATTGCCACAGAAAGTGGAAACTATCAGGTGATACTCACCGATGCAACTGGTTGTACAGATATTTCAGCGGGTTTGGACTTAACCATCATTCCACAAGACACCCTGACCGTAAACCTGGAAGCATGTACTGGTGCATCCGCAGAATACGCAGGTGTCATGTATCCTGCTGGTTCCTTAACAGTAGATGTTTATCAGAATGTTTTTGGATGTGATTCTACTGTTACAATCCATGTAATAGAGCGTCCTGTATTCAATGAGCTGGTCAATCTATCTGGCTGCGAAGGTTCGATGGTTAGCTATAATGGTGTTGATTATTTAGCTGGTTCGCAAATACAATTAATGTACACCACGCAATATGGCTGTGATTCGATCATAGATTTAGTGATTGATGAAGTCCCCGTCGACACCACTTACTTAACCCTCTCCGCTTGTGCTGGAGGGACAGTCGAATACGACGGCAACGAATTAGAAGCAGGCGATGTTTACTGGGCCAGCATGACTAGTTTCTACAACTGCGATTCGGTCGTTTCGGTAATGGTAGATGCATTTCCAACCTTTAATTTTGATTTGGAATCCGGTACGGAGCCTGTTTGCTGGAATGAAAATGAAGGAAGTATAGTAGTATCAAATATATCCGGGGGTACTGACCCATACATTTATTCAGTGGATGGTGTCAACTACCAGGCATCTGACACATTGATTGGCTTATTACCAGGCGACTACATCGTGTCTATACAGGATGACAATGGTTGCGTTCAAGAAGACGAAGTCACTATACCAACGATTGAAGCGATCAATGTTCAGGTTCCGGATCCGGTTTTACCTTGTGGAGTAGACAGTATATTGTTACAACCATTTTTGGTCAATAATTTTGCGGACTCCGTTAGCTGGGTTTGGCAGAATGGTGATACTACTGAAACCTTCTCCGTCTTTGATCCGGGGCAGTACAGCTTAGTACTGAGTAATGAGTGTGAAGACCTCACTAAAATATTTGAGGTAGAACTTACATCTGATGGACGTGAAGATTTCATTTACGTTCCAAATGCCTTTTCGCCAAACCACGATGGTATCAATGACGAATTCCAGGCACTGTCTTCACCCGCTGTAACGGTACTGGAATGGGAGTTTTACGTTTTTGATCGCTGGGGCGGAACACTTTTCCACACCACTGAGTTCAATGAAGCTTGGGGTGGTATTTTCAAAAATGAAGCATTGAATCCGGGTGTATATGTCTGGTGGTATAAGGCAAAGATTCGCACCTGCCATCGAAATCTGGATTTAGCTCAGGAAGGTGATATTACGATTTTGAAGTAAAAAAATATGTAATAAGGGTTTTAATGAAAGCCGGTAATCTTCAAAAGAGGATTACCGGTTCTTTTTATTTGTGGTTCAATATTTTTTCTGTATTTTAACCAAACTTTGACCTGCTGAAGTTTTCTCCGTTCTTGTATCGCAATATCATCCAGTATTCCAATCTAACATCTGTTTATTATTTTGTAACTATTCAGTTAGACCGAAGACGGGAGACCGAAAGCCTGCCCCGAAATCTCGGGGCAGGCTTTCCGTCTTCGGTCTTCCGTCTTAAAGCAGATCCTGCTGAACTGTTACATTATTTTTTATAATAAGTTATGAAAACAAAACTAAGCGTTTGGCCTTTCTTCTGTTTGCTCTTTGCACTTAATTTAATTTCCAGCACTGCCTTTGCTCAGCCTTGTGATGGTACTAATTATGTAAATTATACTGGATGTGAGGGGGACGGCTTCAATGTTACGATTGAAGGCACCATTTATGATGAATCTAATACTACTGGCGTTGAATCCATTTTTGGTGGCTCCTATAATGGCTGTGATTCTATCGTATTTATTGAACTCAATTTCGTTACCAGCCTTGTGGGAGAAGTAGAATACACCGGCTGCATTGGTGATGGATATACTGTTATAGTCAATGGAAATACTTATACTGAGGCAAACCCGAATGGAATCGAAACACTCGCCAGCTCCGCCGGATGTGATTCTATAGTTGTTATAAATCTGATATTTGAAAACAGTGTCATTCTGGAAATTACATCCACCTCTCTCGCCAGTTGTCCCGACAACAGCAGCACCTCCGCCTGTAACAAAACCTGTTCCAATAGCACCATCTCATACACCGTTCCCAATAGCCAAAGTCTGGATCTCGAATGGGAAGTGCTAGGCGCAGAAAGTTATGTGGTGGATGACAACATGGTGACGGTGACCTGGGGAAACCCGGGTACCGGTGCACCACCAACTGTCACTGCCGCCCCCTGTGGCCCGTTACAACTTAACGGTATACAACGAAAAAAAGGACCAGACGGACAAGGCTATGTTACTTTACTTTTATAAATTCACCTCGGCTTATAGCTGAATAAAGCTACTCACATCATAGGCATTATTAGGATAAGATCTTATCTGGAATAATCCATCGTTAAAATCTTTATCGCTTTGTGGCATATATATATCTTCGAAGCCTATCACAGTAGCATCACATTCCGGACTATACATCAATACACTTTGACGTTGATTGTATAAATTAAAGTTGTAATCGGTGTAATGTGCCCATATTCCTTCGGTGATGGTTCCTTCGTCCCAACCGTCTGAGTTGAGGAAAAAACCGACAACGGTATTGGTCTTAAAGTTACCCAGCAGATTTACAGTATTACCTTCAATTAATCCACCACCTGATCCTTCTGCGGAAGCATTTGGAAATGCAATTAGCTTACTGATCTCATCAATAGAAGCTGGTGGATTGTCCGCATTGTAATAGTAGTATCCTAACACGTTTTTGTAACCGGCACCTTCACTCAAAAAGGTAATAGAAAGCTCTGCATCTTCTGTTATCAAAATACTGGAAGGCACATCATTTCCAAAGAATTCTGGATGAGCCGTAGTCGCATTTTGTCCGTCAGGCAATACATCTGTAAAGATAGTTGACAGCAACGTTGAACAGGTTTCCTGATCTGGTGCAAGATTATCCGGAGTTCCTTCATTATCATAAGAATCAATTGGCAGGTAATCACCAGACTGAGGTCTTTTCAGGATTTTCACACCACCTTGTCCTTTCGCCACAAATACCCACTCGCCATATGTTTCTACCATGTTGGCAGAAGCGGTTTCGGCATCATCAAGGTCCCAGTAGAAAACACGTTCGGGTGATGCTCCAATTTCAGGTTGTGTAAAAACAGTTAATCCATCTGCCCCATTGGCAACATAAATGAATTCGCCATCGGAAGTGAGACCGTTTGTATTTCCTGTCGTAATCATATCTGTTGGAGCAGACCATGTTTCTTCACCGGTATGAATGTTAAATCGTTTCAAACCTCCCATTCCCATGGTTACATACACTTCATCCGGGTTGTTGTCAACAAAATGGCAGGTACTTTTTCCTCTGCCCACTATATCTACATTTTGGTGTAAAATGGTACCGATGTTAAACTCTTGGGCAAAACCGAATGCACCAACGTCTTCTGTTCGAAGGGTTGCTTGTTCACCAGTTTGTAAACTTACTATTTTGTCAGAGCTGCCCATGCCGCCATTTCTACTGATATACTTTCCATTTTCAAACTCGGTAGCCCCTACCATGGTCAAGTCATCTTTGTTGAGGCAAAATACCCCACCATGTGTTTTTCCACTAGAGATATACAGCTTGTTTTCTACTTCACAAACTGAGTTGGCAGAAGCAGTAATTCCACCGTCAACAAAATTGGAAAGGTTCACCATTTTAAAACCATTGTAATAGGTACCATCTCTCAATTTCACTTCTCCAAGTACAGCTCCTTTTTTAGCATCAGATAAAGACAACCATGCTTTTACATCACCAGTTGTTCCATCTAGTCCAACGGTAATTGCATTAACATCAGCCCCACTTAGGTAACCTCTAAAAGTCACTACCGGCTCATCAGGATTTGTCAAATCAACCACTTCTATTGCTCCAAGGTGAGTATTACCTCGTTTATGGTAACTGATGTAAGCCTTATTATCGATAAAGTCAATGTGAGTAGCACTGAGCGTTTCTCCACCCAATACATAGGGCTGGACATCTCCCACATGCAACCAAAAAATATCGTCATAATTATCACCAGTTCTTACATCTGCTCCACCTGAAATAAATGGATTTAAACTATTCCAAAGAACAACTTCATTTGAATAGTCAATTCTGTCATCAAAACCTTGTGTACGGGTTTCTGATTCGAAATAACCTTCCGGTACTTCACTTAATGTTGATTCCTCCTCAGGGATATCAATAGAATTATCTTTTTTGCAGCCTTGAAACAGGACACTTAAAAACAGTATCATTGCCAGGCTCTTAGTTACTCGTTTTCTCATATTTAATAAACGATTAAAGTTGAATAAATTGGTTTGTTTCGTCAAATCAAGGTTCTATTATAAAACAACTTGAAAGTTGAAGTTGAACTATTTTCGGGTATAAGGGAGGAAGGGGAAAGGGTTGTTATAATACCTCTGCAAAAAAGCACTAAACTTAACAAACAAATGAAATCAAATCATTAAAATTGTGACAACTTAAAAGTGTCGGTATTAAAACTAAAGGACATATGAAAGGGTTATTTAAGGAATTACAAAAAAATTGGATATCGCTTAATACTCACGGGCTATTTTTCCCGTATCCGCTTAATTTATGTCACATACTTAGTTTTAGAGTAGTTGCCTACTGTTACATAATCCGGGGACTGGTAGATGTATAAAACAATGACATTTGGTTAATTTTCTGGCCTAATTGTCAAAAAAAAGACCTACATCGTTGTTTAGGCATTCACTACGAACAGGTATAAGGCTCAAACAGGTACCGGGCGTTAAAATTTAACATAAAACACTACAATAGACTCCCTTAATTTTGTTTCTTTGCTGTAGAGAGCTTGGGTAACACCAAGCTCAAAGCTATTCAAGCTACTCCAACATTCCAATCAACATTCCGCTAATTTTTTATTATTACAAACTCATCTACTATGCGTTTAGTTAATTTTGTGGTCTTTATGGCCCTTGCTATTGCCTGCTTTGGCCAGGTAAATTATACCGCCAATGATTTGGTGATTCCTTACGAAGGCGGTTTTAGAGCCGGTGTCAATCCGGGCTATCATGGAGGAAACTGGAAAAGCAGACACCTCGCCGATATCTCCGCAGGTAACCCTGCCTCTAATACCGAGGGCGTCGGCATAAGAGCATTCCGTGGCTCATTACCAGAAGGGATCGCTATGCAATATGGTTACGAAAACTGGACTTCAAACTATGCATACTATGCCGGAGTCGGACTAAGAGACAACACTGTCTTTTTGGGTCCTGCCTCCGATGCACATCGTGATCAAACAGAATATTGTGATGGTATTCCAACAGATATGTTTGCCAACTTATATGAACCCATCTGGGACAATGGCGAAAACGGAACTCCCGTCAATGATGAAAATTACTACGCACTGTATTTATATAATGTGATCAATGCCATTGGCGATCATGTCAAATTTTGGGAAGTATGGAACGAGCCGGGATTTGACTTTTCGGGAGCACACGGCTGGCAACCGCCGGGAGCTGATGGTAACTGGTGGGAGAATAATCCCGATCCTTGTGATTACAAATTGCGCGCTCCTGTTTTCCATTACATCCGAACCTTAAGAATTTCCTACGAGGTTATTAAAACATTATCGCCAGATGACTATGTCGTTGTCTCTGGTTTGGGATACAATAGTTTCCTGGACGTAGTTTTAAGAAACACAGACAACCCCGTTGATGGATCTGCCACCAGCGAATACCCACATGGTGGTGGTGCCTACTTCGATGTTCTTGGATTTCATACTTATCCGCACATTGACGGAAGTCTTCGCTATTGGGATAATGATATAGGTGGTTTTGTTTATACCCGACATACGGATGCTGCCATTGCAGGCTTGCAGGAAAATCAGGATATCCGAACAGACCTGCTTGCCGACTATGGTTACGATGGCGATACTTATCCAAAAAAACTGTGGACCATTACTGAAATCAACGTTCCGCGAAAAGAATATGACAACTACTTCGGCTCTGACGAAGTACAGGTCAATTACATTTTAAAGATGGTCGTCAATGCTATTGAACGAGATATTACGCAAACGCATGTTTTTGCATTAGCTGAAAAAGAGTACTACGATGCAGCAAATGACCCTTTTGATGTAATGGGTTTGTACCAACGTTTGAGAGACATTGGCCCTTTTGAGCAAATCGCTAATCAACAAGGCATCGCCTACAAAACGGCTTCTGACCTGTTATACAAAACTAGTTTTAACACCAGTCGAACCAACTCACTAAACTTACCAGATGGCATAGAAGGTGCGGCCTTTCGGAAACCTAACGGCGATTATATTTACGCGCTTTGGGCCCGAACAGATACCGACAATTCTGAATTTGCAGCAGCAAGCTACTCCTTCCCTTCCTGGATGGGAATTGATAACTTAAAGAAGATTGAATGGGATTATTCCCAAACCAATAACTTCAGCATGGTAGGGGAATCGAACATTGCACTTACGGGTCGACCTGTCTTTTTCGTACCAGAAGATAATCAGGAAATTGGGGAACTAACCCTTACTAATTGCCCTGATCCAATTACCTCTGCAGGTATTCATGCAAGTGAAGGTGGTGCTATTATTTCCTGGGACGAACCGACTCTAAGTACCACTTGTCCTCTGGGAGGTGCTACCTTGGAATTGATTTCTGACATTCCAAATGGCGGTTTATTCCCTTTTGGAACTTCGATTGTAAGTTACCAGGGAACAGATGCCTGTGGTAATGAAACGGAATGTGCCGTCACTATCGAAGTAGGTAGTACCGGCGGTGTTTCTGACGATTGCAACTCATATTTATGGGGGTTTAATTATCGGGGACAGTACAAGGGTAACAAATATTTTATTTCACTTTACGATACGACTTATGCTGCGGCGCAAGCAATTGCGGCAGATTACGGCGGGCATCTAGCCACTATCTCTGATGCCGATGAAAACGACTTTATTCAAAGTGAAATAGGTGACATCGCTTACATCGGTCTGTCTGATGCAGCCAGTGAAGGTGATATGGAATGGATGGATGGCTCTCCAGTTAACTACACCAACTTTGATGACTGTAGCTGGTGCCTTGACAATTCTTCAAATAATGACTTCGTGCAGTTCCATCCCTGGAATGGAGAATGGAGTTTTAATGATGGCAGTTTGAAGTTGTTTTTTGTTTTAGAATTACCTTGCGGAGAAAACATCGAACCTTGTACCGATCAGGACAACGACGGTGTTTGTGCGGATGATGATTGCAACGATAACGATGCGTCCATCCCAGCCAATCCGGGTACCGCCTGTAATGACGGGAATTCCAATACAATAAATGATGAGATTCAATCAGACGGCTGTACCTGCGCAGGTGAACCTGACAATGGTGGCGACTGCGATATCAGTTATACGATTGGCAATAACGGCATTACGGTAAGTGGACTAAATGCACCTCACATTAAAATGCGTGTTTTCAACGAGTCCTGGCAGTCGATTTATCAATGTTTTGACGACTGCAACAACCCGCAGGTTATCAATTTACCAGAAGGTTCCTACATTTTAGATGTCCTTATGATGGATGACAGTTGGAGTAAAATTTGTGTCTTCAATGAACCATTTGAAATTAATGGAGAAGGCTGTTTTGATCAGGATGCTGATGGCGTTTGTGCAGATGACGATTGCGATGACAATAATCCGGAGCTACCTGCAACACCTGGTAGTTCTTGTGATGACAACAATCCTGCAACGGTTAATGATGTGATTCAAGCAGGTGGTTGTTCTTGTGCCGGTGTACCTGATGATGGTGATGGCGACCCTTGTGATATCGTTCCGGTTGTAAATGGCAATACGGTAACCGTAACGGGCATGTTAGCTCCCAACCATATTATTACTGTTTTCGATGCGGGCTGGCAGAGCGTATACGATTGTGTTGGCAACGACTGCAACAATCCGACGGTGGTAAGTGGGCTTGCGAATGGAGTCTACCATCTAAGTGTCAAAGTTTATGATGACAGCTGGGATTTACTTTGTAAAGTAAAGGTTGACTTTGATGTTACAAATGGCGAAGGACTTAATGGCTCTGGTGGTGAGCGCCATGAAGCAACCCCGACAGACGTTCTTACATCAGATATTTGGGTTTACCCCAATCCTGCGCGTGATCATTTGTATGTGGTCCTTCCGGAAAATGTAGCAGAGGACGGTATGGTTTTGATTTACAATCAGCTTGGTCAATTGATGCCATTAAATGAGCACACTGCTTTGAATACGTTTTTGATTCGACTGGATTGTTCTACTTTAGAGAGTGGGTATTATCAGGTTGTCGTTCCAGCGAAGGATGGTAGTTTGATGACGAAGATGTTTATTAAGTATTAAGAACCTCCGTGAACCTTCATGTCCTCCGTGCCTCTGTGGCAAAAAAAATCCAACCACAGAGACACAGAGGACATGAAGGAGCACAGAGCAACCTCTTCCCTATCCGTCATTAAAAAGTAAAAAATAGCCTTCCCGTTTTCACAAAAAGCTGCCTTGTCTTTCCCCTTCCCATTGTGTAAACCCCACCATAGACTAAACAAACCTGCCCTTTGACTGTGCGTGTATTCTTTTTACTGAATTTCACGCCGTTACTCTCTTCATGACCTCAGTCGCTATCGTCGATTCACAGCTTCCACATTTTACCTATTTTCGTAACTATCCAGCTGGCCTTCTATGAACGCATGAATGGAATGACTTTAAGCAGGCAATCTGGTTGGATGTTGGAAGTTACGGATTCGGAGAACGATATTGTGGAGTACTAAAAGAGTTCATCTACTTTATAGCCTCTTTTACATTTTGTAGAATGATCGTATAGGCATGAAAGAAAAAACCCTTAGTTTCTTCACGTTCCAAGGTTGAATTATGGGTTTCGGTTTCAAAACTATTTTTCTCCCCGGTCGCATCTTTTACGATCAAGTTGATCACCTTCGTAATAAGATTTCTTTTAGCCCCTTTTACATTCTCAATGGTTACGTAGAGATCATTAAATGCAATTGCACATTGCCCATCTGAACCTTGTGCATTACCTGTCACCTCACAATCCAATTGTTGTAATTGCCCTTGTTCTATGACCAACATTGTGTTATAGCCTAATGCTTTATTGAGGTTTGTGAATGGCATAGCATCCAGTTCTAGTTTAAATGCATAAGTATTAAGCGGATCTTTTATTTTGAAATCGAAGTCTACTTTTAGATCTGTGTCCATAAATTTTGACAAGGTGGCTACATTTATATTGTCATTATTCTTGAGTTTTGCTGGTATATTGTTAACGTTATCGAAGCTGGCATAAATCTGTTCGAAACTAATGGTATCTGCACGCTCTGCTTTAAGTAAGATCTGTATATCATGGTTTTTAACCTTAATGACCGGAATATCAATAGGCATGCTTAGTCTGTCAAACTTTTCCATAAAGAAAGTCATAGGTTTAGGAATCCTTTCCATATCATTATAAGAGAGAATGTCGAGTAAGCCATTGTCTATTTCCAGTTCGTCCAGAAAGATGCCGTTCGATATCGAATTCGCATTTAATTTTCCAACAATATTCTTTACCGTATAGGCAATTCTTATCTTTTTATTTGGATAGCAAGTAGGCCACTTATCTACGCTACATCGGGGCTGGATTGCTAGCTTATTTACTTTGATAGTGTTGGCTATGCTACTCAATTCTAGTTGCTCTGTCAGGAATTCATGGGTTCCCGTTTTAGTTTTATAAGTCATGCCCTCAAGGCTCAGCGCGATGTCTGTAAATTGTTTGTTGTTGGTATTTGTAAAGTCAGTCAGACTAGTTGTCCCCTGGCGAATTTGAAGCGCATACTTTTCTGAGCTGTAATTTAAATTAATGTTACCTGTCGTAACTTTTGATACATAAAAATTTCTTTTGTTTGGGTTGGTGGAATCTTTTTCAGGCGGAGTCGTTAAGAATAGTTGTGCGTCATTAATGGTGATTTCATCAATATTAATTTCATCGTTGAGCAGGTAATTAAAAAAGGAGAAGTCTCTAAGTTGAATTGATTCAATGCTACAAGTATCCGTTGTATACTCCTCATCGTGATAGGTTATATTTTCCAGACTCAGGTTGCCTAACAATAGATTGATACTTGATTTTTTGACAGTAATATTTTCGTTTTGGTCTATCCAGTTATTCATTTTTTTATTGGCTATTGTGTGAGTAACTGCGTACGCAAAAACAAGGAAAACAAGAATAGCTAAGAGGCATGATTTTATTTTCATTTTATTTTTACGTTTGATAGCTAAAAAGAATCTTTTTCTTAGCAATATGCTTTGAAATACAAAGACCTCCTGTGTTTTGATGGTGTGGAAACCATCAAAATAAACAGGAGGTTATCTTATTTCTAAAAAGTATAGTTGGTCTAATTGTTCACTATTTGCAAACGAAAAATAAAAATTTTTATCCCTTTGGAATAGGATGAACAATTTAAGACATTTACCCGTTCTAGCAGTATCAAGCAATCAAATACACTGTGTATTACATTTTATCGTAACTATTCAGTTACTTTACTATTAGCTGTTGGCTTTTAGCTGTTAGCTTTCCTCAATCGCGAGTAAATCGCGTTATAAGGAAGCCAACAGCTAAAAGCCAACAGCTGAACAGTTACATTTCATCATAAAAAAAGAAACTACAATGGCCATTAAAAATTTAACCCAGCAGGACGCCATCAATAAATTAAAAGAGCTGGCAGAAGATGCCAGAGTATGTATGATGAGTACCCAGCTGGATCAGCGTCCTGTTTCTGCCCGCCCCATGTACTTGCAGGAAGTAGACGATGACGGCGTGCTTTGGTTTATCAGCAATAAAAATAGCGATAAGAATTTTGAATTAAAAAAGGATTCTGAAACACAGCTTTATTTTATGAATAATGGTCGATCAGAATACTTGTCTGTATATGGAAATGCTGCTATTTATACAGATCAAAAATGTATTGATGCGCATTGGTCAATTATGGCAAATGCCTGGTTTGATGGGAAAGAGGATGATGACGTTTCAATTATTGGAATCCGACCAAAAAATATAAAATACTGGGATACCAAACACGGAAAATTGGTCGATATGGCTTACATGATGTATTCAGCGATTACAGGAGATAGAAGTAAAGACGGAGGTGTTCAGGGAGAACTGCATGTACAATAATAAAGTCGGTTCCGCTTTCCGACTTTTACTGTTTTCCTTTCAACCGAATAATCACAAATAATATTTAATTTTCATGAAGACGGAAATCTTAATAATAGGAAGCGGTCCTGCTGGCAGTTCCGTGGCATACAAGTGTGCTGAAGCAGGAAAAAAAGTAGTGGTAGTCGACAGCTTGTTTGGAGGCGTCTGCGCATTACGGGGATGCACCCCTAAGAAGGCAATGGAATCTATAACTACTACTTTCTGGGAAGCTAAAAAAATGGAAAAAGCAGGATTTCCTGTCTCCAATAAATATGTAGATTGGCACCAACTTGTGGCACATCAGTCTAAATTCACAGCTCTTGTGCCAGCCAAAACTAAAAGTAATTTTGAAGCAAAGGGGATTAAAGTCCTCACGGGTACCGCTACTTTTGAGGATGCACACACGGTACTGGTTGATCAAAAGAAAATAACCGCAGACAAAATAATTATCGCTACTGGTGGTCATCCAAGACCGCTCGACATTCCCGGGAGAGAATACCTGGTGACCAATGATGGATTTTTTACACTGGATCAATTACCTGAAAAAATAATTATAGTTGGTGGTGGATATATCGCTTTTGAAATGTCTCACATCATGGCTGCATGTGGTGCAAAAGTTACCATTTTGAGTAATGAGGAGGAGCCTCTTGGTGCTTTTGATCGTGAATTGGTCAATGACCTCGTACAAGCTACGCTTGCTAAAGGCATCGCTGTTAAGTTGGGTTATGAGGCAAAAGAAATTACAAAGAAAGCTAATAAATTTGAGGTTGGTTCAGAGAGGACAGACGGCCAGGAATTTATTTTCGAAGCTGATCTGGTTATCCACGCTGCCGGGCGTGTTCCCAATACGGCAAAACTCAATATTGAAAAAGCAGGCTTAACGCTGAATAAGAAGAATGGCATTGATGTAAATAAGTTTTTACAGACCAAGCATGAACATATATTTGCACTAGGAGATGTAACCGGGCAACTTCCTTTTACAGAAGTAGCCAGTTATGAAGCCAAAATAGTGATCCATAATATCTTAGAAAAAAGAAGAAAGTCTGTTGATTACAGTGGTGTCCCTTACGGCGTATTTACACATCCCAAGTTAGCAATGGTTGGAAAAAGTGAGCAAGAACTAAAAGACGCTAAAATAAAATATGAGGTAAGAGCTGAATCAATAAGCCGTGACTTTGTACAGCGCACAAAGCTCAATGAATTCGCGCGTTATAAAACACTCGTTGATAAAAAAACTAAAAAGGTACTGGGTGTAAGTATATTGGCTTATCGTGCGGACGAAATAATTAATCTATACAGCCTGGCTATTAAAAATGAAATGACTGTTGACGAACTCAAGGATACTTTTCTACTTTATCCTACGGCAGGTCATATGGCTAAATTTTTATTTTAGAAGTTGATTAAACTTCCAACACCGTCTCTTCTGCGATCACAAAAACCCGGTCACCTACCTTTGGTTGTACAATAAATAAGCCTGTAAATGCACCAAAAGCAGGTAAAACACATTGGGTTTGTCCAAAGTGAAAACAAGCCAGCCGGGTTTCGTGTCCACCAAATCCCGATAAAACCACGCCAGGATGCAGGTGCCCATAAAAATTATACAAGTCATCCGGAACCGTCTTTAAGGGGTAGTGAGAAAAGACGAAAGAGTCGATAATGAGTGGCTCTGTATAAACAATCAATTGTGCATTTTCATAAAATTCGGGCGGCAATATGTCGTGGTTACCTTGCACCAATTCAAAGGCAATTGTTGGGTAGTTTTCTAAAAAAATCGAAAATTGTTTCCACACTTTGTTGAGGCTGCTGTGGAATAAGTCGCCAAGAAACAACACTTTATGAGGCGTATATGCTTCCAGTAAATCAGCTAAATTAGAAAGGTTTTTTTGTAGGACCGTGGCCGGTACGGCTAAACCTTTTTTCCTAAAATGCGCTGCTTTCCCGAGATGTAAATCAGCGATTAGTAAAATATCCCGATCCTGCCAGTAAATCGCTTTTGTTGGATGTAGCTGAAGGGTTTGATTTTTAAAATTTATGGTCAATCTTTAATTATTTTCAATTTCATTTTTTGAATTCGATCCACTAAACTCTCGCTAGATATTTTTTCTCGCATTCGATCCACAATAATAGGAAATGCAAAGGGTGTAGCTTTTTTCGTTTTTTTAATGACAATAGTTTGCTCCGCAATCCGGTCTAAAGCCTTTCGAAGTCGGGTTTCTTCTAATTGAAATTGCATGACTTCTTCGTAAGCTTGCTGGACCAACAAATTGTCTGGCTCATGTTCCTGAAATACATCAAAGAACAATTGCGAAGTTGATTGTAGATGTCGGTCTCGTTTGTTCGAACCGGGATATCCTTTGAAAATAAGTCCCGCAATTGTCGCAATGTCTCTAAATTTCCGTTTCGCCATTTGAACAGAATTTGCACTCTTTTGAATATCTGCCCATAGATTTTTGGTGGTAAACAAATCGTTAGTGCTCAATTCCTCGAAGTCCAATTCCTGATCAGACAACAACTCAAAACCGTAATCATTGAGGGCAATTGAAAAACTAATTTTTCTGGTTTGCGAAATCCGCCAGGCAACTAAAGTACTCAGTCCTTCATTAATAAACCGACCATCAAAGGGATAAAAAACCAGATGATACCCTTCTCTGTCTTTAAACGATTCTATCAAAAACTCCCCCTCTGTCGGGACATGTGACCGTTGAGCTTGTCGTTTAAAAATTGGTTTTAATACTTTTAATTCAGCGCTCTTAAAATTATTACGTTGAATAAATGTTAGTTGGTGGCGCAACTCTTCAGACAATTGAGACGAAAACGGCATTCTGCCACCAAGCCAGGAGGGAGTAATAGATCGCTTCTTCTTACTCGCTTTCACGCGCACCTCCATATTCCGAACCCGAACTAATTCTAATACTTTTCCACTAAATGTGAAGACATCGCCTCTGCTTAAACTGGAGATAAATCGCTCTTCAATGCGTCCAATTTTTGCACCATTCCGGTATTTCACGGTCATAGTAGGCGTACTCACAATCGTTCCGATAGACAAACGATGCCGGGTGGCCATATCTTTATTGTAAATATAATACCGACCTTCATAAAGCCCAACTCGATTGTATTCATCGTAGGCATAAAGAGATTTACCTCCTGTGGTAATAAACGTTAAGCACCAACTCCATTCTGCTTCCGAGATACTGTTGAATGCGAATGTTTGTTTGACTTCCTTAAAGATTTCAGTCGAGTCAAAACCGCCTGACACCGACAAGGTGACTAAGTATTGTACCAATACATCGAAAGACCGAATGTAAGGCGTTCGGCTTTCAATGTTTCCTTTTTTTATCGCACTTCGCAGCGCTGCTGCTTCAATAATTTCCAGGGCATGTGTCGGAACAAAATGTATGACACTCGTAGCACCGGGTTGGTGACCACTTCTACCTGCTCGTTGTGTAAATCGGGCCACTCCCTTGGGGCTACCGATCTGAATCACCGTTTCGACCGGTCTAAAATCAACACCCAAATCAAGACTCGATGTACAAACCACCAATTTGATGGTGCCTTCGTGCAAAGCTTCTTCTACCCATTCTCTTTGATTCTGGTCAATCGCGCTATGGTGCATGCCGATCAAACCCGCTAAATCCGGCTGTTGCATCAGCAGCGTTTGGTACCAACGTTCGCACTGGTTTCGGGTATTGGTAAACAACAGGCTGGTGTTGCTTTTATTTACGATCTCCAGCACTTTTTCGACATGGTGTATGCCCAAATGACCTGCCCAGGGGAACCGTTCAATATCATCGGGCATTACCGTATTGATGACGATTTTCTTTTTAATGTTAGATCGAATAATCGTCCATTTTTTAGTTGGATAACTACTACCTAACAAGACTTGAGCAGCTTCGTCGATATTACCAATCGTTGCTGAAATGCCCCATATTTTTAATTTAGGTAAAAACCCTTTTAAACGAGACAAGGCCAACTCTACCTGAACACCTCGCTTAGAACCTACTAATTCATGCCACTCATCAGCTACAAAAGTTTTCAAATTTTTGAAAGTTGTTTCGTATCCTACTGTCGCTAAAAGTAAGTGTAAACTTTCAGGGGTGGTAATTAAAATTTCGGGAGGTTTCTTTTTTTGTTTTCTGCGTTCGGAGGTAGATGTATCCCCTGTTCGAATACTAATTTTCCATTGAACGCCCATTTCTTCCACCGCTTTTTCTGCTGCTATTTTTATTTCTTTAGCTAATGCTTTGATGGGTGTAATCCAAATTGCCTGCAGCCCGTTATCGATGGGTAGCGTCGCTTTTTTATGGTGCTTTGCTAAAAATTCAACGATGATAGGAATGATTAAAGAATAGGTTTTCCCACTACCTGTGGAAGCATTGACAATACCGCTTTTTCCTTGCAGGTGTGCTTTCCACGCCGCTAACTGGAACGGAAAAGGAGTCCACCCTTGTTGGTCAAACCAATTAACACCTATTTCTATTTGTTGCTTTCGGGTCATTTTTTTGTTGCACTAATTCTGTTACACAGCGATTGGATGCTAGTTGCTGAATCCACTTCTAATGGCGATTGTCCGCAATCTCTACGTCGCGCGTCATCCGGCAGATAACAGCTATTATCCAGCCTAGCCTAGCCATAAACTTCCAGCATTTGCTTCAAGTCTGCCAAAGTATTTGCCTCCTTAATCTTTTTATCCGTACGCCAGCGCAGCATCCGTGGAAAACGCAGAGCGACCCCAGATTTATGTCTGGAAGATTTATTGATTCCTTCAAAGGCCAGTTCGAAAACCAGTTCAGGTTTCACACTTCGGACAGGGCCAAAACGTTCTTTCGTATTTTTTCTCACCCAGGCTGTAATCTTATTAAATTCTTTATCGGTCAAGCCTGAATAGGCTTTGGTGAAAGGAACTAAGGTATCACCGTCCCAAACGGCAAAGGTATAGTCGGTGTACATATTAGCACGCCGTCCGCTTCCCTGCTGGGCGTAAATCATTACTGCATCGATTGTCAAGGGGTCTACTTTCCATTTCCACCAGTCCCCTTTTTTACGACCAATTTTATAGGTTGAGTCTTGTCTTTTTATCATTAAGCCTTCGCTAAAATGGGCTCTTGAATCTGCTCGGACTGCAGCTGCCTCTTCCCATTTTTCAAAATCGACAATTTCTGATAAAATGATAATGCCGTCGGTAGGATTTTCTTCCAGTACTTTTTCTAACAAGCCTCTTCGCGCGCTCAGTGGAGTTTCCCGCAGGTCTTTTCCTTCATATTCTAAAAGGTCGTAAGCCATTAAAATAACCGGCGCAGATTCTAATATTTTCTTAGTGATATTTTTCCTTCCAATTCTGGTTTGCAATACATTGAAGGTCAGGGGCTGGCCGTCTCTAAATGGTAAAATTTCGCCATCGATAACCGTCCCGTTAGGTAATAAGTGAGCTAGTGGATGGTATTCCGGAAACTTATCAGTCACCAATTCTTCTCCTCTTGACCACACAAATAAGTTGTTATCTCTAACAATTAATTGCCCTCTGATTCCGTCCCATTTTCGCTCCACCTGCCAATCAGTGGGGCTCCCCAAATCTTCGGGCTCCCCTTCTAAAGCGTAGGCCAGATAAAATGGGTACGGTCTTGAAATATCATCCAAAGGGTTTTCCGCCCGAATTAATTCTTCGTAAGTGGTGGTGTCGGGCGTCCAGTTTCCCATTAACCGATGCGCGATGGTATTTTCCTCCTGGCCTTCAAACTGTGCCAAGGCACGCATCATTAATTTTTGGGACACTCCCACTCTAAAGCTACCTGTAATAAGTTTGTTAAAGACAAAGCGCTCGTTGTAAGTAAGTCCCATCCAGGCATCGATTACAAGCTCCTTTTTAAACGCCTCATCCTTTTTATATAAATCTTTGACGACTCCGATCCACTGAGCTAAAGACGCCTCGTGTTTTGCATCAGCAGGTGGTAAAACTAAGGCGATCGTTTCTGCCAAGTCTCCTACTTTGTGGTAACTTTCTTCAAATAACCAAAGGGGTATTTTGGCCAACTCTGCTGCCCATTGCCGTAGTAAGCTGGTCTTGACCGTTCGCCTGGGTCGTCGATGAGAAAGGATTGCCATGGCCCACATTCTGTCTTTATCGTCTACTTTTCCAAAATATTCTACGAGGGCTGCCACCTTAACTAACGTTTTAGTGGTCTGGTCTAGTTTGGTAAATAATTGAGCAAATTTTTTCATAGTTTTTGTTCGATCGTTTCACTCCCTTTTTCTAATTTATCTTCTTCTCCATCAATACTTTCTCCTGTAAATTCCGTAACGGCAGCTTGTGCTTCCAAACCTTGCTCTTGCAAATATTGGGTGTAGATGGACGTGTAACCATGCGTCACGATCACTTTTTCCGCCTCTGTTTCTTTGATGGCCCTATTCAGGTCCTTCCAATCTACATGATCTGATAAAACAAATCCCCTTTCGGCAGCTTTCCTTCTTCTGGCGCCTCTCATGGCCATCCAACCTGAGGCTATACCAATAGACAAAGGTTTGAATTTTTTCATCCATGCGCTGTTTAGTGCGCCTGGTGGTGCCAACACTAAATTAGTTGGATAATCTTTGGGTGAAATTTCTTTAGTCACTCGAATGGTTTCGGGCAGTAGGATGCCCTGATTTCGGATCACCTCATTGATATTTTCTACTGCTCCATGGGTGTAAATCTTACCAATACGCTTATCCAAACCTTGCAAAATACGCTGAGCTTTTCCAAGTGAATAACCTGTTATAAAACTTACCTTGCCTTCCGCGGCGTTCTTGCGCCACCAGTCATTGATATCGGCAAATATTTCTTCCTGTGGCCGCCAATTAAAGACGGGTAAACCAAAAGTAGATTCGGTGATGAAAGTGTGGCATTTAATAGGTTCAAAAGGTTCAGCTAAACCGTCATTTTCTAATTTATAATCACCTGAAGCTACCCATACCTCTCCTTTGTATTCCACCCTAATTTGGGCAGACCCTAAAATATGACCTGCTGGATGAAAAGAGAAATCAACCCCATTGATCGTTGTTTTTTTACCAAATGGGATGGTCTCCATCTTAATATCTCCCAGGCGATATTTAATGACAGGAGCCGCCGTTTCTGTCGCCAAATAAGCAGCGCTTCCATATCGGGAATGATCGGCATGCCCGTGCGTAATGAGTGCTTTTTTGACTGGTCTCCACGGGTCAATATAAACATCGGCTTGCGCACACCAAATTCCTTTCGGTGTGAATTGCAGGAGTTCATTGGATGTCTTGTGATTCATGTATTTAGAACAGGGCTATAATTAATTTGTTCATTGTTAGCGCTAAGACTATCCTGGATTGAACGTCTGCTACTTACTACACTGTCATCTAAATTCTGCCCGTTTTGAATGCTTCTTTTGAAATTACTTCTCGTTAGAAATTCCTTAAATAGCTAAGGCTATTCGCGAAATTTATAACTCCATTAATTCCAAAATAACCT
>Ga0114957_1000463_pt1 | contig 51940 bp, 48 predicted proteins | sample BantaG_FD_87175 | JGI IMG/M metagenome (GOLD analysis project Ga0114957, IMG submission 87175) | Marine algal microbial communities from Bantry Bay, Ireland - BantryBay_4 metaG | ecosystem: Host-associated > Algae > Red algae > Unclassified | place: Bantry Bay, Ireland | collected 2014-11-21 | reverse complement strand
GCAGGTAAAATCTGAGCTCGGCAAAGTGATCATAGGGCAGCACGATATGATTGAACTGCTCATTATCTCGATTCTGGCAGACGGGCATTCGTTGATAGAAGGTGTTCCTGGAATAGCCAAAACCGTTACGGCCAAATTATTGGCGAAGACTATGAATGTCGACTTTAGCAGAATTCAATTTACACCCGACCTTATGCCCAGCGATATTTTGGGCACCTCTATTTTCAATGTAAAAACCTCGGAATTCGAGTTTAAGAAAGGTCCCATTTTCTCTAATATTATACTGATCGATGAAATCAACCGTGCACCTGCAAAAACACAAGCTGCTTTGTTCGAGGCGATGGCCGAAAGGCAAATTACCATTGACGGTACAGAGTATCCGATGAAGCCGCCCTTTTTGGTCTTTGCCACTCAAAACCCTATTGAGCAAGAGGGTACATACCGGCTACCAGAGGCACAATTAGATCGTTTCTTATTCAAAATAAAGGTAGGCTACCCAACCTTAGAAGAAGAGGTTAAAATTCTTGAGAGCAAACACGAACAAAAGAACAAAAGCTTTGAAACGCTAGTGAGCTCAATTCTAAGTGCCACCCAAATTGCAGAATATCAAGACACGATAAAATCTATTATTATTGAAGATAATTTAATTCGGTATATCGCGGCGATTGTAGACAATACACGGAGTAATGCGAATTTATATCTGGGCGCGTCACCTAGAGCTTCAATAGCAATTATGAACGCTTCTAAAGCCTTGGCCGCAATCAACGGGCGCGATTTTGTAACTCCGGATGATATTAAAAAAGTATCTGGCTCCGTAATAGGGCATCGCATAATTCTTACTCCAGAACGCGAAATGGAAGGGTTTACGGCTGAAAAGGTTATTTCACAAATCATAGAAGGTATAGAAGTACCTCGTTAACAACCAATAGCTAAAGACCAGCCAGTTGAAAAAGATTTTTGGAAATATCTACTTACACAAACGATTTTTTATCGTGCTAACTGCTCTGATAGTGGGCTTTCTGTTTTCTTATTTCTTTGAAGGTTTTTTTGGGGTGGTAAAAATTTTAAGCTACCTTTTTGTGATAGCTTTTTTGGTAGATGTTATTTTGTTATTCGCTTCAAAAGGAAAAATCTCCGGAGAACGAATATTACCCGATAAACTGTCTAACGGTGATCAAAACCCTATCAAACTTCGTATTATCAACTCATTCCTTTTTCAAGTACAAACGAAGGTTATAGATGAAATTCCGTTTCAGTTTCAAAAACGTGATTTTGGTATGGAAACTTTTATCGCAAAAGGGAAAAGTAAATTTTTCAACTACGAGCTACGACCAACTGAAAGGGGTGTTTACTCTTTTGGCGCGCTCAACGTTTTTGCCTCCTCTCCCCTTCGTTTCATAGTTAGACGTTTTCAATTTAATAAATCTCAAGAAGTGCCTGTGTATCCGTCTTTTCTCCAACTCAGAAAATACGACCTTATGGCCTTCACCAACCGCCTGTTCGAATATGGGTTAAAAAAAATACGCCGTATCGGTAATACGATGGAGTTTGAACAGATCAAAGAGTATGTGCAAGGCGATGATATTCGTAATATCAACTGGAAGGCTACGGCCAAAAAAAGCCAGCTAATGGTGAATCAGTTCCAGGATGAAAAATCACAGCCCATCTATTCCGTAATCGATAAGGGTAGGGTTATGAAGATGCCATTTAATGGTCTTGGTTTGCTCGATTATGCTATTAATGCTACGCTAGTACTATCGAATATTGCTTTGAAAAAGCAGGACAAAGCCGGTATGTTCTCATTTAGCAATATCATCGAGAACAGAGTAGTTGCCGAGCGTCGCAGCTCCCAAATGAATCTGATTTTAGAAACGCTTTATAATTTTAAAACCGATTTTGTAGAAAGTGATTTCAGCCGACTATATGCGGAGGTCAAAAGAAATTTGAACCATCGTAGTTTATTATTACTGTATACTAACTTTGAAACCATGGATGCGTTGCATAGGCAATTACCATACCTGCAGGCCATAAGCAAACAGCACCTGTTGGTAGTTATATTTTTTGAAAATACCGAACTGACCAAGTTTACCAATAAAAAAGCCGAGACTACACATCAGATTTTTGAACAAACCATTGCCGAGAAATTTGTTTACGAGAAGAAGTTGATTGTGAATGAATTACGTAAATATGGTATTCAGACCATTCTTACCAAACCAGAGGATCTTACCTTAAATACTATAAATAAGTACTTGGAGATAAAAGCAAGAGGACTTATCTAAAATTAACATTTTCTATTCTTAAACAGTGGTATCACAAGCGAAGAGTTGTTAATAACTTTTGATTTTAACTACACCTTCTATAGACATATAATTTACTACGCCTGATCGATGAACTACACATCTTAACGCAAGCAATACCCATCAAACAAGCTATCAATTTGCTAAAACTAGCCGAAAATATCATAAATTAGACTTCCCCATTGCATTTATTAAATGCTTTCTCCAAATCTAAGATGAACCCAAATTGAATACTAAAAGTATGGGTAAACAAAAACAAAACGGGATTGCAAATGGTGAGATTCACCCTGCCCATAAAGTGGAGGATCATTCTAGAACAAACCGGCATTTTCGATTAGTTCATTTAAAAAATGAATTCTACACTCCGATAACATCACTTAAAAACACAAAATGTACCCTAGAAGTCCATAAAGCAGGGCTAATGATTAGTGGTGATTTTTGCGAAAAATGCAAGAATATTTCAATATTATCTAAGAATATCAAATCGATTCAACTCACACGCGGAAGAGAAACCATTGACACTTTTTACCTTTCACCAATTCATATTCTATCAGAAATAGGCTTGCCTAGCAACGTTTCGCGACATTTTAGTTTTCATCCTACCGAATATAAAATTAGGCAGACTAAAATTAGAATCGAGACCAAAGAACAAGAGTTAGAACTAATTTCTAGCGGGTATCGTTTTGAAAAATTATTCCGCTCGCTCAAAAATATGGGTTATGGTGATAAATTGAAAATAGAACGCAAGCCAAGTGTGGATCTTAGCGATTTTAAGTATTCTATTTAAGCTACTCGGCATCCTATTTCCAAAATAAATCAGCTTGAATTTCCTTTTAATACTATATCTATTAAATAGATGAAAGCATTCAAAATAATCCTAGGTGCACTACTAGTGCTTATTTCTTGTAATACCCACGATGAAGTCTCAGGTATTGAAAATCCTGATCCTAATAATGCGTCGCATCTGAAACATTTTGGTTTTACTTTAATTGACACTTATTGGGACGGCCCTACAGATATTGAAGACAAAACCAACTATAGTAACGAGGTAGCACCTTTTTCTAATATTGCCGATATTTTAGTAGTATCTCCTACCGATGATATTCGCTCTCGAATGCAGAATATGCAGCAGTTGCAAATGAAAAGTATGCTGCACCTAGCGGAGCTTTTCTTTGAACATGAAGATACCAATACGCCATCGGGTAACGACTATAAATTACGTGCTGACTAGCAAGAACGATGGGATGTCTTCTTAACTGCTAATGAACTAACTCAAAACCAGAACTTAATTCAAGCATTTTATATAGGGGAAGAACCAACTTGGAACGGTATTACTGCGAATAAACTTAGGGCTGCGACAAATTATGTAAAAGCCAGCATTCCCCAAGTACCCATATTAATTATTGAGGCCTACCTTGCCCTTAATGAATTGCAAATTCCAAGTACTGCCGATTGGGTCGGTTTTGATCACTACTTTATAAAAGACTCTGTAAACGATTCTGCGTTTCTCGAAGAATTAGAAACCACTAAATCGAAATTATCGGCAACTCAAAATTTGGTGCTAATAATGGATACGCACTATATCGATTTTGCCCATGGCGATTTCGGTGGTATTGCTTTTAACGAAATGGGAGAGGTCGCGAATAGCTATTTTGAATTAGCTAAAAAAGAGAAAAAAAACGATTGCTTTACTAGGTTATTTCTGGCCTAGCAGTTTTGATAATGCAAACTCCATAGGAGCACGGCACATGCGAGAAAATATAAAAACTGAATATATTAAAATAGGTAAAGCAATTACTGGTAAAGAATAGCTTACTGTTCTAAAAAATTTCAACTTCTAGTATCTTCCCTATAGTTAAAAGCCTGTCTATTGTTTTCATCTATTCAGTAGCGTTTCTCTGTAATATTTAGAACTACTTTTTTGGTTTAGAAAATATTATTGAACTTTCTTAGTTATCCTATTTGAGTACAACGAGGTCATACCAACCGAGCGCACCATGAATAACATCAAGATTAGGCTAATTTTATTGCTTTTAGTTCCACTATTGGGTTTTGCTCAAAGTGAAAACATTATAGTCTCGAAAAAGGAATTAAGAAAAAACCGTCCCACTTACAGAGGTACTTCGTTAATAGGTCTCGGCACGGGCAGTTTTAGAGACTTTGCCACCTCTCCCCTATTTTATTCTGGAGTATCCTTGTCGTCTTCTCGTTTTCAAATCAGTATAAATGCGCAACGAGAAACCGAGTGGGGAAGCTCACTTTCAATAGGTTTGTTCGGAAATTCTTTCAGTGGCCATTTTAGTTCGAGTACTGTTATTTCCCCTGCCATATACTACTCTCAGTTATACGAACTCAAGAAAATTAGTGGGGAAAAGTTAAACCTAAAGGTTGGCGGATTGGTAAATGTTACTTCAAATTTTAGGATTAATCCAGACCTTCAGAATAACGGGTTTGGTTTTGAACTTATACCCACACTCTTTGCTAGTATTAAAGGAACACTCAATGTAAGTCGCAAAACGGATAGGGACAAAAAAATTCTGTTTTTTAAATACAAACTTCTAAAGAGAAAAAAATCTTTGGCGCTACGGCTTAATGCCGGTATTATCAATTCATCATTACGCAATGGGTATGTGTATTCAGGGCAATCTGCGCTTTTAAACAATCCCAATCTTTTTGATGATTACCAATTTAAGTTGTTTTCAGGTTTTAGAATGAGTAGCTCGCTCGACTATACCTTGTTTTCGAGAAAAACGACCAATGCAGTTCAGATATCTTACGTATGGGATGCCTACAAAACTGGCGGTGATCTCGACAAATTTGAAATGGCGCAACACGCCCTTCGCTTCACCTTATTATTTAATACCAAATAATCGAAAAGATGAAAAGACACCTACTACTATTACTGGCGCTTATACCGTTTCTGATTTCTTGTGAAACAGCGCTTTTTGAAGAAGGTTTAGCCTCAACAGACCCTAACGCGAATTTTGAATACTTGTGGAAACAATGCAATGAAAAATATGCCTACTTCGAATTGAAAAATATCGATTGGGATGCCATAAAAATAGAATATGCAGCAATGCTATATGAGGATATGCCGCAAGACTCATTATTCAACGTGTTAGGAAATATGCTTACCGAATTGCGCGATGATCACACGAATCTAATATCAAACTTCAACATTTCCTTTTTTGGCACCCAATATTTAGGGCAAGATAATTTTTACGGTCGCGTTATCGAAGACAACTATTTAGACCAAAGCTTTTACGTTTCAGGTCCTTTTATACATGATTTCCTGGATAACGGCGAGATTGGCTATGTTCGTTTTCCATCTTTTCCGGGCACTGTTAATGATACCAATCTAAATTTTATCCTTGACCGTTATAAGGATACCAAGGGGCTTATCGTAGATCTTAGGGAAAATGGCGGTGGAGCTGTTTCTGATATTTTTGAAATTCTAAGTCGGTTTGTAGAGGAAGAAACGCTAACGCACTATTCCCGAATCAAGAATGGCCCAGGCCGTAACGATTTTTCCGAAATTGAACCTGTATACATAGTGCCTCACAACGGAATTAGATATACCAACAAGGTTATCATGTTAACAGATAGGGGTACTTATAGTGCTGGGTCGCTAATGGCACTAGCAACCAAAGCCTTACCTAATATTACCCTGATCGGAGATGCCTCCGGCGGCGGACTAGGGCTACCCAACGGCGGACAACTTCCCAACGGATGGAACTATAGGTTTTCGATTACCCAAGCCTTGACGTTAGACAAAAGTCCCGACTTTGAAGATGGCGTTCCCCCAGATATTGAAGTATTTTTTGATTTTGACGATTTAACAAAGGATGAAGTTTTAGATCGGGCTATTTTGGAGTTGCAGTAATTATGTTATTGAAATGTATTTGCCCTATAGGCAACTTTCTGATGTAGTTCGAGAAGAAAATGCTGCGAGCGATATTCTAAGTATAGTTTAAGATGGGGTTAAATCTACCGAAATTAACGATCTTGTATATCTTGAAAAATAGTGAATAAAAGTACAAGAAGTTTTAGAACAAAAAGGAAATTAAAGAGCTTATTTCCAAAGTTATTTGTCTATTTATTGTTTTGCAAAGAACGAACCAAATACCAGAGAGAAACAGACGACGCAAACTCATTGACCCCAATTGTACCAACCCCGACATTGGAAAACAAGACGTATTTCTCAAATATATCCACATGTGATTTGTTATCATCGTCAAAAGTATTACCGATGGAATCCAATTTCTTTTTATACTTTACTGCAAACATTTGAAGATCTTAGCCTCCGCGGTTGAAGGTTGCTTTATTGATGCAAACAAGTACTTTTTCATCGTTAGATTTATCTATCCTAAAAACCGGAGCGCCTGAACTCCCTGAAGTCGCCACATCTCTCTACTCTCTTGTCTCTTTAATCAGTCGAATGCTACACCCGAGGCAGAGCCTCGAGGAATTCTATTGATTAAAAAAACCTATTTTTGGTATCCATTCAAAATGAATACCATGAACAAAGTTCTAGGCATTTTTAAATCCTTAGTCGGAAAAGATTCCTCTGAATCAATCTCACCCTTGATGCGATGGCTAAACCCTATACTTATCAGTGCCGAAGAAGGGCAACTCGAATTTTCGTATGTCGTTCGAGAAGAAATGACAAACCCCATGAGAAGTTTGCACGGCGGAGCTACTGCCGCCATAATAGACGATGCTATTGGCGCTGCCGTATTTTCTTTAGGAAACTCCCATGCCTATACTACCGTGAACTTGGCCATAGACTATTTTTCCTCGGCAAAAACCGGAGATACCATTTTTGCTAAAACATCCATTGTAAAAAAAGGGAATAAAATTATGAATGCCCAATGTGAAGTTTGGAATGAAGACTTTAGTAGAATGATTGCTAAAGGCCATTCTAACCTCATTAAAACTGGGGTACAGCTAGGTTAGTAGATTTTTGCAACAACAATTAAGGTTGAAAATTTAACAGTTCGGTATACACTGTTTTAATATGTTGTGGTTCTTTGTGATATTTACAAAGGAAAATGAAGACATATGAGTTTAGAACAATTTATTACCTATGCAATTTATATACATGCCTTTTTTGGAGGCATAGGACTTATCGCTGGTATCGGGAGTATACTAGTTAAAAAGGAAGTCTTTGGCATAGGAGAATGGGCAAGGTTTTTTCAATTTCAATGGTTACCAATTCTTTGATTTCTCTCCCGGTGGCTTGTGTGCCAAATCATAAAAGCACCTTCTTGTTCTTAATTGGTGTTTTCACCATTTATCTGGTCTAATCCGGAAACCGAAGTCTTACATTCAAAACGAGAAAAAAGAAAAAAGCCGAACTAGTAGATATGTTGATTTCTGGTGCAATGTTATTAAGTGCATTGGCGAAGATCGGTATCGGAATCTACAACTACACTAATGGTTCGAATGGTATTCTATTTCTATTCTTTGGAGGTGGCGGACTTTTCCTAACCGCAGGAGACTATCTTGTCTTTAAAAAATATCCTGGCAAGGGAACCGAAATAAAATGGCTACTAAATCACATTTCCAGAATGATAGGTGCTTTAATCGCTTCAATCACAGCTTTTTTAGTTATAGATCTGAGTACTAATAGCCTTTTTGCGTGGATAGTACCCTCACTAATCGGTACTATCTTCATTATGTACTGGCTACGTAAAATGAAAGCGAAGTTCAATAGGTAGCTATTTTTATTTAACGCATCTCAACCCTTATAAATCTACTATTTTCGTCCTAAACTTCTAAGATATTGTTCAGCTTCGGCCTTCGTAGCAAAAGTATTTTTTTGGTATTGAGCGCCCCTTTCTTGATAAACCACTTCATAGCTCTTGGCGGTTTTATATACCTTCACGCCATCTTGTAGCGGATATTTTTTGGTGTATGGGACATCGGAATCAATATCAAAAGTACTCTCAAGTTTCGATTTTCTTAAATGTGGTTTCTTTTTAGCCATACTAGTTCACCATAAATAAGGCATTGGCAAAAAATAGTTTTCCATTTTCCCAGAAGCCTCGAAACAGCGGGTTATCAACCATATAAATTACTGAGCCACGCCCGTGGCTTTCAACGCCGAAAACCAGTGTTTTTCCAATTTTCTTTTGAGCCTCACTACCAGCAAATCCTGAAATAGGGCTGGTATTGCCCTCCTCGAGATACACCACCGAGCCATTATCCAAATAGTCATAGGCGTCAGCTCCAAGTTTTAGGCTGAAATAGATGTCTTCATACCCATAAGCAAGCGGGTGTGTCGTATCGACCGTTGTTTTGAAGATAGCACCTGTAATAGCACCTTTAATGCGATCACGTTCGCTCGATTCATAGGCTTGTACTGTTACCGAACTATCTTTTTTACTTTCTTTTGGGGTTAAGCCGAAACCGTTTTTACCTGTCAAGCTCTTAATTGCACCGCTCATAGCAATCAACTTTCCACCGTTAGCGACCCACTCTTTTAAATCTTTCAATCGAGATTCGTTCATAAAACCGCGATAACCCCAACCACTAGGCAGCACAAGAACATCATATTCGCTAAAATCGACACGGTTCATATAATCGCTATCGATTACTGCCAACGGATAATGCAACTGCTGCTCAAAAAAGTGCCATACTTCGCCAAATTGTAAAGTAGAAGTAGGTTCGCCTGATAACACCGCAACTTTGACATCGGGAATCATTTGTACATAACTAGATCCAAAATCTTTTCCTCCTTCTACAAAGCCGGTAGAGGTTGGGGTAAGACTAAGGACATGCTTGTTTGCAACTTCTTTTAATGTCTCAATAAAATCAGTGTGATTCTTGTTGTCTGCTTTGGTGATGATAAGACTTCCACGTTTATAATTTTTACCATCCATAGTGAAAGGCTTCATTGCATATCGTACCCTTATTTTACGTTGAATTAAGTCCGAAAGAAAACGGGCATCTTTCATGCTACTCCAATCGGTAATAAAAGCATATGCTTCATCATTGATATTTGCTGTTACCGGAGGAAGTATCTTCCATCCAGACCCAGCTCCCAAATTAACCTTACTAGTCGACGCCAAAGCATCCAAACCATAGGCATAGGGTAACGACCAAGCAGTAATATCATAAGTGACCGAATCGCTCAATTTCGCCTTTGGCTCAAATAAAACCTTCACCAAAGTACCTTTGGGCTGATTAACTGAAACCACCAAGCTATTTTCAGAGGCCCTCATGGTTCCCATTCTTCCCGTTTTGTAATTAAACCCTTTTACAGTGCTATTGCTTGCAGAGCCGTATTTAATTTCATGTTGGTCCAGTAACCCACGCAACGCATCTATCTTATCGCTATCGCCGTTGAGCACATAACTCTTGTATTTGTAATTTTTATTTTGATAGAACTTCTTGAATTCGGCATTTAATTTTTTCGCATTCATGGCTGCTACTTCTACCGTCGATAGACCCGTGGTATGATGGTGGGCAATTCTATCTTTTAAGGTTAGGGTATCCCCTATTCTTGTAGTGATTCCAAGACCGGCACGCCCACTACCACCCTGCTCGTATGTCATTCCGATACCGCCATTGTATGTTGGGTAAGTATCGCCATAGCTAGGATATAGCAAATCGAAAACCTCTTTCGTAAAATAAAACCATCCGTTTTCATCAAAATATTTTGCATGGTTCTTACCTATGGTTTCTTGAAAACCGCGCTGAAAATCGGTAATTACTTCATGAAAAGGTTCTGATGCAGGTGCAAAAAAATACGGGTTGTCAACACCTTGTTCATGAAAATCAACATGCACGTGCGGCAACCATTTGTTAAAGAACTTTAATCGTTGTTGACTTTCCACTTGCGTGAGCCACGCCCAGTCTCTATTCAAATCGAACATATAGTGGTTGGCCCTACCGCTCTGCCAAGGCTCATGGTGTTCCTTACTATTCGGATCCAAGTTGTTCGGAGTGTTCTTATACTGATTGTACCAATTTACATAACGATCACGGCCATCGGGGTTGATACAGGGGTCCATAATCACCACAGTATTCTCTAAATATTCCTTTTTAACGGTCAGTAAATCATAAAGGGTTTGCATTGAGGCTTCGGTACTAACGCTTTCATTGCCGTGTACATTATAGCTTAACCAAACAATAGCTTTGTTGGGATTTCCTTCGCCAGTAGTATTTTTGAGGTGCTCTGTACGGATGTTTTCTAGGTTGGCCATGTTATCAGCGGTTGACAGATAAGCAACCAATAATGGTTTACGCTCATTTGTTTTACCGTACTCATGCAGCTGAACCTGATTTGGTACCGTTGCGGCGATATACTGATAATAATCGACGACTTCGTGATGTCTTGTAAATTGAGTTCCCAATTCATAACCCAAAAATTCAGAAGGAGATTTCAGGTCCTGACCGATTACAATAACAGAAAATAATAATGACAAAGAAAGTAACAGTGTTCTCAAACGACTAAGTTTTAGGTTCGTATAAAATAGTTTTTGGCAGGAATACCGAGGGTAAAAATACACACTCCGAAACCTATCAAATCTAATAAATAATTACTTAAAACAAGCCTAAATCGGTCGCCTTGCATAAAAATTTGGATTAAAGGAATCTATCCCGATCAATCCATTTATGTTTAAATTGGTATGCGTATTTTTAGGAGCGCAAAAAAAAAATGAATCGTTTTACCTTTAATTGCTTTTGAACCTTTCTATGGAGATTGATTGTATTCGCTTTAAGAACACCGGTTTTTTTTCAAATCTGATATGTGACTATATCGAAGAAAATCCGAGATTGAAACCTTTTTACAATCGTTTTCCTTCAATTGAGCACTTTAAGGCGCAGTTAGAGGAGAAAGCAAAACAGTTTCCTGAAGCTAATAGAACAGTATTATACGATGCGCTTACTATACAATATGCAAATACCGCAACGACAAAAAAAACAACCGATAATTTAAATCATCTCAAAACGAATACCACGTTTACAGTTGTGACCGGGCATCAATTGAATCTTTTTACCGGGCCATTGTATTTCCTTTATAAAATTGTCTCTACCATAAACCTTACTGTAGCACTAAAAAAGAACTATCCGAAATACAATTTTGTGCCAGTTTATTGGATGGCAACCGAAGACCATGATTTTGATGAAATTAACTATTTTAACTTCAAGGGTAAAAAATTACAGTGGAATACTCCTGCCGGCGGTGCCGTCGGCCATTTAGAGACTTCCGATTTAGATAAAGTATTTGAAGCCCTGAGTTTAGAAATAGGTAACAGCACTAATGCGCAAACCTTAAAGACCTTATTTGAGAAAGCTTACCTAGAACATAAAACACTTACCGGTGCAACACGGTTTCTCGCAAATGAACTATTTGGCGAGTATGGGTTGGTCATCGTAGACGGCGATGATGCTGCTTTAAAAAAGCTACTTGTACCCTTTGTTAAAAAAGATGTCCTGAACAAACTGGGATTTGAGAAAGTATCTGATACCATCAGTGATTTAGTGGAATTGGAGGCTAATTATGGAATTCAGGTAAACCCTAGGGAAATCAATTATTTTTATTTGAAAGAGGGCATGCGCGAACGCATCATCGAAGAAGATGGAAGCTTCTATGTAAACGAAACAGCTATTGTTTTTACAAAGGGACAATTACTGGTAGAGCTCGAAAATCACCCAGAACGTTTTTCTCCGAATGTTATCGCAAGACCTTTATACCAAGAAGTGATATTGCCAAATCTATGTTATATTGGGGGCGGTGGAGAAATTGCCTATTGGTTAGAGTTAAAAGAAATGTTCAAGGCAATGCAGGTTCCTTTTCCGATGCTATTGTTGCGTAATTCGGCTCTTGTAATTAGTAAAAAACAAGGTGGAAAATTAAAGAAGTTGCAGCTGTCGGCAGAAAACTTATTCCTGGAACAGCATAGCCTTATCAACAAAAAAATTCGCGATATTTCTAATATCGATATTGATTTCAGTCCGCAAAAACAACATCTGGAAGAGCAATTTTCAAGCCTTTACGAAATCGCCGAAAAGACCGATAAATCATTTTTAAGAGCTGTAAAAGCCCAAGAAGTAAAACAAAAGAAAGGGCTCGATAATTTGGAGAAACGCCTGCTAAAAGCCCAGAAACGGAAATTGAAAGATCATGTAGTTCGCATTACCGAATTACAAAACGAGCTTTTTCCAAACCAATCGTTACAGGAACGCACCCAAAATTTTTCAGAATTATATTTGGAATTAGGAGAAGAACTGATCCCCATGTTAATCAAAAACTTAAAACCGTTACAGATGCAATTTGCTATCTTGAAATACTAGTCGTTCTCTAGCAATTTTGCGATTTTTTGATGCCATAACGCCTGCTGTTCCTCATTTCTCGAAAAATTAGATTCATTGTCATAGCGGTGCTGAAATGCGTAAAGCGCAACGTTTACCTCATCGTAAATAGCGGCTACTTCTTTTTTTACATCTCTAGTGAATTTAGTAGCTGCCATTCGCTTTCTCATTTTACGCGCAAAAACTTCCGTAATATCAAAATGCAGTTGTTCATGACCCAAAACATGTGCATCGCAAAGTTTGGGTCTGTTCCACGACTTATTTGGGTAAAATTGAGCAATCACCGTAAAATCGATTTGAACTTCATCTCCTAAAGACTGTGATGAAAACCGGTAGGTAATACCACTTGCAGTGGTCGCAGCAGCTTTATCAGTTGTCGGTGTACCTTTAAAATTTTCCCATGAAAGTCTAACTTGAGGAAACCAATCAATAGCTTCTTCCTGTGCGGAACTAAAAAACATAGCACAGAAAAATAGTATAACAAGAGATTTCACAAGACCCAATTGAAAGTAATTTCTTTAACGATATCGGGGTGTAGACTAAAATGAACAGGACAGGTATTTGCTGTGTGTATCAAAATTTTACGGTCTTTTTCAGAAGCACTAGCGGGCAAGCTCAATTCAATTTCTATTTTCGAGATTTTTCTGGGGTTCGCTGCCATGTGTTTGGCAACCTTGGCAAAAGCATTCGTTAAATCAGCATCCAAATCACGCGATTTAATACCCATCATAGTAAGAATACAACTTGCAAGACCAGTAGCGACCGTATCGGTCGGGGAAAATGCTTTTCCAAGACCAGTATTATCTACTGGGGCGTCGGTAATAAAAGTATCGCCCGAATGAATATGTTCGCAAGTGGTTCTTAAATCCCCATTGTAAGTTACCTTTGATGTCATTCACTTAATCATTTAGCTGTTTAAGACGCATATCTTGGTAAGACATTATATAGGCTGCCTGATTAAAATAACCACTACCGCTTTCATTCTTATAGCTGAACTTATTACCATTGTATTCGGTTTCACCGATGAGGCCAGAGACCTCGATTAAATTATTTTTATATGCTAATTTTAGCAACAGGTCATAGGTAATATCGAAACCTCTTACCGCCCAACGGTCCGGTGTATTATCAAATCGTTTTTCGTATCGCTTTACAAATGAGTTATTGGGTACCTCTCTATACACCGATGGATAAGTGAAATTTAAATTGGACAAATGGGAAACAGAAATCACATCATTGTCAAAAGCACTGTTCTTATTGGTAGTGAACATTCGCAACTGAACTTTTTTATTACTTTTATTTGAATCTAACGGCGTGTTATGAGACGCATTTAGAATTGAGGTTACGCTCGCAAGCAACCTGTAGTCAACGGATTCAACAAATACCAAATTCTCCTGTTCTTCGGAAAGCAATTCTTTAAATTTATCGATTCGTAACGAAATATTCTTTTCCTCCTCAATAAGTTCCGCTCTTTTTGCATCCGGAAAATGTTGCATTATCATTTTTGCAATAGTATCATTTTCAGAATCGGCGATAACGATTATATTCTTCTCTATCGCCAATGAATCTATATAACTGAAAATCCTATGCCTTTGGGTTTTTTCTGGCGTGTAGGTAAAAAAGACATTGGGCATGCTAGTTTTGGAAACCACTTTAGCAGGTGCCACAACCGGTATTTGGTATTGCAATGCCCTAGAAGAGACCTCTTGCAGCTGTGAAGCATACAAGGGACCAAATACCGCACTATACCGCCGAATATTTTCAGAAGCCATAAGTTCTTTGGTCTTTGAAAGACTTCTTGCATTGTCCAAAACTTTAATATCAACCGAAATTCCTAAATCGGCAAGAGAATCCATAGCAATTAACGCACCGGAGTACAGACCAAGACTCGCATTTACATAATTCCTTTTAATATTTCTTTCTATGTCTGACTTGCTCTCCATATTTTCCAAGCGAAAAGGTAAGACAAACAATAGTTTAGGGGTAATTGCAGGATTGATACTGTCCAACAAGTTTATTTTATCCAAGACCAATGAATTTCGGACCGCAAAATCGCCAGTTTGCGTCTTAGGCAGTTTTAAGACCATGCCAGCTTTTAGCCCATCTGATAACTCAGGATTTAGTTTCAAAAGCTCACGATAGGTAATGCCTAGCTTTCGAGTCAGGTTGTACTCCGTTTGTTTGGGTTTCACTACATAAAATATATAATTATCCGTATTTACAGTTCCCGCATCCATCTTTTTCTGAGGAATTCTGATGACCATCCCTTCTTTAAGACCGCCCCGCTCTGTAATTACTGGATTTAAACGAACAATCTCATCAGATTTGACCTCGAATTTCTTTTCCAACTGATAGAAATTTTCCTTAGCAGGAACGGTGTAAGAGACGTACAATTGGGTTTCTTGGTTCTTTAAAGAACTTCCTGCCTTTTTTGGCACCTTTAATTCTTGACCTTCCGCTAAATAGCTACTATCCTTCGCAAGAATAGGATTCAGTATGGCAAGACTATCAACTGTTATTCCATATTTGTGAGCTATACTCCATCGAGTTTCTTTCGGAGCAACGATATATGTTTCATAATCGTTGGGATTTTCAGCAGTTTTAATATCCCTAGGATCTATCCTTTTGTATTTAGGAATACGCAACACCATTTTCTTTTTCAACTGGGTTGAATACAATTCTCGGTTATACTTTTTTAAGTCATCCTCGGTAATATTGTATCTCTTTGCAATACCGTCAAGAGTTTCTTTGCGCTTTACTTTATGTGATATAAAGCCGATGGGTTCCTCTTGATTTTCTTTCTTTTGAAATGTTGTAGGCATCTGATTCGTATTCGAAGTTGAAGTTATTTTTGTAGAAGCCTTTCCTTGTGGTATTACCAGAATAGAATTCGCAGTAAGATCTTGACCTACTTTCACCTCTTTATTATAAATAAGTATATCAGATATCGATACGTTGTAGCGTTTAGAAACCTGTTCTAAACTCTCCCCTTTCTTTACTTTGTGCGTGGTAAACTTCTGCGCAGTGGCCTTGCACCCGAGTAAAACAAAAACTAGTAGTATTACAGTATTCTTCAAAAACTTATTCATCTGCTATTTGGTTAGTCATTATTCGTTAATAGTTATTCTCGTGCTGAACGCGATTACCTATTAACGAATAACCATTGACAATTTTATTCCCATTCTATAGTCGCGGGCGGTTTAGAACTAATGTCATACACCACGCGATTTACCCCTGGTACTTTATTAATAATATCGTTCGACGTTTTCTGCAAAAATTCGTAGGGTAAATTTACCCAATCAGCGGTCATCCCATCGGTACTTTCCACTGCACGCAAAGCTACACATTTTTCATACGTACGCTCGTCGCCCATAACACCTACACTATTTACGGGTAAAAGCATAGCTCCGGCCTGCCAAACCTTATCATAAAGTCCATTTTTTCGTAATCCATCTATAAATATAGCATCTACTTCCTGTAAAATAGCCACTTTTTCTCGTGTAATATCACCTAGAATACGAATTGCCAATCCTGGTCCCGGAAAAGGGTGTCTACCTAATAAGGCGGCATCCAAGCCCATGCTCGCTCCTACTCTGCGCACTTCATCTTTGAACAACATTTTTAAGGGCTCCACTACTTTCAATTTCATATAATCGGGCAAACCACCTACATTATGATGACTTTTTATGGTCGCCGATGGGCCTCCCGTCGCTGAAACGGACTCAATAACATCTGGGTAAATTGTACCCTGCGCCAACCATTTCGCATTGTCAACCAAGTGCGACTCATCATCAAAGACCTCAACAAACACGCGTCCTATAATTTTTCTTTTTTTCTCCGGGTCGCTCTCACCAGCCAATTCATCCAAAAAACGTGCCGAAGCATCTACACCCTTTACATTAAGGCCCATGCCCTCGTATTGCAGCAGCACTCCGTCGAACTCATTTTTGCGAAGTAAACCGTTATTCACGAAAATGCAATGCAGATTTTTCCCTATGGCTTTGTGAAGCAAAACAGCGGCTACCGAAGAATCAACACCACCTGAAAGCCCTAGAATAACTTTTTCATCGCCTATTTTATCTTTTAAATCTGCTACCGTAGTTTCAACAAAAGCATCAGGCGTCCAAGTCTGGGCAATGCCTGCAATATGCACCAAAAAGTTTTCGAGCAATTGCTTCCCGTTTGAAGAATGATAAACTTCTGGGTGAAATTGGATACCATATGTTTCTTCACCATCAAATTTAAAAGCAGCGTTCGCTACATCATGTGTACTCGCTAAAAGTTGGGCGTTTTCAGGAAGTTGTTTAATCGTGTCGGCATGGCTCATCCACACTTGGCTTCCGACATTTACGTTTTCTAAAAAAGAATTAGATGGTGCAACATACGATAGATTAGCCCTGCCGTACTCCCTTGTATTTGATTTTTCAACGTTTCCACCATTAAAATGAGCTAAATATTGCGCTCCGTAGCAAACTCCTAACAATGGTTTTTTACCTCTAATTTCAGACAAATCAGGATGTGGTGCATCATCTGCTCGAACTGAATACGGAGAACCTGAAAGTATGACTGCCTTATATTCGGAAAAGTCTTCAGGGGGCTTATTAAAAGGTTTTATTTCAGAGTAAATATTCAGTTCTCGAACGCGTCTACCGATAAGTTGGGTGTACTGAGAACCGAAGTCAAGTATTAGAACTTTGTTTTGCATGGGCAAAAATATGAAAATCGAAAATTTGAGGATAAAACTTATCGAAGATATTTTGCTAATCTTTCCAAAACTTATAAACAAGTAACCATAAACCCATAAGTGGCTGCTATAAAAAACAAAAGCCCGAGAACCACCTCGAGCTTTTCAATCAAAATCAAAAACCAACCTAAACACATGAACTAAATTAATAATTGAATAAAAATCCAATTCATAGCAATTTATACCTATAACAAACGATTAAAGCAAAACCCTACCCCAAAATCAATAAAAAGATGTAATCTTCCTCAAGGAAGTCCAAAAGGCATTCTTAAAAAAAAGACAATATTTCGAGGCAAACTTAGGAACATTCAAATCTCGATTATCGCGTAAAACTATATACTTCGCTCTTCAAGTCGTATTTTTGCGCCCTCAATACATATTATGCGCACAAAATCCATCAAGAAAAATAGAATTAACGTGGTCACTCTTGGCTGCTCTAAAAACGTGTACGACTCTGAAGTACTAATGGGGCAACTGCGTGCCAATGATAAGGATGTGGTGCATGAAGAAGAAGGCAATATCGTTGTTATCAATACATGTGGCTTTATCAACAACGCTAAAGAAGAAAGTGTCAACACCATTTTAGAGTTTGTAGAAAAAAAGGAAGCAGGAGCGGTAGACAAAGTTTTCGTGACCGGATGTCTTAGCGAACGCTACAAACCAGATCTACAAAAAGAAATTCCCAACGTTGACGAATACTTTGGCACCAGTGAATTACCCAACTTATTAAAAGCTTTGGGCGCGGACTATAAACATGAACTGATCGGAGAACGCCTTACCACTACCCCAAAAAATTATGCGTATTTAAAAATCGCAGAAGGCTGTGACAGACCATGTTCTTTTTGTGCGATACCTTTAATGCGCGGCAAGCATAAAAGCAAACCGATTGAAGAATTGGTACAAGAATCGAAAAAACTTGCTGAGAAAGGGGTCAAAGAACTGATTTTAATTGCGCAAGACCTTACCTATTACGGCCTAGACCTTTATAAAAAGAGAAACTTGGCCGAGCTTTTAAAAGCGTTGGTAGCAGTAGAAGGTATCGAATGGATTCGTCTCCATTATGCGTTCCCCACAGGTTTTCCGTTGGATGTGCTTGATGTAATGAACCAAGAATCTAAAATTTGCAACTATTTAGACATTCCCTTACAACATATCGCCGATTCCATTTTAAAAAGTATGAGACGTGGCACAACCCAAGAAAAGACCACCAAGCTGTTGCACGATTTTAGAACGGCAGTACCCAATATGACCATTAGAACTACGCTAATCGTCGGTTACCCCGGAGAAACCGAAGAACATTTTCAAACCCTTAAGAAATGGGTCGGTGAGATGCGTTTTGAACGCTTGGGCTGTTTTACCTATAGTCATGAAGAAAATACCCATGCCTACAATTTAGAGGATGATATTCCCGAAGATGTAAAACAAGCGCGCGCCAACGAAATAATGGAACTGCAGTCTCAAATTTCCTGGGAACTAAACCAAGGAAAAATCGGAAAGACTTTTAAATGTATTATTGATAGAAAAGAAGGAAACCACTTTATCGGTAGAACGGAATTCGATTCTCCTGATGTAGACAATGAAGTCTTGATCGATGCGACAAAATTTTATCTAAAGCAAGGAGAATTTGCTGAGATTAAAATCATTGAAGCCGCGGATTTTGACCTCTATGGCGAGCCTATATAGGTAACCGCTTTCTTTAGACGATAATTACGTATTTTCAAGCATTAGAAAATACTGGTATCCATGATTTATCTTTTGGCATTGCTCTTAGCCTTGGCCGTTATTATAGTAGGAATAGTCCGATTTAAGATTCATCCTTTTTTTGTTTTGTTACTGGCCGCTATTGGTTATGGTTTTCTTACGGGAATGTCAGTAACTGATATCCTAACATCTATAAATGAAGGTTTTGGCGGGCTAATGGGTAAAATTGGACTAATTATTTTTTTCGGCGTGGTCATTGGCACGGTGCTAGAAAAATCAGGTGGGGCGATGGTCATTGCCTCGTGGATTCTAAAAATGGTTGGGGAGCGTTTTGTGCATCTTGCTCTGATGCTTACCGGCTATTTGCTTTCGGTCCCTGTATTCGTTGATAGTGCTTTTATCATGATGAATTCATTGAACAAAACACTAAGCCATAAAGCAAAAGTTGCATTTTCGGGCACATCGGTAGCATTGGGCCTTGGTCTTATGGCGACTCATGTAATGGTGCCTCCTACTCCTGGACCAATCGCCGCCGCGGCTCTTTTAGAAGTGAATTTAGGTAGTCTTATTCTTTGGGGCTTATTAGTTAGCCTGCTAGCGCTGATACCAAGTTATTTCTTTGCAACCAGAATTGCATCTAGAGTAAAACTTACTATCGTGTTAGAGAAACTTTCCGAATCGGGCCATGCCCCCCAACTGGCGACTTCACTCTTGTCTATAGTTATTCCGATCTTGTTGATAATCGCTAATTCGGTATTTGACTATCCTGATTTAGAATTAAAGTCTCATGCTATTTACCCCTTTGTAGCTTTTATAGGCACACCTATTATCGCATTACTGATTGGGGCGGCTTTGACCTTACTACTTCCCAAAAAGTTAGATTATACCGTATTCTCGGCAACAGGGTGGTTTGGAGATGCCCTTAAAGTGGCAGCACCGATTCTATTGATTACAGGCGCAGGAGGTATTTTTGGTAAAATGCTTCAAAATTCAGGAATCGCAGAGGCGATTACTGAAAATTTTGCAGACCTTAATATCGGATTGTTATTTCCTTTTCTGCTAGCCGCAAGCCTGAAAATAGCACAAGGTTCGTCAACGGTAGCTTTAATAACGACCGCGTCGATAATGGCACCGATTATGGTCGTGCTAGGATTAGATGAACCTTTCACAAGAACCTTGACCGTATTGGCAATAGGTGCTGGCTCAGTGGTCGTTTCCCATGCTAACGATAGTTTCTTTTGGGTATTTACGCAACTTACTGGCATGAATGTAAAACAGGGTAATCAGACCCTAACTCTAGGAACCTTAGTACTTGGCGTATCAGCTATCCTGACTATCTTCGCCCTTTCTCAACTGCTGTAAAAACATATTTTCTTTTTGTGTAGAGTATTACATCTTTAAAGGAGCTAAAAAAGTACTTTGCAACTAACTTATTTGTAATTTATAATCGATAAGAATTCAAATCATTACTTATGGATTACGAATATAAAAGCATTTTCGTTGGAGGGGCAATTGAAGCTCAGGGCATCTCCAGCAGATTAGATACAGCTGGTATTAAAGACTTGGTCAAAAGTCATGGGGATTCTGCAAGACTTGCGGGCTTTGCAACTGCGGTACCAGGAGAAACCGAAGTCTTCGTACGCAATACCGATTCTGACAGAACAAAGGCCATTCTGCAAGATATTAGTTAAAGTCTATTGCAGAAACCGATACTTTCGCTCTTTCAAAATCTGCGATAAGCTCTGAAATGATATTTTTAGCTGAGTCTATGCTATGAATTAGAGCGGATACTTGTCCGATTTCCAACTCGCCTTCGTCCATATCGCCCTCGAACATACCTTTTTTTGCTCTCGCCTTCCCGAGCAATTCTTTTAATTTTTCTGAGGTAGCCCCCTGAGCATAGGCCTCCTGAATGTCTTGATAAAACTTGTTTTTTATAAGTCGTACAGGAGCTAGTTCTTTCAATGTTAATTGCGTCGCCCCCTCCTCTGCGTAAATTACTTTTTCTTTAAAAAGTTGGTGTGATGAGGCTTCTGTGCTTGCCACAAACCGACTGCCAACTTGAACACCGTCTGCACCTAAAACCATTGTGGCTAACATCGCGCGACCAGTTGCGATTCCGCCAGCTGCTATCAATGGAACTTCAATTTTATCTTTTACCATCGGAATCAAGACCATGGTAGTTGTTTCATGCCGACCATTATGCCCACCTGCCTCAAAACCCTCGGCAACAATAGCATGCACCCCTGCCTCCTGAGCCTTTAAAGCAAATTTTACACTACTAACCACATGAACGACGGTAATTTCGTTTTCTTTTAAATAAGCCGTCCATGTCTTTGGGTTTCCTGCAGAGGTAAAGACGATTTTCACGCCCATCTCTACGATAATTTCCATCAACTCTTTGATATCCGGATAAAGCAAGGGTATATTTACTCCAAAAGGTTTTTGAGTGGCTTTTTGGCATTTTTGAATATGTTCTCTGAGCACATTCGGATACATACTCCCTGCGCCAATAAGACCCAGACCTCCAGCATTGGAGACCGCTGAAGCCAATCGCCAACCGCTTGCCCAAACCATACCACCTTGTATTATAGGATATTGGATTTTGAAAAGTGAAGTGATTTTATTTTTCATTGAAATAATTATTTCTCTTGCTACTAGCCTTCCGAACTGACAGCCGTTTATGAAATTACTCCCGAACCGATAAGTTCATCACCGATATACCAAGCCACGAATTGCCCTTCCATTATCGCCGATTGCATCTTTTCAAAATCTACATAAAGTCCTGAATCTACTTTATATAAGGTAGCTTTTTCCAATTTCTGACGGTATCTAATTCTTGCGTTTACCGTCATAGTTTCGTCTACTTTCAATTTCAAATCGGGTCGTACCCAATGCAATTCGTCGTTCTTTACAAAAAGTGCCCTCCGATACAATCCAGGGTGCGATTTGCCTTGGCCAGTATAGATGATATTTTCTTCTACATCGGTTTCTATAACGAACAAAGGCTCCTTGGTGCCACCTACATCAAGGCCTTTACGTTGTCCTTTTGTAAAATAATGTGCTCCTTGGTGCTCCCCTACGATTTTACCATCAGTTTCGCGATAAATCGGTTTTTTAGCGTAAAAAGCCAGTTCGCTTTCTTTGTCCGAGAAGTCGGGAGTGTCTTTTCTGTATTGGGGCACATCAGAAGGCACTTCGATAATCACGCCTTCTTTAGGCTGCAATTTTTGCTGTAAAAATTCGGGCAAACGCACTTTTCCGATGAAACAAAGTCCCTGAGAATCTTTCTTTTCGGCAGTAATCAAACTGTTTTCGGCTGCAATTTTGCGTACTTCGGGTTTTTCCAACTCTCCGATAGGAAAAAGCGTTTTTGCCAACTGCTCTTGCGATAACTGGCATAAAAAATAAGATTGATCTTTATTGCCATCTGCTCCTGATAACAGCCGATACGTCTGGGTGCCATCGGGATTTTGTATACTATCCTTTCTGCAATAGTGACCTGTAGCAACAAAATCGGCCCCAAGCTGTAATGCAATTTTTAGGAACACGTCGAATTTGATTTCCCTATTGCAAAGTATGTCTGGGTTTGGCGTTCTCCCCTTCTCGTATTCATTAAACATGTAGTCTACGATGCGTTCTTTATATTCCGCACTTAAATCAACCGTCTGAAACGGAATACCCAATTTCTCGGCAACAATCAAAGCGTCATTACTATCCTCTAACCAAGGACACTCTTCTGAAATCGTAACTGAATCGTCGTGCCAATTTTTCATAAAAAGGCCGATAACCTCGTACCCTTGTTCTTTTAACAAGTGGGCTGCGACGCTTGAATCTACTCCTCCAGAAAGTCCGACTACTACTTTTTTCATTTCAACAATTAAAGTGCACAAAAATACAAAACAGGCTTATGATAGCTTCAATTCAAATGTAAATTGGCAAAGTATTAAGGTGAGTAATGTTAAATAATTTAACGATTTAATGCATCGAATCAAATCAAATCGAAGATTTAATATTTTTTGATTGTAATAGCTTTAACAGAAACAGTATCAGCATTTCATCGATAAAAAATCACATTTTAACGGTATTAAAATTTTCATAAAAACAAAAATAACATGTTCATCTATAGATTTTTCGTTTAACCTTTGTTAAGTAATCTAAAACAAAAATGATATGAAAAAGTATTTTAAAACAGCTATGGCATTACTCGTTGCCAGTGTGATTTTCACTTCTTGTAGCAACGATGATAATAGCCCGACAATCCCCACCGGAAACCAAAATATTGCTGAAGTTGCCATTGCTACTCCAGATCTTACAAATTTGGTAGCAGCACTACAGCGCGCTAACTTGGTAAGTGCTTTGGAGGCTAACGGTAATTTTACGGTTCTAGCACCAAGTAATGCCGCCTTTGATGCTTTTTTAACTGCCAATGGTTTTGATAGCGTAGATGATGTACCTGAAGCTGTATTGCAACAAGTTTTGTTAAACCATGTTATACCTAGCGATACTTCGCCACTCAGTGCAACTATTTTAGTTCAATCGGGTGCGGGATATGCAAGTACTCTTGCGGACGGCCCATCTGCAGGTAGTAAAATCACTACTTACTTCAACACAAGTGAAGGTGTACGGTTCAACGGCGTTTCTTCGGTAACTACGGCCGACATTGGTGCTTCTAATGGCATAATACATATTGTAGATACTGTAATACCGCTGCCTACGGTGGTTACTTTTGCAACGGCAGACCCTAATTTTTCTACCTTAGCTACCGCATTAACAGAGCTAACGCCTGCGACTGACTTTGTTTCGATTCTTAATACAGCAAACGGAGAAACACCCGCCCCTTTTACAGTTTTTGCCCCTCTTAATTCAGCTTTTGATAGACTAGCAGCCATTCCTGAAGAGGAGGCTCTTACACCCATTCTGGCTCATCATGTTATTACGGGGGCTAATGTTAGAGCGGAAAGTATTAATGACGGCGATATATCTTCGGCAACTTTTGAAGGAGACACATTGACCTTTAATGTTTCTGGAAACGGCGCTCTTAGTATTACCGATGGCTCTGGACAAACAGCCATAAATGTAGTACTAGGGAACGTTCAGGCTTCGAATGGTGTTATTCATGCTTTAGACACAGTAATGATTCCGGATACGGATAATTAAATCATAAAATTTCTTAAAATTTTAAAGGCCGTCAATTAGACGGTCTTTTTTTAGCGCTAAAGTTGACAGTGCTTGATCGATAAAATGCATAATTATTGAAATCGAAATTTTGTTAAACTTTTCTAAATTTCAATTAAACAAAAGCAACCTTTTAATACCTACTGACTCTTATTGGTAAGTTGAACAAAATACAGACTGTTTAGACCCACAGTCATTTTCTTCAAGGAAGAATTCAAATATAGAAACAAAGCGCTATTTCGATTGATGAATTCATCCCTTGAACAAAAACCCACTTTTTGATTCACTTAATAACTATTAAAATAACACTATTTCTAAAAGCACTTATTATGAAAAAATTTATGAGATTAAAAAGCATGTTTTTACTAGCTGCTTTAACATTTATCACTTTCTCCTGTGATAAAAATGATGACGGAATTACGAACCGGAATGAAAACAACATCGTGGAATTAGCGCAAGAAACCGAAGCCTTAAGTTCATTGGTCGGCGCACTTATTCAAGCAGATGCAGGTTTAGTAGAAGCCTTGAGCGATACTAATACTGCGTACACAGTATTCGCCCCTACTAACGAGGCTTTCGCTTCTCTTTTAAGTTCTTTAGACGGTTTCGACTCTTTAGAAGATTTTGACACCGCCGATGAAAAAGCACTCCTAGCAACTATTTTAAAGTACCATGTCATTGCTGGCACCACAGCCAAGTCGACAGACTTAAGCGACGGTCAAACAATCGGGACTTTTCAAGGTGAAGATGTCACTATCGGTATAAATGACGGTATAGTTACCGTCAAAGACAAGCAAGATGAAGATGTTGCTGCTGCCAAAGTTTTAATCGCCGACAATGAGGCTACTAACGGTGTAGTGCATGTAATCGACAAAGTATTACTACCACAAGCTGTTATTGACGCCATCAATAGCGGTTCAATGGAAATGTCACAGAACTTAGTGGAGATAGTTGTAGCAACTGATGCGCTTTCGATTTTAGAAGCCGCTGTTATAAAAGCCGATTTAACCGGGGTGCTCTCGAGTGAAGGTCCTTTCACAGTATTTGCACCAACCGACGACGCTTTTGTTGCCCTACTGGATATTTTAGGAGATGACTATACAAGTTTGGATGATTTCGATACTGAAGCTGAGATGATGTTGTTAAAGAACATCCTCTTATATCATGTTATTCCTGCAGAAGTTAAAGCAGCAGATTTGACTGAAGGAAGCGTCGAAACCGCTTTCGCCGAAAACTCGGTAAATGTAATCGCCGCCAATGGTACATTCGTAATCGGGGACGCATCTGATACCGATGCCAATATCACAGCAACCGATATAATGGCTTCTAATGGAGTGGCGCATACTATAGACAAAGTATTATTACCACAAGCTGCCATAGATTTCGTTACAGCTATGAATGCACAATCTATTGTTGATATTGCAATCGCTACCGATGACCTAAGTCTATTGGTAGACGCGCTAGTACAAGCCGATGCCGGTTTGGTCGAAACGCTTTCTGGTAATGGCCCATTTACTGTATTTGCTCCTACTAACGCCGCCTTTGCCGATTTGTTAGAAGCCTTAGGGGAAGACTATAAGAGTCTTTCAGATTTTGATACTGATGACGAAAAAGCGCTGTTGACAAAAGTACTTACCTATCACGTAGTTTCTGGCACGGCGGCTTTCTCAAGCGATTTGAGTAATGGTCAAATGATCGCAACCGTGCAAGGTGAAAACGTAGGCATCAACATTAAAGATGGTACTGTACATGTAGAAGATGCTACTGACTCTAATGCTAGTGTTGTTATTGCCGATGTTGCCGCAAGTAATGGTGTAGTGCATGTTATCAATAAAGTGCTACTTCCTCAAGAAGTTTTGGATTTATTGAATCCTCCCACACCCAACATCGTAGGCTTGGCACAATCTGTTCCTGATTTAAGTTTGCTCGTAGACGCTTTAATTCAGGCAGATGCCGGACTTGTAGAAGTATTAAGTGGGGATGGCCCATTTACGGTCTTTGCACCTACCAACGCAGCTTTCGCAGATTTGCTGAACGCCTTGGGAGATAACTATGATAGTCTTGCTGACTTTGATACGGCAGATGAAAAAGAGTTATTGGCAGAAATATTGACCTATCATGTTTTGGCCGGTGCCGCAGTAGAATCTAGCAGCTTAACTGACCACCAAGAAATCGTTACGGTAAACGGAGATTCAGTCTTCGCTTTAACCCAAGGAAGTATACGAATCAGAGATCGTAGTACCGTAGATGCGAATGTTGTTCTTGCTGACCAAGTTGCCAGTAACGGAATTGTTCATGTTATTGATAAGGTATTATTACCTCAAGAAGTTTTAGATGCTTTAGGGTTTGAATCTAGACACTAAGAGCCCTTTTGTTTTAGTAATGGTTAATTGTTTAAACTTTCAAGAGTTGGGAAACCTTCGCTTGAAAGTTTTTTTCGTTTAGAGCAGCCTGCAAAATTTACTGACAACATCTTAGCATAGTTTAGCATACAAAATACATGACTTGACAACTAAGTTTTTTTTTCGTGGGAAAAAAAGTACATTTTTACAATCCCAAATCTTACCAAACTTAACCTACTTGGTGCTAAAACCCCAGCCTTTCGGTTGGGGTTTTTCTATGCTGCCATTTTATTGTCATTTCCGCGGAGACGGAAATCTATCACCGTAATTGTTAAAACCTAATTCTTTACGAAGAAAATCCCTACAGTATTTTATTTTTTCCGTTTCTGTTCCTCTGCCTGCTCCATCATTTCTCGCATCTTTTTTTGAAACTTGTTCTCCTTCTTGGGCTTCTTCTTGTTTTCCTGTATCTGGGCGTGAATTTTATCATTGTCCAGAATAAAATTCTTGATGACCAGCATGATACCAATCGTAATAAGGTTGGAAACAAAATAGTACAAACTCAAACCACTCGCGTAGTTGTTGAAAAAGAACAACATCATTAACGGCATTAGATACATGATGAACTTCATGTTGGGCATACCTGGTTGAGAAGGCATATTTTGCCCTGTCGTCATCATCATATAAAAGAAAATAGCTATTGAAGCCAATATTGGAAACAAGCTCACATGATCTCCGTAGAAAGGAATATCAAAAGGAAGTTGTGCGATACTGTCATAAGAGGATAAATCATCTGCCCATAAAAACGATTTTTGGCGCAGTGCAAAAGAGGTCGGAAAAAACATAAAGAGCGCATAAAATATAGGCATTTGCAATAAAGCAGGCACACAACCGCTCATGGGGCTTACTCCTGCCTTGCCATACAACTTCATGGTTTCCTGCTGCTTCTTCATCGCATTGTCTTTATACTTTTCACCAAGCTCACTAATCTCAGGCTTTAAGACCTTCATTTTTGCTTGTGAGAGATACGATTTATAGGTGACGGGAGACATTGCCAAACGCACCAGAATAGTCATAATAACAATTGCAAGACCATAGGGTAAAAAGCCGCTTAAAAAAGAATAAAACGGCGTAAAGACATAACGGTTTATCCAACCGAAAATACCCCAACCAAAATAAATTGTATCGTCTAGGCCGTACTCTTCATACTTGTTAAGTACTTCTACATCTGTCGGCCCATAATACCAATTTAGATTTTCCGAGAACTCCCCACCTTCCAAGGTCAATGGTATAGAAGCTGCAAAATCTTTGGTAAAAACCACTTCCTTGCTTTCCTCTTCGACCAAATTCTTAGAAGTAAGTTCAGCCGTTTTGAAGTTCTTCTTGGTTGCCAAAATTGAGGTAAAGAAGTGCTGCTTAAAAGAAATCCACTGTACATCTTCATCGGTTTCTTCGTCATCGCTGCCAGCAGATAAGTAATCCACTTTTCCATCTTCAAAATTACGCATGATTTCGGTGTATCTATTTTCATACTGTACACTCTTATTATGACGTATTCCTTTCAGCTGCCATTCTAATTTAATTGGTTTTGAATTATTTACGACACCATTTAAACCTTGAGAGCGAACCGTAAAATCAACCATGTAATCATTCGGTTTTATCTCATAGCGATACTCTAAAAACTTATCACCGGCCACTTTCGCTTTCATAGAAAGCACTTGATTTTCTCCATTCATACTTAGAAATGGCTCAAAATAAAGGTCTTTGGTATTTAGAATCCTATTGTCAGAAGTTGTAAAATTTAAACCGAACGCTGCATTGCCATCTTTTACCAAGTATACCGGAATAGAGTCATAGGTGACAAAATTCTTCATCTTGGCTTCAACAATATGCCCGCCCTTATTGCTCACTTTTAGAGAAACCAATGCATTCTCTAAATCGGTAATTCCTTCAACCGCTTTGGTAAAACCAAAAGGTCCTATAGTGCCTTTGTAATTAGCAACGGCAATAGAATCTTGAAGATTTACGACAGCTACTTCATTGACCGGAGCACTTACGGCCTTTTCTGTCTCAACAGCTTTTTCTGCTTCCACCTGTTCTTGCTTTGCCTTTTCCGCTTCAACCTCTTCGGGAGTAGGTTTATTTTGGTAAAACATGAATATTAAAATCCCGAAAATCAGCACAAAGCCAATAATAGAATTGATGTCTATTTTCTTTTCTTCCATCTAAATAATTACTTTGATTTTCAAAACGTATAAGTTACAGGCGTCTAACTAATAGGCAATCACTGACACAGCCTCAGTGTAAACAAATATATACCCAAAAACGAGTATTATGCCATACTGGCATTAGTTTGTTGTTTTTTATGTGTCAGCGCCGCCTTTACAAAACCTACAAAAAGAGGATGCGGGTTGGCGACCGTACTTTTATATTCAGGGTGATATTGCACGCCAATAAACCAAGGATGTGCGGGCAACTCTATAACTTCAACAAGCCCAGTTTCCGAATTAACGCCAGAAGCAACAAGCCCTGCATTCTGTAATGCTGCTTTGTATTCATTATTAAACTCATAGCGATGGCGGTGTCTTTCGGAAATACCGTTTGCACCATTGTAAATTTCTTGAATCAGAGTGCCATCTTTCAATTCACAATCCCAAGCTCCCAAGCGCATAGTACCGCCTTTTCTGGTAATACTTTTTTGTTCCTCCATTAGGTCAATAACGGGATCAGCCGAATGTTCATCCATCTCAGTTGAATTAGCATCTTCCAGACCCAACATATTTCTTGAATATTCGATAACCGCCATTTGCATTCCCAAACAAATTCCTAAAAAGGGAACAGCGTTTTCTCGGGCAAACCGCACTGCTTTTATCTTTCCTTCGATACCCCGCCCTCCAAATCCTGGGGCGACCAAAATACCGTCAAGACCTTTCATCTTTTGAACTAGGTTATCATCATCAATATATTCTGAATGAATAGATTGCACCTTTACTTTAACCTCATTTACCGCACCTGCATGAATAAACGATTCTAATATCGACTTATAGGAATCCTGTAATTCAACATATTTGCCTATTAAGCCTATTCTTATCTCGTTCTTGGGATTTTTATGCTTGTTCAAGAACTCATTCCATTGGTCTAAATCAGGAGCCTCATCATCTGGAAGTGCCAATTTTTGCAGCGTAACCGTATCCAAACCTTCATCTTGCATCATCACCGGAACATCGTAAATAGTAGATGCATCGATAGACTGAATCACCGCCTCTCGCTTAACGTTGCAGAACAAGGCCAATTTATCCTTGATATCATCTGATATTTCATGTTCCGTTCTGCAGACCAAGATATCGGCCTTGATACCACTTTCCATCAATGTTTTTACAGAATGCTGGGTGGGTTTTGTTTTTAATTCGCCTGCTGCCGATAAATACGGTACCAAGGTCAAATGAATGACAATGGCATTATTGTCGCCCAATTCCCATTTGAGTTGACGTACGGCTTCTATGTACGGTAACGATTCGATATCACCTACTGTACCACCAATCTCTGTTATTACAATGTCGTAGTCACCACTATTGCCTAAGAGCTGAACACGCTCTTTAATTTCGTTGGTGATATGCGGTACTACTTGAACCGTTTTACCCAAAAATTCGCCACGCCGTTCTTTTTCAATAACGCTTTGGTAAATTCTACCCGTAGTAACATTGTTCGCCTGAGAAGTTTTAACATTCAAAAAACGTTCGTAATGACCAAGATCCAAATCGGTTTCCGCCCCGTCATCGGTCACGTAACATTCACCGTGTTCATAAGGGTTTAAAGTGCCTGGGTCCACATTGATATAGGGGTCCAATTTTTGGATAGTTGTTCTATAGCCTCTTGCTTGTAAGAGTTTTGCAAGAGATGCGGCGATGATTCCTTTACCAAGAGATGAACTTACTCCTCCCGTAACGAAAATGTACTTAGTTTGTGACATTTGTGGATTCTTTGTTACGGGGCATAAAGATACAAATTGTTGCCACATATCATCAGTGTCGTGGAGGAAAATCTTTTTGAATTTTACGAATCAAAGGCTCTAATCCGTTTATTTTTATTTCGGTCATCGAACGCAGCAAATCCCCTAATTTTCCATCAGGATAGCCTTTTTGCTTGAACCAGATAAGGTAAGGTTCAGGCAAATCAAGCAAATACCTACCCTTGAACTTTCCAAAAGGCATTCGATAATGCGCAAGCTCGATTAGTTTTTCTTTGTCCGGCATCAAATCCATACCGTAAAAGTAATTATGTTATCTTTATTCGCATCTATTAATGGTATTTTATGAAAAGAAGGAATTTTATCGGAACATCGGCTGCTGCCTCTATGGGCTTGTTGGCTTGCAAATCGGCAAACGCTATGACCTCGTCAAATAATGGTGCTACTCAACTAAAAGGAAACATTAACCATAGTGCTTGTTATTGGTGTTACAATAAAATTCCTTTGGATGAATTTCTTGGAAATCTAAAGAACTTAGGAGTAATGGCCATCGATCTTGTCGGGCCAGAGGATTGGCCTTTTTTAAAAAAACACGGTATTCATGCTGCAATGTGCTGGGGGGCGGAAATAAGTCTTACCGAAGGTTGGAACGACCCACAATATCATGAAACATTGATAAAAAATTATACCGAAATGATTCCCAAGGTAGCTGACGCTGGCTATACCAATCTAATCTGTTTTAGTGGAAGTCGAAGAGGAATGGATGATGCTACCGGGCTACAAAATTGTGTTGACGGACTTCAAAACATTATACCCTTAGCCGAAAAACACGGTGTTGTCATACAGATGGAATTGCTAAATTCTAAAGTAAATCATAAGGACTATATGTGCGACCATACCGATTGGGGCGTAGCGCTGTGCAAGAAATTGGGAAGTGAAAATTTTAAGTTGCTGTACGATATCTACCACATGCAAATCATGGAGGGTGATATTATTCGAAACATACAGGACTACCACCAGTATTTCGGGCATTACCATACGGGCGGCAACCCCGGACGAAACGAAATCAACGATTCCCAAGAACTGAACTACCCTGCCATAATGAAGGCGATTTTAGCAAGCGGATTTAAGGGGCACGTGGCACAAGAATTTATACCAACCTACGAAGATAAAATAGCCGCTTTAAAGGAGGGGATTACAATTTGTGATATCTAAAAAGACTGTTTGAAATCGATACCCATGAAAAAAAGAAACGCATTTATTAGCTGCGGTCTATTGACCCTTTTCGTTTTTTCAAGCTGTTCGGTAAAAGATGAAATAGATGATTCGATACAAAGGGTGGAATGTGCATCTCTTCTTGCCGATTTTACCGATTTAGAATCTGAAGAAAGAACTTGTACTCAAATCATCGCTGATGTCGACATGATTGTAAGGGAATGTAATGAATTTCTAGACCAAGACACCAAAGATTTTTGAGCAGAGGCAAAAGCGAATTGTAGCGGTAACTAAGCCTTTACCAAAAAAATGTAGTTACACGTAAGGGACTTGTTATTATTCATAGCGGTGGTGCAGCCGAGTTAAGCATTTCTAGTGTCGACAACGAGTTATGGATAAGACCAATGATACCACATAATTAAAACTCACTCTCTTTCGATAATTAATTCATTCCAAGCAGTAATATTCTTTTCATTCATACGAACAAACTCGTCTTTGCCTTCCTCATCAGCTAATTTTAGTGATTTTTTTGCAGATTTTATTGCGGAACTGTAGTCGTACAAGGCTGCTTCAACCAAAGATTTCACTCTATAAAAGTAGTAAGTATTACCACCCAACTCAATCGCTTTGTCCAAATAGATTAGTGCTTTCTTATAATCAGTTTCTTTTTCCTGTAAATACCGCGCAGCTTCATAGTAAGTTTGAGCAGTAGGGTTGACTTTGAACTGCTTTTCTATTTCCTTCAACATTAAACTATGGGTATCTACAGAAATCGGAATCATTATTTTAGTATCATCCCATGCAAAAATCATATTTACAGCGTCATGTTTTAAGCCATCAAAGCTAATCAGGAAATTTTCCTGCTTGTATAACAGTACTTCTGGTTTAACTCGAATTCTAAAAACATCTTCTTCAGAATCATAAGCTGTTCTGCCGTCTCCCCAATGTTCGGTATTGGAGTGAAAAACAATTTCCCATTCTTCCGCTTCCGGAAAGGCGTACAGTGCATAGGTTCCTGCCCTGAGCATATTACCCATAACCTGCACATCTGAATCCACGGTGATTTTTGTAGACGCGTTGGCACCTACCCTCCATATTCTTCCGTAAGGCACAAGGTCTCCAAATATCTTACGGCCTTTAACCGCCGGTCTGGAATAATCGATGCTTATATTGGAAAGTCCGACTTGCTGTTCTAACCTAGAAGATGGACTCGCTTTAGGGTGGTTAATTTGCGCCATCGACAAAGTGGCATTGAAAAAACATATTAGCAGAAGTATCTTTCTCAAAATCAGATGAATTACGGTTATAGTCTACCGCTAAAAATACTCAAAAGCAGCACTTCAAACAACTACTCCATGTATCAAAAAAAGGGTTGACCAAATGGCCAACCCTTTTCTAAAACTAAAAACAACTTCTTAATTATTGTAGATATACAAAGACGAAGACCCTGCCAAACCATTTGTCCAATACGGCACGGCGTTACCTTCTGCCTGCAATACGTTACCAAAACCGAGTACGATACCGTTTCCTACTTCAGAAACATATACTCTTTTGTTCTTATGGTCGTAAGCTACATCAATAGGGTTACCTAACAAGGTGTTCGACCCTGAGATACGTTTTTGATTTGCCAGTGCAATTGTTCCACCATCATTGGTTGCCGCCAAAATAGCAGTGAACTTAGCGATGGTATGAATAGCGCCATCATCTGTAGTATTAGATGCTGCACCTATATCGGTCATTACCAAAACGTCGTCGGTACTGTTATAGGTTATCCCGTGCGTTCTAACGATACCTTCGATGGTTACCCTTTTGGCAACTGAGATATCTCCTAAATCAGAACCATTCTGTATAAAATCACTAAAAATGACCAAATCGCTTGAGCTATCGACTACGGCCAATAAATCATTGCCCATAAAGGTAATACCCCATACATTAAAACCAACATCAATCGTGTTCTGCAATGTAAATGCAGATCCATCATGCGTGTAGACAAAGAATTTATGCTCTGCGTTATCAGCTACAACAACTTTGTTACCGAATACCGCAATTTCTCTCGGGCTCATTAAATCAGCACCAGTTGCGAAACTTGGTGCAATTGTACTACCGTCAGCATTGCTTGAAAAATTAGCATACGCCTCTACCATTAGATTAGATCTAGATGCTTGAATTACATTATTGGTCAAGGCCGAAAAGAAGATACCTTCAGAAGAAGTTGACGCACTTGTAAATGTTTGTGAGGTATTTGTATCAGGGTCAAAAACAACTATATTGCCGTTTGCAACGCTAGTGGTATAAATATTGGTTATACCAACACCACTTTCCACTCCTACATTGTCATCGGTCTCATCACTTGAAAAATGAAGAGATGATGCAGCATTCAAATCGAACTCTAGAGTAGGTGCTAAATTACCTCCACTAGCAATGTTAGAAAAACCTAATACTTTACCTGTACCGATATCGGAAACATAAACCGCATCGGTTTCAGAGTCATACGCTACGTCAATTGGGTTGCCCATTTTCGTTGCGCTACCTGCTACACGTACCTGCATTGCGATAGGAAGTACTTCACCATCTGACATTACGTCAAACTTCGAAGAGAAATCTGGTATGATATGAAATCCACCATCGTCCATTGTATTACCGGCATCGCCTATATCTGTCATTACCATTACGTCATCGGTACCATCATACGTAATACCGTGCGTTCGGACTATACCTTCTACTAAAATTCTTTTAGAGGGAGTCATTGGTCCGTCAACCGCAGTTGCAAGAAAGTCTGTATAAACAGCTAAATCGCTGGCCTTATCGACCACTGCATAAAGATCGGTTCCTTTAAAGGTAATTCCCCAAACGGCAAATGGCACTTCAACAGTAGTTAACAAATCAAAAGTGGTTCCTGTTTTTTGGTAAATGAAGAATTTGTTTTCACCATTATCGGAAACCACATACTTGTCACCCCTAACTGCTATCTCTCGCGGACTGTCTAAATCAGCGCCACTAGTTATTGAAATAGAAGTTGATGTATCGACAGTTAAGCCACTTGTTTCGGCATAAACTTCCAATTGTTTTTCAGATCTAGATGCCTGAACAATCTCATCTGTTGCTTTATTGTAAAAAATTCCCTCAGCAGCAGTCGAAGGAGTTGTAAAAACCAAGGTGCTATCACCTGTAACGCTGTATTTTGTAATATTACCATTCTCGTTATTGGTAATGTACAGTTCGGCTCTTCTACCAGGAGTTACCATTTCATCCTCCATTTCCATCTCCATATCATCGTCGGTTGACATGTCGTCTTCGATAATTGCAACGGGATCATTCTCATTACATCCGACAAAGGCAACGAGGCAAAAAGCGCTCAGGCCTATTTTAAATATTGAAAAAAATCGTTCAAAGTACTTCATAGTGTTTTTTTTGTTTTTAGCAACTAAATAAATGTTTACACTAACACGTACGGAGATTATTTCAAAAAGTTTGATTTTTTTATAATGAAAAAGAAAAAATGAGATAAACCCTCAGGTATATTCAAAGAAGCTGGAGTATCTAAAAGTCATGACCATTATCCTTTCCTAATTACAAACTAGGCACTGGTTAAATGTAGCGTCAAAACTAAGATGACTAGACCATTATTTAAACCAAATTATTACTGTCTGGTTACAGACTTAAGCCCGATGCGCTTCCATACATAAGACCTAAGACTAAATTGGCTATCGCTTAAAATCATTACCAATACAAAATCGTATCTCCGTTCCCCCTAATTTTATAGTAGCTGAAAAGAAGGGAATAAATTTTGATTTAGTAGATAAAAGAACAACCTATGGCCTTACCATAGTTTTAAAAAAATTTTGCCGAACGTTAATTAAACTACCCCGAGGCAGAGCCATCGAGGTATCAGAAACTAGACCGCTGCGCTGCAAGAATCAAGAAACTAGACTAATTTTTTTTGTCTTGGCTCTAGACTCTTGGTTCTTTAATCAGTCGAATGCTACGCCCGAAGCTGAGCCTCGAGGAATTCTATTGATTAAATCGAACAGAAGCAAGAAGAAATCGCTGTATTTAAAAGAAACATTATTTATATGCCGTTAAGAGGAAGCTTTGAAAAAAGAGTCTACAAACTCGAGTTTATTGAACAGTTGAAGGTCCTCAACACCTTCTCCCACCCCGATATATTTTACTGGAATTTGAAACTGATCAGAAATACCAATGACAACACCACCTTTGGCGGTACCGTCTAATTTAGTAACCGCTAGCGAGGTTACCTCTGTTGCTTTTGAAAATTGTTTTGCTTGCTCAAAGGCATTTTGTCCAGTAGAACCATCTAAAACTAACATCACATCATGTGGCGTATTATCTACTACCTTTTGCATGACTTTTTTCACTTTTGTCAACTCGTTCATCAAGTTGATTTTATTATGCAACCGGCCTGCGGTATCTATGATTACAACATCGGCATCTTGAGAAAGAGCAGAACTCAAAGTATCAAAAGCAACCGATGCCGGATCGCTCCCCATCTTCTGTTTTACTATCGGCACACCGACACGGTCGGCCCAAACTTGTAATTGGTCTATTGCCGCTGCCCGAAAGGTATCTGCCGCACCTAAAACAACTTTATACCCTTGATTTTTATATTGATGTGCCAACTTACCGATCGTTGTGGTTTTACCTGCGCCATTTACCCCTACTACCATAATCACGTAAGGCTTGACTCCATCGGGTATTCTTACCTCGGTCTCTTCTCCACTGTTTATTTCCGAAAGTAACGATGCGATTTCCTCTTTTAAAATCTTGTTCAATTCCTCAGTTCCCAAATACTTGTCTTTGGCAACGCGCGCTTCAATTCGAGTTATGATTTTTAAAGTAGTGTCAACACCAACATCCGAGGAAACCAAGACCTCCTCTAGGTTATCCAAGACATCATCATCTACCTTAGATTTACCAGCAACGGCCTTACTTAATTTATTGAAGAAGGTTGTATTTGACTTTTCAAGACCCTTGTCTAGGGTTTCCTTTTTCTTTGAAGAAAATATTTTTTTGAATAAACTCATGTTTGCATGTACGGTTATAACCTCAAATATAGGATTAATTTCAGCAAATAATTGGCTTAAAAAAAGCCGCTTTCTTTCGAAAGCGGCTTGTAAAGCTATACTTTATAATAGTTTATTGCTTAGACAACCATTCGTTGACCACCCCTGGATCCATAACAGATTCTTTAAAAGTGTATGCGCCTGTTTTCGGAGATCTAACCATTTTTATGGCTTTGGTCAATCTTTTTGAACTAGTTTGTAAACTTGCTACCGTTTTCTTTGCCATGAGAACTAATTTTATTGTCATTCTCGCGAATGCGAGAATCTCGATGTTGGTACTTGATTTCCTTGAAAAGAAATCCTTTATTACTTAATTTCTTTATGAACCGTCATTCTTCTTAGAATGGGGTTGTATTTTTTTATCTCTATACGTTCAGGAGTATTCTTCTTGTTCTTGGTCGTAATGTACCTAGAAGTTCCTGCTTGTCCAGATTCTTTATGCTCTGTGCATTCTAAAATGACCTGAACTCTATTTCCTTTTTTTGCCATGACTATTAACTTTAAGTCATTCTCGCGTGGGGCGAGAATTTCTTCATTTAAAAGATTATTTTACCAATCCTTTTGCCTTCATGTCTTTGTAGACACTAGTAACACCTCTCTTATTGATGATTTTCAATCCTTTCGCAGAAACCTTTAAGGTTATCCAACGGTCTTCTTCAGGAAGATAAAAACGCTTTTTAGAAAGGTTTACATCAAATCTTCTTCTGGTCTTATTTACAGAAAAAGAAACGTTGTTTCCAAACATTGCTCTCTTACCAGTAACTTCACAAACTTTTGACATCGCGTCGATTTTTTAACAGGATGCAAATTTATATCATTTTTCCTGTATGAACAACAATCTACTTCACATTTTTGAAATTTCTTTTTGTAGCAGCTCTAAGCCCTTATTTACGGCCTTTTGAACTATTCTAGTTCTATGATTTCCCAATTTAAATTGCAAAGCATAGCAATCATTCGGTGTGGCAATGCCGATGAACACAGAACCAACAGCGGCATCTGAATCTCCTTTTGTTGGGCCAGCATTACCGGTGGTTGCTATTGCAAAGTCGGTTTTAAACAAATCTCTTGCGTTTTTTGCCATAGATTTGGCCACCGCCTCGCTCACCACAGAATGCTCTTTAATCAATTTCATAGGCACTTTTAGCACTTCTATTTTGGTTTCGGTCGCATAACTGACCAAACCACCCTTAAAAAAAGCGGAAGCTCCCGGCACTGATGTTAACTGCTCGGCTATTTTTCCGCCGGTAAAACTCTCGGCAGTCGCCAAGGTTTTTTTCTTATTGGAAAATAGCTTACTTATAGTAATTTCTAAAGTTTCTTCATCTTCAGTACCATAAATAATATCGCCTATTAACGTGTATAATTCTTCGGAGGCTTTAGAGACAGCTTTTTCCAAAACATCTTTATCTGATCCTTTGGCGCTCATACGCAAACGTACCTTACCTAAACTCGGCAAATAGGCCAATTTTATACACTCGGGCAAGTTATTTTCCCAATCTTCTATACGTGCCGCAATCGCACTTTCACCTGTACCATAAGTTACGATGGTCTTATGAAGAATATAAGGACGCTTGAACTCAGAAACGATTTTTGGAATTACATGATTTGTAATCAGCGCCTTCATTTCAAAAGGCACACCGGGCAGTGAAATATAAACCGTCTTGTTTTGACGAATCCACATACCGGGTGCTGTACCGAATTCATTCTTTAAAATATCAGCTTTTGAAGGCACCATTGCCTGTTGGCAATTTACGTCTGAAATTGGTGTTGAAATGTATTTGGCGAATAGCTCTTCAACGTGCTTTAAAACTGCTTTGTCCTCAACGAGTTGGTCATTGAAATATTCACAAAAAGTAAGCTTGGTAATATCGTCTTTCGTTGGACCCAGACCGCCGGTGCAAATAACGACATCGGCGTTTTTGCCAGCCTGTTCCAAGGCTTTTAAAATATGGGTCTTTTCGTCCTGAATCGAAGTGATCTGATAAACGGATACTCCTATTTTATTGAGTTCCTTACCGATAAAAGCAGAGTTTGTATCAACGATTTGCCCAATGAGAATCTCATCGCCGATCGTAATAATTTCGGCAAACATTATAGATTGAAGTCGTTTTTGAGCTCACCAACTACCTGAGCGATATCTTTTTGTAGAATAGGAAACACCTTTTGTATTTCGGCCATATTGGCGGAATTCTTACCCAAAGTTTCAATTTCGAGTGCGGCAGCTCTTGTTTGTTCCATTCCCAATAGATCTACATTAGGTTTTATTTTATGTGCCAATTGATACACTTGTTCGTAATTCTCTGTTTCGAGAGCTTTCTCCAGTGCTTCCAAATCTGTAGGCACTTCTTCGAGAAATACAGATATCACAGACTGAACAAACTCTTCGTCCCCTTCTGCCATCTCATTGATTTTATCCAAACTATATATCATCATTTTATTTTTACGGTAAACAATTCTTCCCCTTCTAACAGCCCCGCAAGATAGTCATTTGCCTGTATTCTACCAACCCCGGCAGGTGTTCCTGTAAAAATAATATCACCTTTCTTGAGCATAAAATATTGGGAAACATGGGCGATGAGTTCGTCTATTTTCCAGAGCATCAGACTTGTGTTTCCATTTTGCACGACTTCATCGTTCTTACGCAAGGTAAAATCGATGGCATTCAAATTTTTATAATTTGTCTTTGGTCGCCACTCCCCTATGACCGCTGCCCCATCAAAGCCTTTTGCCTTTTCCCAAGGCAGTCCTTTCGCTTTCAATTGTGACTGTAAATCGCGCGCAGTAAAGTCGATGCCCAAGCTGATTTCATCATAATATTTGTGCGCGAAATCAGTGCTGATATGCTTACCTACCTTTTTGATTTTCACCAAAACCTCAACTTCGTAATGTACCTCTTTTGAGAATTCAGGAATATAAAAATCCTGCTCTTTTGGTAAAACCGCCGAATCTGGTTTAATAAAAACAACAGGCTCGGCAGGGCGTTGATTGTTCAACTCCTCTATGTGGTCAGTATAATTTCGACCGATGCAGATAATTTTCATACTAAAATAGTTACTCCTCTTTCAAAACTTTAAGGCTAATCGCTGGGATGAAATTCTTCATTCGGTCGCGTGATTTTACGTTAAAGTCCGTCCATTCTCCCATACCGTACACCATGGCCCTAAAATTTTGATTTTTATTATATACCCCACCGAAAGTTGGCGCAAAACGATCTTCAACCTCAGCTTTATTCGTTAATTGATTTTGATACTTGTTCACATACCAGTTGCTTGGTACGAAAAGCCATTCTAAACCAATATAAATTCCTGTTTGCGGTATTTCAATGTCGAAGGCTGAAAGATCTATGCTTACAAAATCCTTTTCAACATCAGACTCTAAGACAATGCTTTTTCGCAGAAGGTCGCGATTTGGTTCTTTAGTATCACCGTTAACATCATAAATGCGAATTCGAAACTTGGCCGATGCGCGTTTAAAAGAATTGTTCTTTTGAAGAAAAACAGTGACTTTATCCACATATTTTTTCTGCGCTCCGATATTCGGAAAATATAGTGCCAATACCCAGGGTGTTGAAGATGAAGAAAAACCACTGGTCAAAGCAGAACTAGTTACAGGGTTCATTATATCTGAATTGCCTAAATCCGTTGATACCACGACCTCATCCAATTCAAACGATTCTTCGATCATTTCAAAGCGTTTGCTTTCATAAAGGGATTTAGCAAGAACTATGGTATCGTTATACCCAAGTGATGAAATATGTACTTGATTCTTTAAATGGGTTTCAGGTATATCCAGAAAAAAATTCCCTTTTTCATCGGTCGAAGTCCCTTTTAATGTATTTAAAAAACTAAGGTTTACATACGGGATAGGGGCTTTAGTCTCTTTATCGTACACATACCCTTCAAAAAGCACTTCCTGTGCATTGGTTTGAAAGACACAAAAAAGAAAAAACAAAAGATAACGCATTAGGACAATTTATTGTTAAGGCGGTTCAATTTTATCTGTGTGAGCACTTTCTTTGTGTACAGAGGGAAGTCCGCATTCAAAATCCAACCGAAATAGCCTGGCTCGTTGTCCAAAACGTCATTTACTTTTTTGCCTTTATGTTTACCAAAAGTAAAAACAGCCTCATCATCTTCATCTACCGCTATAAAACCGGCAAAATCGATTAGTTTCTTGTGTGTTGAGAATTCCGCCAACTTCTTCACGTTATTTTCCAAATCTGGGTAACGGTCTAATTGTGAAAGTAGCACCTCATACGTCGCATTGGTATCCGCTGCGGCACTATGCGCATCGGTGAGATCTTTATCGCAGTAGAAATTATACGCCGCCCCAAGGGTTCTTTTTTCCATTTTATGAAAAATGGTTTGCACATCAATAGCTACGGTATTTTTCATATCAAAATCGATTTCGGCGCGTAACAATTCTTCTGCCAATAAAGGGATATCGAACCGGTCGGAATTGAAGCCGCCCAAATCACAATCTTTGATTATCGCATGAATCTCTTTTGCAAGTTCTTTGAACGTGGGTTCATTAGCTACCTTTTCGTTGGTAATACCGTGCACGGCGATTACATTATCGGGAATGGTGACACCGGGATTCACCAACCATGTCTTGCTTTCTTTGTTGCCGTTGGGAAATATTTTTAGTATGGCTATTTCAACGATTCGATCTTTGGCAACGTTAGTACCAGTGGTTTCCAAATCGAAAAAACAAATGGGGCGTGTTAGCTTTAATTGCATAGGTTTATATTGAAGAAACAAAGATAGCTTTTAGATAAGCTCGTAAGTGGAACGGTGTATTATTATTTCAACAATACTATTCATTGGTGGTCGGCACATCTTTTAGAAAATCCTTGGCAGTACGATTTATGTATACAATTCAGAGGTAATCGCACCAGTTCAACTTGCTTTTATAAATTTCTACCAATAGTACACTTCTGCTAACCTGATGTCGTAAAAAACACTCACTTTCAATCAGCTAAAACATTTTAGTCTTGATGTCTTATGTCATTTAGCGCCCCGACTATGCTGTATTCGCCGATGTCTATTTTCAAATGGATAGTCTTCAACTCGCTAAGCTAAACGCAGAAAATGCAAATGCGTTAGACCCTAGAAATTTAGATGCCAGCAGGTTGCTCGAAAAAATTACAACCCAACTCGAGAATAACTAAGTTCTTAAGGCTATTAAAGCCTTGTGTTAATAATATTATTATATGCGGAGCCAAACGTATAACTAAGCCCAACGCTGAAGCCAATTTCAAAATCGGTCGCTATTTGTTTTTGTTGCAACAGCACATCTTCTATTGAAGCGGCTCCTCCAGGAAGGTTTATTTGGTCTCGTATTAATTCGGCACGACCTGAAAACCGAACCGCAAGGCCCTTGAATATCCGTACAGAAACATTACTGAAGAATTCCATTCTATTTTTACTGAAATCATTTAAAAAAGTTGAAGCGCGCAAGCGAGAATAGACATTGCCCCAAGGCTGCCGAAAACGCAACTGCGCATCTAAAGAATGATTGAAAATACCCTCCGAAGTTTTCTCGAAAATCGTGGGTGCGATATAATCGTTATGAAAATAACCTATTCTGTAGGCAAAAACAATCTCTCTTCTTAGCACCTCTTGATATCGAAAAATGTTATATTCTACCGCTGGCGAAACATAATAGCGAAAATCGATGTTTGTAAAAGTATCATGTCGGCCACCAGCGAATATACCAGTTGACCAATGATCTGATAAACTACGAACGATACTACCATCACCTCTATATCGTGAACGTTCGCTGGTGAAGGTTTCATCATCTCTTACAAATTCACTAGTTGCCTGATTAATTTCAAAATCGGTTCTGATACGAATTTTTTCAGTAACCCGATCACTTTCGAAACCTACTTTATACTCAAAGTTTTTTCGACTAGATTCCCTTCCCAACTCCGCATCGCCATACACCTCAAAAATCCAATTGTTCCAAGGGTCTTCAAAATCAATGTCTTGCCGCTCGGCTAGGCCATTATTTGTTACCTTGTATTCAATATCATCGGCCAAGTCAGAAACTACCAGGTAATTAAGTAGACCTGCTTTGATTCTTTTCAACAAACCTTCCCGTACCTCGGCACTTGACATTGTAGGGTTAGACGAAAATTCACCCTTTGCGCTGATATCGGCATAGTCTCCAGTACCTTTAAAATCCAATCTATATGTTCTGCCGCCGCTACCATTAAAATTATCGTAAATGAATAATTGAATATTGGCCAAACTTTGATCGCGAACGTGATTCACATAATTGATTTCCTGACGTACAAAATTCTTTTCACAATTACATTCCAAGAATAACTTTAGGTCATCTTTTAATTTATCCTGAGAAAAGATTGGTTGGTTTAATAATAGTAGTACTAATATTAACGGCGCTATGCAGTTTTTCACAAATTTGATTTCAAGTATGATTTGGTAAGCACAAAAGGCCTCAAAGATACTAAAATAGGAAGATTATGAACCGATATAAAGGTGAAATGAAAATCAATATTTATGCTAACCACTACCAAAGCGATTAATGACTAGCCGACTGTATAAGGTAATAATAAACTATAAGACGTATTTTACTTTTACACTTCCCGATTCACATCCCAAGCTTCTAAATAATCGGCAACGGCCTTAGCGAACATACTACCTAAAGCGCCATTGACCACACGATGGTCGTAACTGTGGGAAATATACATCTTACTACGTATGCCGATAAAATCTCCCTCGCTCGTTTCAATTACAGAAGGAATCTTACGAATTGCCCCCAAAGCCAAAATACCAACTTGTGGCTGGTTGATGATAGGGGTGCCGAACACACTACCAAAAGTTCCCACATTGGTTACGGTATAGGTGCCATCCTGAATTTCATCTGGTTTCAATTGATTGTTTCTAGCTCTATTGGCCAAATCATTGATTACGGTTGCCATTCCCACTAAATTCAATTGGTCGGCATTTTTAATAACAGGGACAATCAAGTTGCCATCTGGTAAAGCAGCAGCCATACCGATATTAATATTCTTTTTCTTGATGACCGAATCCCCGTCAACAGAAACATTCATCCTCGGATACTTCTTAAGTGCTTTCGCAACAGCCTCCATGAAAATAGGTGTAAAGGTCAGTTTTTGACCTTCTTGTTTTGCAAAAATATCTTTTACCTTATTGCGCCAGGTTACGATGTTCGTCACATCTACTTCAATAAAACTCTGTACATGCGCGGAAGTTGCTACACTGTCGACCATGTGTTTGGCAATCAATTTCCCCATTCTGGTCATCTGTATAACCTCATCGCCACCAGCAACTTGCACTCTAGTAACCGTTGATGGTTCTTTAGCTGCAGTTCCTTGACTTGCCGGTGAAGCTTTATCTTCTGGCTGAATGGTCGGCTTAGTCGCTGTAACCGACTGCTGCCCACCTCGATTTTCAACATGCGCTAAAATATCTTTTTTGGTTACGCGACCCTCTTTTCCCGTACCCGCAATAGTATCAAGCTCAGCTACAGAAATACCTTCCTGCTTTGCAATATTCTTGACCAAGGGCGAATAAAAACGGTCTGCACCTTTATAATCCGCTACTGGTGCGGCAACAGTTTCTTTTGCTATGGTCACAGAATTTTCAACCTCGGCAACAGCCTTAACCGTAGCCTCAACTTCAGGTGTGCTTTTTGCTTCTTCGATTACTGGAATTGCTTTCGCGCCACCTTTGGTTTCTATAATAGCTATGGTCTCCCCTACTTTTACCACATCATCAACCTGAAAAAGCTGTTCGACCAATACACCCTCTACCTCACTGGGCACTTCTGAATCTACCTTATCGGTCGCAATTTCGAGTACGGCCTCATCCATCTGAATGCTATCCCCTACTTCTTTCAACCAACTGGTCAATGTTGCTTCGGCAACACTTTCTCCCATTCGCGGTAATTTCAGTTCAAATTTTGACATATTCTTATTTTCCGTGCGATTTAAGGATTTTTTTTGCTAAAATACAACTAAAACCAACTCATTATTACACTTTTCCTATTAAAAATTAATGCTAGTTCACCTTTAAAGATCCCTCGAACGGAACCCTGTTCAAAATACTACGCCCCAAGGTAACCTCATCTGCATATTCCAATTCGTCCCCCACTGCGATGCCACGGGCTATGGTCGAGGTATTGATTTCTAAACCTTCTAACTGCTTATAGATATAGAAATTGGTAGTATCGCCCTCCATCGTAGAACTTAACGCAAAAATGAGCTCTTTTATTTCTCCTTGCTTCGCTCGATTTACTAACGAGCTAATGGTCAATTCTTGCGGGCCAATTCCTTCCATGGGCGAAATTTTCCCCCCTAATACATGATAAAGCCCTTTATATTGGCTTGTATTTTCAATGGCCATTACGTCCCGAATATCTTCTACGACGCAGACCATAGTTTTGTCCCGTTTGGAACTCGCGCAGATTTCACAGACTTCAACATCAGAAATATTATGGCAACCCGTGCAAAATTTAACTTGCTTGCGAAGATCCCCCAATGTATTGGTAAGCCTCTCGGTACGTTCGTTTGGCTGTTTCAACAAATGCAGCACCAATCGTAAAGCGGTACGTTTACCAATACCGGGCAGCTGTGACATTTCGTAAACCGCATTTTCTAAAAGTTTCGAAGAAAAGTCCATAAGTACAAATTTACGATTTTTGATTAAGAGCAGGTTTTCGATTGGGAGGACTATTTTGTAATTTTCCGTTCAAATAGAAATCAATGACCTCGACCAACATCTTACTTCTAGTAGCCGGCTATTTTCTATTGTTACTCGCAATCTCCTATTTTACCGGAAAAAATGACAGCAATGAAGATTTCTTCAAAGCTGGCAAAAAATCACCCTGGTACTTGGTAGCCTTCGGTATGGTAGGTGCATCTCTTTCGGGAGTAACTTTTATTTCAGTACCCGGTTGGGTAGACGCTTCGCAGTTCAGCTATATGCAGGTGGTCTTCGGGTATTTACTTGGGTATATCATAACGGCCTATGTATTACTGCCAGTGTATTACAAACAAAATGTAACCTCGATATACCAATATTTAGACGACCGCTTCGGCTTCGTAAGTTATAAGGTGGGGGCAATTTCATTTTTAGTCTCTAGGGTGCTAGGTGCCGCTTTTCGATTGTACCTAGTAGCGATTGTTTTACAGGAGTTCGTATTCAAAGAGATGGGAGTACCCTACGAAGTAACTGTCATCATATCAGTTTTGCTTATATGGATTTATACATTTAGAGGTGGCATAAAAACTATTGTGTGGACCGATACTTTACAGACCTTGTTCATGCTTATTTCCGTAGGATTATCGATGTATTTTATTTTGGATAAAATGGATTGGGGCTTCACCGAGTTTTTAGGCTCTGACGAATTGAAGCAGTATAGCAAGACCCTATTCGTAGATGACTTTATGGCCAGCAATCACTTTATCAAATCATTTCTAGGCGGCATGTTCGTTACGATTTGTATGACAGGCTTGGATCAAGATATGATGCAAAAAAACCTGACCGTGGGCACCCTAAAAGATTCTCAGAAAAATATGTTGAGTTTTAGTGTGGTCCTAGTTATTGTAACTTTCGTATTCATGCTATTGGGCGCACTACTGTTTATCTATGCAGACCAAAACGGTATTGCAATCCCCTTGATGGATGGCAAAGCAAAAACAGACTTATTATTCCCTCAGATCGCTCTAAAAAGTGACTTGGGCATTACTGTGGCCATTACCTTTATGTTGGGCCTTATCGCCGCAGCTTATAGTAGTGCCGATAGCGCCTTGACTTCGCTGACAACATCGTTCTGCGTAGATTTTCTGGGGATTGAAAAAAAGCCCGAGGTCATTAGGAATAGAATTAGGAAAACCACTCATATAGGAATGAGCATTTTACTGATTCTAGTGGTCATCCTTTTCAAGCATGTACTGGACACTAACGTAATTGATGGACTCCTAAAAGTGGCGGGGTATACCTATGGACCTTTATTAGGGCTTTTTGCATTTGGCATTTTCACCAAACACCAAGTGAAAGACAAATGGGTTTGGTTGATAGCCTTACTATCGGTTTTAATTACAGTTGCCTTAGGGAAAGTAGCACCAGAGGATATTGGAGGATATGCTTTTGGTTACGAATTATTGCCCCTAAATGGACTAATGACCTTCATCGGGTTATGGCTTATTCGGAGAAAATAAATCAATTCTAATAAGAATTTATCGCCTATCTACATAAATTCATCGATGAAATGCATTTTCAACTATGTTAAAGTTTTATCAAAATAATAATCAAATACCTAAATTATACGGTATACTGGTTTGTTGAAAGTAAAACCAACGTACAAGCGACTTCAACCTCTATTTCGTTGTCTTTAAGGATTTTATAAAATTCAGGGTTCTCAGTTCCCGAATTAAAGATGACCCTTTTAGGTTTTAATTGTAAGATTTTCCCGTAATAATCAGGCTGGTGGCCTGTACCCACATATAAAGTTACGGTATGAATGTTTTGAAATCCACTGAAATTGGTCTTTATTTGCACCTCCCTGATGTTACCTTTTTTAACACCGAATGCTTCAGTTTCTATGTTATGGTCCTGAAGGCGTATTACCGCCATATTACTATAACGATTCGTTTTTAAAGAAGCTCCGAGTACTAATGTTTTATGCATTTGTAAATTTGGGATTGTTAAAGTTAGTTAATACCTGTAACTAATGAGTTATTAGAACGTCTATTGTAGTCGATAGGAATACAAAATTGGTTGTTGATGAAGCTATATGTTTATAGTTAATGGTTAGTGTTTAGTATGGCAGAGTCAACAACAGAAACCCTGACAGCAATGTCGGGGTTTTGTTTTACCATCTGATCAAGGCACTACCCCATGTGAAACCACTACCAAAAGCTGCCAACACAACTAAATCGCCCTTTTTAATTTTGTTGGATTCCCAGGCCTCGGTCAACGCTATGGGTATCGATGCCGCAGTGGTATTACCGTATTTCATAATGTTATTAAAAACCTGGTCATTGTTTAGGCCAAACTTCTTTTGTACGAATTGAGAAATGCGAAGATTGGCTTGATGCGGAATAAGCATATCTATATCGGTCGGCTGTAATTGATTCTTTGCCAAGCCTTCCATAATTACCTCGCTGAACCGAACCACTGCATTCTTAAATACAAATTGCCCGTTCATTATGGGATAATACGATTCATCGTCTTTGTTATTATCCGCAACGATATCTTTAACCCAACGCCCACCCATTCCAGGTGCCAATAGCGCCAGTTCTTCTGCGTGTTCACCTTGAGAATGGAGATGCGTAGAGAGAATGCCTTTGGTCGTATCTTCTTCTCGACTTAAAATCGCAGCACCGGCACCATCTCCGAATATTACGGAAACACCCCTACCACGTGTAGTCATATCCAAACCTTTTGAATGTATTTCAGAACCGATTACCAAAATGTTCTTGTACATGCCGGTTTTGATAAATTGATCGGCAACCGAGATAGCATACACAAATCCTGAACATTGGTTACGAACATCTAGCGCACCAACGGTCTTAATATCTAAATCGCGCTGCACCAATACGCCGGGGCCAGGAAAATAGTAATCTGGACTTAGAGTTGCAAAAATGATAAAATCGATATCATTTTTAACGATACCAGCCCTTTCAATTGCAACTTTTGCTGCCTTTACTCCCATACTTGTTGTGGTCTCGCCATCACCCTCAATTACATGTCTACGTTCCTTAATTCCGGTTCGTTCTTGAATCCACTCATCACTAGTTTCCATTCGCCTGGAAAGGTCGTCATTCGTCACAACGTTTTTGGGTACATAATGCCCGAGTCCGGTAATTTTAGAGTTGTACATAATTATAGTATGTTATTCGGCCAATGCCTGTTAAATCGATTTGTATGGACTAAGATAACCAAATTTAGTAAGGCAAGCGTTTCAAGAAGACTTTGCCCTATAGGTATTTCTGAAAGTCGTTCACATGAACATTGGCTCTAAGGTCATGAAGTAAATTATAAAGCCCAAAGAACGTACGGTTCATGTACAAAAAATGTTTGGAACCTCTGTTGCCGTTCATTTTTCGAATTTCGGTGTCTTTTGAGAAACGTTCACTCAATTCTGCGATTTTCATCCAGAAATCGTCAGTTCCAAAATCAAATTGTTCTTCGTTGAAAGGCGCCGTAAACAGCGTGAGCATCTCTTTAAAAATTTCTTTGAAAAATTTCAATTCTTTTGGCGTATCGGCTTTGGTAAGTATATCGAGCTCGTATAATTTTTCAGTGAAGCGTTTGTCGTTTGAAATAACCTCCTTTTTCGCCAATTCAAAATAGGGCACATAAAATTCATCCGGGACTTCTTTAATACAACCAAAATCGATTGCAATAAGATTTCCTTTTTCGCTCACCAAAAAATTACCTGGATGCGGGTCTGCATGAACCTTTCGCAAACCGTGAATCTGAAACATATAAAAATCCCATAACGTTTGTCCTATTTTATTTCCTAACTCCGGACTGAAATCGGTTTTGGTAAATTCACTCAGATGTATACCGTACATCCAATCCATAGTTATGATTTTTTCACTGGAGAGTTCGTTGTAATAGTTCGGAAATTCTAAATTTTCAATAAGAGCGCAAGCTTTGGTAATTTCTTGACTTTGTCTAATTTCTAACAAGTAATCGGTTTCCTCAATCAATTTGTGCTCTACCTCAACAAAATATTTATCGGCATCTTTCCCTTTAATATTGAACATACGCAATGCAATAGGTCTTACCAGAGCCAAATCGCTACTGATACTTTTTGCTACTCCAGGGTATTGGATTTTAACAGCTAAAGTTTTGCCGTTTTTTGTGGCGCGGTGTACCTGACCTATACTTGCTGCATTTATAGAATCGCGCTCAAAAGTGTCAAAAATCTCCTCAGGATATATATCTAGATACTTTTTAAAAGTCTTACGAACTAGTGGCGCCGATAATGGGGGTACTGAAAATTGGGAAAGCGAGAACTTTTCTACATACGCGTTGGGTAGAAGGTTTTTCTCCATACTCAACATTTGGGCAACCTTGAGTGCGCTTCCCTTTAGGCTTTTGAGTCCGTCATAAATATCCTCGGCATTGTCCTCATCTAACTCGTCGCGAGAAAGGTCAGGGTTTACCAACTTCTTTCCATAGTACTTTACGTAATTCCCTCCGATTTTCACACCAGTCTTTACCAATTTGCTAGCACGTTCTATTTTTCCTGTAGGTATTTTATCTAATGTCTTCATGGGGTGTTCAAATTACTTTTGACAACCGGTAAGAAATATTCGGTTTTACTTGAAAAGTTTCGTTCAACTAAAAAAAGTTGTTTTTCTATTATTTCTTGTCTCCATCCTGCGGCGGGCAAGCTTGTCTCTCTACAGCTACGCCATTTTCTCTTTAAAGAGGAATTTTCCAAAATCGATAATGTTATCTAAAGGGGTATTATCAAAAACATCAAAAGTAGTTGTAATTGATTTTTCGATTGCCATATCGGTCTTTTCAAAACCTGGTGAATCGTCGCCGATCCAAAATTTGAGTACAAATAGCATTTGAAGCCATGCCCCTTCTGAGAATAGCTTTGGGTTATGCTTGGAGATACGAAAAGATTTATCCGCATTGCCATCTTCGATAAGGTCTGCTGCAAACGATTTGATATGCATTTGCAATCCTTTTAGCTGCTTCAAGTTCTTGAGCATACCATTTTCCTGATTCAAAGCGAACAGTACATAACTTCTGTTCAGAGTCAGTATTTCGAAAAAAGTATAGAAGAAAGTGAGCATTTTATCTTTGTTACTATACCCTTCGTACGCTTTATTTTTGTGTAATAAGTCTTCGGTATTTGTGTAAAATTTAGCCCAAATATTTTTTTGAATGGTTTCTACCGAACCAAAGTGATTGTAAAAATCTGTCTCTTCTATTTTATTCGCCTTGCAGAACTTGTATATCGATTTAGGTATGGCCTCATGTTCCAAAACATAATTCATATACATTGCTATGATTTCATCTTCGGTAATCTTTTTGGTTTTTGCTTTTGTTGCCATATCGTTTTCTTAAGGTGTAACTAAAGTTACGTATTTACTATTTTGATGTTGTTAAGTTCTTGCCAAACATATTTTGTTAGATACAGGAAACGTGCTCCAGGGGCGGAGCACGTTTCCAAACAACCTAACCAATAAATAAAATTGTTGTAAAATTCTCTTTCATAGCATTTTTAACAACACTGTAAAGATAATTCATGTTTAACCTTTTTAAATAATTATTAAACAAAATAATTTGTTAAACTTTTGATATGCCTCGAATCGCCAAAACATGATTTCTTTCAGCGAACAATTTGTGCCAGTTTGTCACTTGAATCTAGTGTGGTATTTTTTTTGACTAAAGGAAAGTAATCTTAGGTATAAGAAAAGACTTTTTTGAAAGGAAGTAAACATTTCTATAATCTTTGAAAAATGAATAGCTAAAAAATCTCACCAAGTGTATTCAAGTTGTAAATCAAGTGTGAGCAATTAAAAAATTAATGTAATAGTTTCTTGCCTATACTACCCCCGCCGAAGGTTCGGGATAGTACAAGAGTGGGAAAGAGAATAACAATGTAATATTATGGCAAAAGGTAAAATAAATGTATCGGTGGATAATATTTTTCCACTCATCAAAAAATTTTTATATAGCGATCATGAAATATTTCTTCGTGAATTGATTTCGAATGCAACAGATGCAACGCTAAAACTCAAGCACCTGACATCAATAGGTGAAGCGAAAGTAGCGTACGGCGATCCTATGATAGAAATAAAGGTAGATAAGAAGGGAAAACAAATTCATATAATCGATCAGGGACTGGGAATGACCGAGGAGGAAGTGAAAAAGTACATCAATCAAGTTGCTTTTTCCGGTGCCGAAGAATTTTTGAACAAGTATGAAGATGGCGCAAAAGATTCTGGTATCATTGGGCATTTTGGTCTTGGTTTCTACTCTGCCTTTATGGTAGCCGATAAGGTAGAGCTAATTACAAAAAGTCATAAAGACGAACCTGCAGTGCACTGGTCATGTGATGGCTCTCCAAACTTC
>Ga0114957_1000462_pt1 | contig 52124 bp, 45 predicted proteins | sample BantaG_FD_87175 | JGI IMG/M metagenome (GOLD analysis project Ga0114957, IMG submission 87175) | Marine algal microbial communities from Bantry Bay, Ireland - BantryBay_4 metaG | ecosystem: Host-associated > Algae > Red algae > Unclassified | place: Bantry Bay, Ireland | collected 2014-11-21 | reverse complement strand
GAGGCAGGGCGTATTAACCCTACAGAAGTGCTATTGGGCAATGATGTTGATTTGATGGAGTTGGCGAATAAAAAGTAATCCCCCTAGCCCCCGAAGGGGAAACTCCTTAGGCACGGATAAAAAGTAGGGGGGGTTGTTTGACTTGGTCATCCGTCATCCTTCTCATAACTCATAACTCATACTCATAACTAAAAAAACAAATGTTAGTAAGCTTCCTTAACTTCGACCAACTTTAAAAGCAGTTTCATTTTGACTAAAATCGTACTCTTATTTACTTTCTTGTTATCCTTGGGAAATCCATCCGATAAAAAAGATGAGTACCTTAGAGAATATTACGAAACTGGAGAGGTAAAATCTGAAGGCTGGCTAAAAGATGCCAAAAAATCAGGGTATTGGCGTTTTTACCATTCCAACGGAAAACCTTCTGAAAAAGGGCATTATAGCAAGGGCGCACGTTCAGAATACTGGTATTTCTACTCCGAAAAAGGGAAATTGCAGGAAGAAGGGCATTACCAAAATGGCAAAAAAGCCAATTGGTGGTTGTTCTATGATACCCTCGGTAACATAAATCACAAATGCCAATTGAACCAGGGTATTAAAAATGGGTATTGCCTCATGTACAAAAACAATGATATCGTTCAGGCCGAAAAGTATGAAAGGGGTAAAAAAGTGAAGGCGTGGTCCAGTTTTAATAGCTTTCGAAAAGAAAATAAATTATCAGATTTACGTTAATGACCGCTAGCTTAGATTCATCTTCCGTTATTAAGGTCATTATACCCGCTTTCAACGAGGCCGACTCAATTGCAAAAGTTATTTCAGACCTACCTAAATCGGTTTCCGAAATAATAGTTGTCAATAATAATTCTACAGACGATACTGTTCGTAACGCAGAAGCAGCAGGCGCTACGGTACTTACGGAAAATCAAAAAGGCTATGGTTACGCCTGTCTTTGTGGTATGAACTACATCGCAGAAAAGTCTGACCTACCCGATATTATCGTATTTATCGATGGAGACTATTCCGATTATCCAGAAGAGTTAGATAAAGTGGTCGCTCCAATTATCAATGATGATATTGATCTGGTCATCGGCTCACGAGTAAAAGAATTGCGGGAAGAGGGGAGCATGACGCCTCAGCAAATTTTTGGCAATTGGCTTGCAACCAGTTTAATGAAACTTTTCTTTAGGGCAACATTTACCGATCTTGGGCCGTTTAGGGCTATGAAGTATGCTAAATTACTTGCTTTAGAGATGCAAGACAAAACCTACGGGTGGACCGTAGAAATGCAATTAAAGGCTCTTAAACAAAAGTATACATATACCGAAGTACCAGTACGTTACAAAAAAAGAATTGGTGTGTCAAAAGTCTCGGGAACCGTAAAAGGTAGTATATTTGCTGGCATAAAAATTCTTAGTTGGATTTTTAAATATAGTTTGAAATAATTATGGGCTTACCTATCGCTTACATCATACTTACTATTTATAGCATCTCGCTATTGTTGATTTTCTTCTATAGTCTTGCGCAATTGAATCTCTTGGTAAATTACCTCGGCAATAAGCGTGAAAATAAGACCGCACCAAAATTTAATTTGTTAGATGCAAAAGAGATTCCGTATGTGACCATTCAACTTCCTGTTTATAATGAGGAATACGTAATGGATCGCTTGTTGGAAAATATCTCCAAAATAGAATATCCAAAGAGCAAGCTCGAAATTCAAGTCTTAGACGATTCTACCGATAATACTGTAGTCGATACTGCCAAGCACGTAGAAAAACTTCGCGCAACAGGATTGGACATTACACACATAACTCGTGAAAACCGCCAAGGTTTTAAGGCGGGGGCACTTAAAGAGGGCCTGGAAATAGCCAAAGGTGAATTCGTAGCCATTTTTGATGCGGACTTTCTACCCGATAGCGATTGGTTGAAAAAAACGGTCATCTATTTTAAAGACCCTGAAATCGGAGTGGTACAAACGCGTTGGGGTCATATTAATAGAGATTATTCCACACTTACCAAAATTCAAGCTTTTGCTTTAGATGCCCATTTTACCCTTGAGCAAGTAGGCAGAAATTCAAAAGGGCATTTCATCAACTTCAATGGTACAGCAGGTATCTGGCGTAAACAATGTATTCTTGATGCCGGAAACTGGGAGGGTGACACCCTCACCGAAGATCTTGATTTAAGCTACCGCGCCCAATTAAAAAATTGGAAATTCAAATATTTGGAAGATGTAGAGACTCCTGCAGAGCTTCCTGTTGTTATTAGTGCTGCCCGTTCACAGCAATTTCGCTGGAATAAAGGCGGTGCGGAGAACTTTAGAAAAACGGTTTGGAGTGTCATAACGGCAACAAACATCAACTTTAAAACCAAATTTCATGGTGTAATGCACTTGTTGAACAGCTCAATGTTTCTATGTGTATTTCTGGTAGCCCTACTGAGCATACCGGCCATGTACATCAAAGCGATTTTTCCGCAGTTAGACTGGGTTTTTTCTACCCTTAGCTTCTTTGTTTTGAGTACTATTATACTCTTTGTGTGCTATTGGTTTACCTATAAAAGTATTCAAGGCAGCGGTTTTGACAACTTTGTGGACTATATAAAGATTTTCTTTACTTTCTTTTCTGTTGCGCTTGGCTTTTCCTTGCATAACTCTATTGCGGTGCTAGAAGGGCATATGGGCAAACGTAGTGAGTTCGTACGTACTCCAAAATTCAACTTAGACAACATTACCAATAACTTGAAAAGCAACAAATACTTGGCCAAAAAGCTATCCCCTAATATGATCCTTGAATTTGGCTTAATGGGCTATTTCCTTTTTGGAATGTATAGTGCCATACCTCTAAATGATTTCGGACTCTTTCCGTTTCACTTTATGTTGTTTCTAGGCTTTGGGTATGTGTTTTTTAAGTCGTTGACTGCAAGGGCCTAAATCACTGCTTAATTATTCGGCCTCAATACTAAAAAATGCGAATCCATCACACTGCCAGTTAAGATAATATCTTGATAGGGCGTTGCAACCGTAGAACCCGACATTTCACTACCATCATTTACATATATCTTTTCGATTGTATAATCATTGGTGCCACGATACTCGATTTTTATAAGCTCTGAAGGGGATATTTCATTGCCTCCACCAGCATAAGATGAAAAGGCCAATAAATTAGGGTGCGCGCCTATCCATAAATTTCCTTCTTGGTCAAATTCAATATTATCGACACCAGTATCGCAATCGATATCTTCAATAAAATTTAGCGAACCATCTTTATTGGTATCGTACACTTTTACCTTAAAATCTCTGGGCGAGGCTACAAAAAGCAATGCTCGTTTACTATCATAATTGATGCCGTTCGCGTAGCCAATGCCTGTTGCTACTTCGGTATATTCTGCTCCATCAAAATAAATCACATTCGACAAGCCAATACCAACGTAGTCTTCTAACAACCTTCCCACACCTTCTTCATACTTATGGTCATTTGTAAAATAAAATCGGCTTTCATCAATCATCACTACGTCGTTCGGGCTCATTATTGCAGCATCGGTAATCGTTCGTTGATGCGTTAACAACGTATTCTTTAAATTAAATACTTCAAGTGAATGGCCTTTTTGAGTATGGTTCACGGCCATAACCGAATATGTGCTATCTAATTTATAAGTTGAAATACCATGAGGGGCAAAAGGAAAATCCAAATCAGCAGTCAATTTTTTAACGTGATAGGCGTCAGAATTTAAATCGACCAAATACAAACCGCCTAGCTTTTCCTGTTCCGTTATGTCTTTTTTTCGTGGCGAAGCGGAAACCAAGGCGAAATCTGTTTCGGGAATTATGGTAATATCTTCCGCTCCCGTAATTTTTATTTTTTTGACCACCTTACCATCAAAGCTGTTTTTTATGGTTCTAAAATACCCAGTTGACACCATTACATAGCCTACATATAGCAGTAAAATTACTACCGCGCAAGCTATTATTTTCTTGAAACGTTTCATACGATAATTCGTTTGCTCTCAATTTACCTTTTTCAGACTTCTGATGCAATAGCAACTAATTTGCTGTTTGGTTTTATTTTCAACCGAAGCCCACAATCTTGCACCGACGCTCTTTTGATTATTTTCTCCCACAAAAAACCTATTTTAGTCAGGCCGAACTAATTCATTAAAATGCCCAACTCTTTTACGTCATACTGGAAACTTCATAAAGTATCTATTTTGTTGGCGCTATTGTGTTTGGGTTTTTACTATACGTTTGCTTACTACTTGCAACGCGCCGATTTTGTTAAGCTGCTCACTCTTTTTGCAGCCGCGTTTTTTATTTGCTTTAAGCTGATACAATTTGAAAAATGGAATTTCAGATTTTTACTCATCGTAGGCATCTTTTTTCGTTTGGTATTCCTCTATTCAGAACCCAATCTATCGCAAGATTACTATCGCTTTATTTGGGATGGCGAACTGGTCAGTCATTTTATCAATCCGTATCTACAACTTCCGAATACATTAATCGAACAATCTGATTTGGTTATCGCAAATGCAAACGAACTGCACGGTGGCATGGGCAGCTTAAGTGCCAGGCACTATAGCAATTACCCACCTTTGAACCAATTGCTCTTTGCTATCTCCGCTTTTTTAGGCGGCACCAGTATCTTGGGCACTACTATTATCATGCGGATACTGATCATTTTAGCAGATATCGGTATTTTATATTTCGGGCGAAAATTATTGAAAAATATAAATCGTCCACCGCATCTTATTTTTTGGTATTTCCTTAACCCATTAGTATTAATTGAATTAACAGGAAACCTTCATTTTGAAGGTGTTATGCTGTTCTTTTTTGTTTGGGCCTTGTACTTCCTTTCGGTTAACAAATGGCAGTGGGCAGGAGTCGTATTGGCGTGTTCAATTTCCATAAAACTTGTACCTTTATTGTTCTTGCCTTTATTTCTGAAGCATTTTAAACTCAAAAAAGCAATCGGCTTTTATGCTATTATTGGGGCCACTTCGCTTTTACTTTTCGCACCATTTTATTCTAGTGATTTCTTTGCCAATTACTCCAAAACAATCGGACTCTGGTTCTCCAATTTTGAATTTAATGCCGGTCTATGGAATATTGTCAAACAAATCGGAATTCAATTCGATGCCAAACCATGGGAATTGATTAAAACCTATGGCAAAATCACTCCCATTGCTACCATTGTTGCGGTGCTGCTTCTCACCTTTCTTAGAAAAAATGAAAAACTACCCGTACTTATAAGTTCTATGCTCTGCGTATTGACCCTTTACTATTTTATGTCTGCAACGGTGCATCCTTGGTATGTGATTTTCCTTGTTGTACTAGGGGCACTTACAAGATATCGCTATGCTTTTCTCTGGTCTGCAGTTATAATTTTAAGCTACTATGCCTATTCCCTTACCGATTTCAAAGAGAGTTTATGGCTATTGGCGATTGAATATTTAGCGGTTTTTACCTTCTTGATTCATGAACTTGTAGCGTATCGTAACAAAACATGAGGTTTTTGTAAAAAATTACCTCTGAATTAGGTGGGTTAAAGATAAGTTGTACATTTACGCCATAATGAACGCACAAATTTACATATTTACTTCTATGAGCATCACTGCTCCCGTACGTCCGTTCGCTCGCCGTCGTCGCCCGTAAGGGTACGATACAATTATGGAACTAGGTGAGTCCAGTTCCGCAAAACTACAATCATATTTTATTTTTACCTTTTAAATTTTATAGCAATGAACATTATTGTTGCTAATACATCACATTTTAAGTACGCGCAAATCATTTGCGACACCATAGCCGACTCGGCAAAGGTCCGTGGAACGGGTATTGCCAAGCGTACCCCTGAATACATAAGAAAGAAGCTAGAAAATGGCAATGCCGTTATTGCTTTGGATGGAGACACTTTTGCAGGTTTCTGTTACATCGAAATCTGGGGACATTCAAAGTATGTCGCTAACTCTGGACTAATCGTACATCCTGATTATAGAGGAAAGGGGTTCGCCAAGAGCATCAAGCAAAAGATATTTGACCTGTCAAAGGAAAAATTCCCTGATGCAAAAATATTCGGAATCACCACAGGCCTGCCGGTAATGAAAATTAACTACGAATTGGGCTATAAACCGGTCACCTTCTCCGAACTAACCGACGACCCAGAATTCTGGAAAGGATGCCAAACATGCAAGAACTTTGATGTTTTGACACGTACAGATCAAAGAATGTGTCTCTGTACTGGAATGTTATACGACCCTGTAACCAAAGCAAAGAAAGAGAAAAAGGTGAATAGAAAGGCATTTAAAAGATTGAAGAATATTAAGGAAAGTTTGTTTTTGAAAAAGAAAAAAGAGAAGAGAACATAGAAAAGAGAGAAGATAAAGTCTTTGTTCTCTTTTCTATTCTCTCTATTCTTAACTAGAAGTTCGAATAAATAAAAAAGATTCCAGCATTTGCACGGGTTAAAAAAACATTATGAGCAAATTAGTTTTAGCATACAGCGGCGGATTAGACACATCATATTGCGCCAAATACCTAAGTAAAGAGAAGGGTTACGAAGTTCATGCGGTGAGCGTGAATACCGGGGGATTCTCATCTGAAGAAATCAAGACCATTGAAGAGAAGGCCTTGCAACTTGGCGCGACATCCTATACGTCAATTGATGCCGTTCAAAAGTTCTATGACAAAGTAGTCAAGTACCTCATCTTTGGAAATGTTCTAAAGAACAATACGTATCCGCTATCGGTTAGTGCAGAACGAATCGTTCAGGCGATTGAAATTGTAAACTACGCTAAGAAAGTGGGGGCAAAATATATCGCACACGGCAGCACCGGAGCAGGTAACGACCAAGTACGATTCGATATGATTTTTCAAATTATTGCACCCGAAATTGAAATCATTACACCGATTAGAGATAACAAATTAGCACGAGAAGAAGAGATAGCATACCTCAAAGAAAACGGTGTGGACTACCCTTGGGAAAAAGCCAAATATTCTATCAATAGAGGCCTTTGGGGCACTTCAGTTGGTGGTGAACAAACCTTGACATCTGAAAAACCGCTACCCGATGCTGCATACCCGAGTCAGCTGCAAGAGAAGAATCCGTCAGAAGTGAAGCTCACTTTTGAAAAAGGAGAATTGGTTGCTATTAATGGTCAAAAAGATAGTCCCGTAGCTAATATCGAAAAGTTAGAAGCGATGGCTTCTAAATATGCGATTGGCAGAGATATTCACGTTGGTGATACAATTATTGGAACCAAAGGTCGAGTTGGCTTTGAAGCTCCCGCCTCGCTAATCATCATAAAAGCACACCATTTATTAGAGAAACACACCTTAACTAAATGGCAACAATACCAAAAAGAGCAGCAGGGTAATTTTTACGGAATGCTATTGCATGAAGGCAACTATTTGGATGTCGTAATGCGAAATATTGAAACCTTTTTAACCGACACACAAAAAACAGTTTCTGGCGATGTATTTGTTGGTTTATATCCGTTCCAATTCAGACTCAACGGAATTTCATCAAAACACGATTTAATGACTGATGCTTTCGGTAGTTACGGAGAAGTAAACAAAGGCTGGTCGGCAGATGATGCAAAAGGGTTCATTAAAATATTATCGAATTCGGGGAAGATTTATAATCATGTGAACGGAAAATAAAATACAAGATACGAAGTGGAAGGCACGAAGTTTAAAAAAGAACAGAAAATATGGGTTCCTTCCCCAGAAAGGGGAAGGTGGATTGCAGCGTAGCGAGCAAGACGGAAGGGGTCAAAGCCCAAGCCATAATCCAAAACCTCGAACAAACATTTAGAAATCAACAACCAGATTCCTGCCTTAGTAGGAATCAAATTAAAAATATGATACAGGCAGCAATAATTGGCGGTTCAGGATACACAGGCGGAGAATTGATTCGAATTCTTTTAAATCATTCGCAAGTTGAAATTGATTTTGTATTCAGCACTACAAAGGTAGGAAAAGCAGTTTCATCTGCACATCCTGATTTATTAGGTACAACAGATTTGCATTTTACGGGTAAAGTGAATCCAAATGTAGACGTAGTTTTTCTCTGCTTAGGGCATGGAAATTCTACCAAATTCCTAAACAAAAATCAGTTTTCAGAAAACACTAGAATCATTGATTTAAGTAATGATTTCAGATTGCAAGCTGATGCCATTTTTGATGGGAAAAATTTTATTTACGGATTACCTGAATTGAACGCATCTGACATTAAGGAAGCGAATTACATTGCCAATCCAGGATGTTTTGCAACAGCAATTCAACTTGGTTTGCTACCCTTGACGAAAGCCGGATTGTTAAATAATCCAGTTCATGTTAATGCGGTCACAGGAAGCACAGGGGCTGGTGTTAGTCCGTCAAGAACAACACATTTCAGTTGGAGAAATAATAATGCAAGTTGGTACAAACCCTTTACACATCAGCATTTAGGTGAAATCAACGAAAGCCTAAAATCATTGCAAGAGGATTCAAGCGAACTATTTTTCCTTCCCAACAGAGGAAATTTCACTAGAGGAATTTTAGCAACTGCCTATACAAAGTTTGATGATAGCGAAGAAGCAGCCATTGAACGCTATAAAGATTTTTATAAAGACGCTGAGTTTACTCACATTGCAAAAGAACCCATCCATCTAAAACAAGTAGTGAATACCAATCAATGCCATATTCATTTGCACAAACATGAAGATACGCTGCTAATTACATCAGCAATTGATAACCTTTTAAAAGGAGCATCAGGTCAAGCAATTCAGAATATGAACTTAATGTTTGGTTTTGCAGAAAGTGAGGGGTTAAATTTAAAAGCAGGGGTTTTTTAGGACAACAGTTTCCCTCCTAATAAGGAGGATTAAGGGAGATGTAAAACCCAAGCCAAAATAGCATAGCAAGAAGCAAACATTTAGAAAAAAACGAACAGATTCCCGCCTTCGCGGGAATGAAAATAAAAATAGCTAATCATGAAAATAGCCATTATAGGAGCTGGAAATTTAGGTCTGTCTATGGCCAAAGGTGTATTGCATAGCAATGGTGCCACAAGCATGTACATGACCAAAAGAAATGTAGAAGCGATTAAGGAATTTGAAAGCTACGGAAATGTAATCGTAACTTCAGATAACAGAGAAGCGGTACAGCATTCTGATATTCTAATTTTCGCCGTACAACCCGGCCATTTTACTCAAATATTGGAAGATGTTAAGGATTTATTGACCGAAAAACATGTTGTTATTTCGACCATTACCGGTTTTGGTATCGCAAAAATCGAAAGTATCATTGGTGCTGAAAATTATATTATCCGAAGTATGCCGAACACGGCAATTTCAGTGGGTAATTCAATGACCTGTATTTGCTCCAACGAGATGGGTAAAAAGAGAATTGGTTTAGCGCAGGCCATTTTTAATAGAATGGGGCATTCGATGGAAATTCCTGAAAGTCAAATGCAAGCCGCAACAGTTATTTGCGCTAGTGGAATCGCCTTTTGGATGCGTTTAATCCGTGCCACTACGCAAGGTGCAATTCAATTAGGTTTTGACGCCAAAGAAGCCCAGGAATTGGCTATGCACACCTGTAATGGCGCAGCTAGTCTTTTAATTGAATCTGGAAATCATCCCGAGGAAGAAATCGATAGGGTTACAACACCTATGGGTTGCACCATTCAAGGTTTAAATGAAATGGAAATTCAAGGCTTGAGTTCTTCCTTGATTCAAGGCATTGTGGCTTCGTTTGATAAGATAACAGAGTTTATAACTAAATAAGAGGTACGAGGTTAGAAGTACGAAGTTTTAAATTTATGAGTACAGGCTCCTCCCTTTAGAAAAAGGGAGGTGTCCGCCGAAGGAGGGCAGAGGGTTTGAAAGCGCAAACCACTATTAAAAAAACATTAGTTAGTAGTGCGTTAGCTAGTTTACGAATCAACCACCCCTTTCTCCGCCGGTTGGCGGATTCATTCCCCTTCTCATCTGAGGAGGGGAGCTTAAAAAAGTGTGAATTATGAATTTATTTGACGTATACCCACTTTACGATGTTACTCCGGTTTCTGCAAAAGGAATTGAAGTTACCGATAATAAAGGCCAACAATATTTAGACTTCTATGGCGGCCATGCTGTGATTTCCATTGGCCATGGGCATCCGCATTATGTAAAGCGATTGAAAGACCAATTGGACAAAATCGGATTTTATAGTAATGCCGTTCAGAATCCTTTACAATCAGAATTGGCCACCAAACTTGGACAGTTATCTAGTTGTGAGGATTACAATTTATTTTTGTGTAATTCTGGAGCGGAAGCCAACGAAAATGCTCTGAAAATGGCTTCTTTTCAGACTGGAAAAACTAGAATCATCGCTTTTAAAAATGGTTTTCATGGAAGGACTTCAGCGGCAGTAGCAGCCACAGATAATGAAAAGATAAATGCGCCATTAAACAAACAACAAAAAGTCACGATACTTCCTCTGAATGATGTAGATTCATTTAAGGCAGAAATCGAAAAAGGTGATGTTTGTGGTGTTATAATCGAGGCCATTCAAGGCGTCGGCGGATTGGACGAACCAACTACAGAATTCTATCAAGCAATCGCTCGACTATCTAAAAAAAATGAAGTTGTTTTAATTGCGGATGAAGTACAATCTGGTTTCGGCAGAAGCGGAAAATTCTTTGGGTTTCAGCACCACAACATTCAACCTGATATTATTTCGATTGCAAAAGGAATGGGTAACGGTTTTCCGGTTGGTGGAATTTTAATTCATGAAGATATCAAAGCTTCCTATGGATTATTAGGAACTACTTTCGGTGGAAATCATCTTGCTTGTGCTGCAACTATGGCTGTTTTAGAGGTTATAGATGAAGAGTGTTTGGTTGAGAACGCATCGCATTTAGGAAACTATTTTAATAGAAAGGCAGCTAAAATTCCGCGAGTGAAGCGAGTAAAAGGAAGGGGATTGATGTTGGGATTAGAATTCGATTTTGAAGTAGCCGAACTACGCAAGAGACTTATTTACAATCAATATATTTTTACCGGTGGAGCAAAAGACAAATATGTTTTACGATTTCTGCCCGCACTAAACATAAATAAAATGCATATTGATATCTTCTTTGATGCCTTAAAAAAAGAACTCTCATGAAACACTTCTTAGCTATTAAAGACATCGATTCAATTCCCGATTGGGTTTCACAAGCAAGAACCTTGAAAGAAAATCCTGTTGCTCTGAAAGAACTAGGGGCAGGTAAAGCAATTTGCCTATTGTTCTTCAATCATAGTTTGCGAACGCGTTTGAGCACTCAAAAAGCAGCCCTAAATTTAGGAATGGATGTTATGGTGATGAATTTTGGAACTGAAGGTTGGCAATTAGAATTTGAAGATGACGTGGTGATGGACCAAGGCAAATCAGAACATATTAAAGAAGCAGCAAAAGTGGTTTCACAGTTTTGTGATATTGTAGCCATTCGCGCTTTTGCATCGCTGACTGATAAAGAAAAAGATGAGGCTGAAGTCGTTCTTAACGGGTTTACAAAACACGCTTCAATTCCTGTCGTAAATATGGAAAGTTCGGTAGCGCACCCATTACAAGCGCTTGCTGATGCCATAACTTTTGCAGAAAAAAATAAAAAAAACAAACCTAAAGTAGTATTGTCTTGGGCGCCACATCCGAAAGCATTACCTCATGCCGTTGCAAATTCTTTTGTTCAAATGATGCAATTGCAAGATGCTAATTTTGTAATTACGCATCCTAAAGGTTATGAATTGAATCCAGAAATCACCAAAAATGTACAAATCGAATACGACCAGAAAAAGGCCTGTGAAAATGCGGACTTTATTTATGTTAAAAACTGGAGTAGTTATTCGGAATATGGAAAAATTTTAAGCCAAGATTCTGCTTGGATGATGACTTCTGAAAAACTTGGCAATGCTAAATTCATGCACTGCTTACCAGTTCGAAGAAATGTGGTGGTCGAAGATGCGGTTTTAGATGGGGAGCAATCACTGGTGATTGAGCAAGCGAATAATCGAACTTATGCTGCGCAACTCGTTTTGAAAAAAATAGTAGATGAAATAACTAAAAATTTAAAGGCTCCTCCCCTCAGACGAGGGGAGGTGGATTCATTCCACAGGAATGAAGACGGAGGGGTCTGAAAACCCAAGCCTTAGGTCAAGGCTAAAAACTTTGGGTAAACTGATAATGGTTTAAGCTTTAACACCCCTTTCTCCGTCTATCAACGAATTCATTCCCCTCCTTGAAAAAAGAGGGGAACTAAAAAATAGGTACTGAAATAAATTCAGCATGTGATGAAACAAAAACTATCTATCATAAAAATCGGCGGTAACGTCATCGAAAACAAAACAGCGCTCACGAAGTTTTTAAAACTTTATGCTGGCCTGAAGGGAAACAAAATCCTTGTACATGGTGGTGGAAAATTGGCGACGCAATTAGCCGCAAAACTCGGCATTGAATCAAAAATGGTCGGAGGACGAAGAATTACCGATGCGGAAACTTTGGAAGTAATCACCATGGTCTATGCCGGATTAACCAATAAAAATATTGTAGCCAAATTACAAGCAAATCAGTGTAACGCAATCGGATTAAGTGGAGCTGATGGTGATGCCATTCAAGCTCATAAACGCCCCGTAAAAAAAATCGATTACGGTTTTGCCGGGGATGTCGATCGTGTGAACAGTAAAATGATTTCCAACTTGTTAGATGCGAATTTAGCTCCGGTCTTTTGCGCAATGACCCATGATGGCAGAGGGCAATTGTTGAATACCAATGCGGACACCATTGCTTCTGAACTGGCAATAGGTATGAGCGAACTTTACGATACCACACTCTATTATTGTTTTGAAAAGAAGGGGGTTCTGATGGATGTCAATGATGAAGATTCCGTGGTAACACAGATTGATTCAAAGTCATACCAAGAACTTTTGGCAAACGGGATCATTGCGGACGGAATGCTTCCCAAGCTAGAAAATTGCTTTCACGCCTTGAAAAATAATGCGAGTAAGGTTTGTATCGGTCACCCTACAATGCTAAGTTCAGAAAATGAACTTTATACCACGATTACAATATAAAATGACACAAGAAAAACTTTCGAATAGTGCCTTAGTCTTATTAAAGCAATTAATTTCAATTCAATCTTTTTCCTCCGAAGAAGATAAAACTGCCGTTGCTATTCAAGAATGGTTCAATGCGTTTGAAATTCCCTTTGAACGAATTCACAATAATGTTTTTGCCAAGAACAAGCACTGGGATGACAACAAACCGACCTTACTTTTAAACTCTCACCATGACACGGTAAAACCGAACAAGGCCTATACAAAAGACCCTTTCAATCCGCATGTTGCCGATGGTAAATTATATGGCTTGGGCAGTAATGATGCGGGAGGATGTTTGGTGTCGCTAATAGCCACCTTCACTCACTTTTATGCTTCTGAAAATCTGAATCACAATATACTAATGGTTGCTTCAATGGAGGAAGAAAGTGCCGGCGAAAATAGTTTAAGAGGACTATTGCCAAGTCTTCCTAAAATCGATGTGGCTATCGTAGGTGAACCCACATTAATGGATTTGGCAATTGCCGAAAAAGGATTGATTGTATTTGACGCTGTTATCAAAGGAACTCCCTCTCACGCTGCTCATCCAAACGATAATAACTCCATTTATAATACTATCGAAGTTTTAGAATGGTTCAAGAATTATAAATTTAAAAAAAGCTCTGAAGCTTTAGGCGATGTAAAAATGACCGTAACTCAAATCAATGCCGGAAGCCAACACAATGTGGTTCCTGCACAAGTTGAACTGGTGGTCGATGTTCGGGTAAACGATGCTTATTCCAACCAAGAAATTGCAGACCTATTAAAGTCAGAAGCTCCTTGCGAATTACAAGAACGCGGACTAAAACTCAACTCCTCCAAAATAGATAAAACCCATGCTTTGGTACAATCCGGAATTTCGTTAGGAAGAAAAACTTACGGTTCCCCTACCCTGTCCGACCAAGCAGCATTAACCTGTCAATCTTTAAAATTAGGCCCTGGAGATAGTACACGTTCACACTCCGCAGATGAGTATATTTACGTTCGCGAAATTGAAGAAGGCATTGATTTGTACATTAAAATATTAAAAGGATTCCTGCACTAAGCGTGCGGCTAATTACAAGAAATTATGAAACTCTGGGATAAAGGATTCAGCACCGATAAAAAAATAGACCACTTTACAGTAGGCAACGACAGAGAACTAGATTTACATCTGGCGAAATACGACGTGATTGCTTCCAAAGCACATGCCAAAATGCTTGGTAAAATAGGATTGTTGGCGGAAAAAGAAACAACCGCACTAGTTTCAGAACTTGATAAAATTGCGAAAAAAATCAAAGATGGCTCTTTTACCATTGAAGATAATTTTGAGGACATGCACTCCAAAATTGAATTTCAGCTAACCTTATCTTTGGGAAATACCGGAAAAAAAATTCATACGGCACGTTCTAGAAACGACCAAGTTTTGGTCGCCATGCATCTCTATTTAAAAGATGAACTCGCGGAAATCAAATCACAAACCAAAACGCTATTTGATTTGTTATTGAACTTAGCTGATAAATATAAAAGAGTACTTCTACCTGGCTATACCCATTTGCAAATTGCAATGCCTTCATCTTTCGGATTGTGGTTTTCCGCGTATGCTGAAAGTCTAATCGACGATTTATATTTTATTGATGCAGCGTATAAAGTTGCTGACCAAAACCCACTGGGAAGTGCAGCGGGTTATGGAAGTTCATTTCCTATTGACAGAAGTTTTACCACAAAAGAAATGGGCTTTGAAACCATGAAATACAATGTAGTTGCTGCTCAAATGGGGCGTGGAAAAGTCGAAAAAGCTACTGCCTTTGGCATGGCAAATATTGCTGCCACCCTTTCTAAAATTGCCATGGACATCTGTTTATACATGAGTCAGAATTTTGATTTTATCTCGTTTCCGGATGAGTTAACTACAGGTAGTAGTATTATGCCACATAAGAAGAATCCTGATGTTTTTGAACTCGTTCGGGCGAAATGTAACAAGCTTCAAGCGGTACCCAATCAATTGACTTTAGTAATCAACAATCTTCCTAGCGGATACCACCGTGACCTACAATTAGTAAAAGAAATCATTGTTCCGGCGATACAGGATATGAAGGCATGTTTGGAGATTTTGACCTTTAGTTTGAGGGAAATACGCATCAATGGAACTATCTTAGAAGACCCGAAATATGATTATCTCTTTAGTGTAGACACTTTGAACGAGCTAGTTCAGAACGGGATGCCTTTTCGTGATGCGTACAGGCAAATGGGAAAAGAAATTGAAGCTGGCACGTTTACCCCCAAACGAAATATCAAACATACACATGAAGGAAGTTTGGGGAATTTGTGTTTAAATGAGATTAGAGAAAAGATGAATAAACTCTAATTTCCCAAAATCCCATGAAATCATACATCAATGTAAAATAAGTATGCTGTTTGAAATAGCATTATCTTAGCCTAATCGCCCGTAAATTCGCTATAGGCCGGGCAGCTTTCCCGAAGTTTAGTTTCGATTACCAAGGGGGTCTGTTGTTCAACCCCAACATAGCTCGCCTCAGGATTCTCATCCATATACCGCGTAATTAGTTCTTGATGTATCTCTTGGTTATTTGCATAATCTGCACAGCCATAAATTGCTTGGGCAACTACGCTTTTTTCATTTTTGTCTGCGGTTATTTTTGTAATACACTCGCAACTCTTTTTTACGTAGGCATCGATATCGGCTTTTGGTGAGCAACTTACGATAAAGACTATTACGCTTAAAAATCCTAAAATTCTCATCCTTCTTTGTTAGTTTTAAAACGGTTTAATTGTAACGCCAATAGTTACGTATTATTGAAGTGACTGCGGTTCATCTTCCTCAAGTAAAAATTACATGTCAAATGATTGCAAATTATATTCCACTATTCTAATTTCCATTTTCGAAAAATAAAGTATATCCCAAAAATTGCTAAGGTCAGTAAAAAACAAAGCCCTAAGCTTAACTGCCAACTTGCTAACGAATCGTAATTTAGAAATACATAGACCCCTATTATTGGAACAACGACCATACCGACAAGCATTATCCAAGACATTCCGCTGATTCGCGTTTCGAAAACCTGTTTCTCATTTTTCTGTTTTACAATAGGCCTTTCCCCTTTTGTTAAAATATCAGGTGCATTGTAAACCCTCCAGCCTTTGGCGGTTAAAAATGGAAAAGGGAACATTATAATACTAAGTTTTTCAAGCGTATTAAACTCATAATCTTGCCAAATGGCAAGACCTATTATTACAGGCATTCCTGTTAAAAACCAGATCCACATCGTACGTGTCATCTGTTTTAAGAACTTCTGAAAATCGGCAGTAAATTTTTGATAATCGGTTTCAGAACAGGCATAACCTTGCTCATACTCTTTGGGGTAAAACACGTAGCCTTCCCCTTTTTGATTTGGAGAAAAGCGTGTCTCGAATTTGGCTAATAAATTACTTTTCGCTGTTGTAAAAACAAACATATCACAAAGCTACTAGAATTTAATCAGAAACTAATCCCTGAAAACAGGGATGGTTTTTGGGTAAGTTTCAGGCATAAATACAGTATTGTTAACCTATAATTTTACATCATGATAAGTCAATTAAAAATATGAATAACATTGAATATTCATTTTAAAATAAAGAGAACAATAACGCGTTCAATATTAACTCCACATTAAAAAAATCATGGCCAAATTAAAACTGAAAATGCATTTATTGTTCAACGAACCTATTGAACTAAATCCGAAAAAAATAAAAAAAGCAGAGGATTTCAAATCGTTGGATTTGGATATTCTCGAAAAAAAGAAAGGAAAGTTTTTAATGGAAGTCGGTTACGATAGCGAAGCATGGTACAAACATGTAAATAAAAAATCAACTATTGACCTAGAAACACTTAAAGAACAAGCTGAGCTATTTGAAGGCCTAGAGGGTGCGCTTAATAGAAGCGAGGCATACAAGGCCGCGAAAGACCATAAGTTTTACGTAGAAATGAAAGTAGAATCGTTTTCTGACGGTAAGATAGATATGGTTCGCAATATGTTCTTATGTGCCTGTTTGGTCACCTATACTGAAAGACCAACTGCCATTTATATTCCACAGACAGGCTTGGTTGTAAGTATGGATGATTTTCAACATTATGCCATAAATAATATGGGTGATAAGATACTTTCCGCTTGCTGGTTCAACATCATTTTAAAAGAAAAAAATGGCAGAATAACGGCATACAGTAAGGGCTTAGATGCCTTGAAAAGGCATGACCTTGAAGTAACTATGCCGGTAGCCGAGAAACAAAATGCGCACCACTACGTACGAAACCTGGGCATACACTGTGTAGCGAATAAAAAGTACAAAGACGGACAAGAAAGTTGTGACCTTAACGATGTGCCGTACACTATGATTTTAAAGAAGAGCAAAAACCTAGGTTATGAAATATTTGAAATGGTCAAAGACTAATACCAACTATTTTAAATTTCAGAAGAAAACTTCAACTAGTTAAAGAACAAAACATACGAATTATGAGCAATTTTAATCTAAACCTTACCGCCAAATTATTATATAATGAGCGAGTGAATTTATCATTCGACGCTTTTTCCAAGAACGAGCAAATGAACGTCTGGACAATTACAAAAGTAAGTGAAACCGATACTGAATTGATAGTTAAAATTGACGATAATACGGCTACATTCACTAAAATTAATTCGAGAATAGATTTTGATTACGATGCATTTAAAGAGCAGGCTGAGATTTTCGAAGGTTTTGAATACTATACCTTTCGCCACGATGCCTTACAAGAATCGAAAGACCATAAATTTCATATTGACCTTAAAAAAAAGATAGACCTTATCTTGAAATACAAGCCTTGTTTATTGCTGCAATGTATCAAACCGATGAAGCAAAACCGGTAGGCGTTTATGTGCCGGAAAATAATGTGTTATTAAGCCCAGGGGATTATGAGGAGTTTGCTGTAAACCAAATTAACATATGGGGCTTGTACTGTGCCTGGATCAATTTCACAGTCCACTTGGGTAAAAAGAAATCTACGGTTATAGCCAAGGTTTAAAAAAATTAGAGGAAAAAGATTTAGAATATACCGTAAAGAAGGGCAAAGAACACGATGCACACCATTTCGTACAAAATGTAGCAATGCACAGCATAACAAGCACAGCATCGTACCATCAACATGAAACGACTACCAATAATAGAAATGGTAAAATGTATGAATTCGTAAAAAAGAAAAGTAAATTTTTAGACCACAAAGTATTAGAATTAGACAGAGTTTAAAAGTGGCAGCTCACTTTAAAAAAAAGCGAAACCCAAACACGGCAGCCTCTATTAAGGCTGCCTAATTTTTCTACCATGAATAAAAATCAACCTACTAAAACCGTATTGTGCATTCCCGGTAAATGGGCAAAACGTTCTGAATTTCTAGCTTCGATAATAGACAAAAACAAAGACGATTTTATTTTCGCGGGAAACATACTCCTCAACTTTAAAACAAATCAAGGTTTTGATGTGCAACTATGCGAACCGGATACCAACATGCGACAGGCTTTCAAACTAGCGGGTAGTGTTAACCAAGTAAGCCAAAATTTTCTCAAAGAAATCGAACAGCACACCATGGTGGCCTATTTAATGGCCGATACCGGCACTCCCGAATCGGCGGAAGCCATAGCTCATGCCGGGTCGGCAATACTAAAGGCAGGCGGTATTGGTTTGAAAGTAGAAAGCAGCGGAATGGCTTTTGAAAAAGACCATTGACTATCCTTAACTACGAATTTCGAAAAAGTGAATCTTTATGAAATGTATGTGCTCGATTCTATTGGAGATGAGCACGGTGGTGTTTATAGCTGCGGAATGCACAATCTGGGTTTAAAAGACAGTATTGTCTACGATAAAGATTTTCAGGAAGCTGTAAATCTACTTTCCGCTTTAGGATATTATCAATTGATGGAAAACAAGTCTTTAGCTCCTGGCCACACCTTTGGCATCGCCCAAGACGCTCCTGTGTTTAGACTTGATGAAGTATCGGAACAACCAAATAATGGTGATGATTATTTTAAAAACCCCTACGGAATGTGGTTTTTAGAGCGTATATAAAAGGCGAATAATCCTATCCGCCTTTTTCACTTTCTGTTTCAAATACACACTTACTTCACCTTTATTTTCTGTTTTAAGGTTTCTAGCATTGGATTATCAGGAAACTTCACTTTAAAGGCGTACTCGCCTTTTTCTTCACAGGCGACCGAAAATGTGGTCAACTCATTGCTGCTAGCATTGATATCCTGAAACTCATTATCTCCATTTGGTGTTGTAACAGTACAACGCGCCAAATGCGAAGTTTCTTTAGAAGATTTCACCTTAAACTGTATCCCTACCAAATCAGCATTACCCAACTTTATTTTTTTTCCTTTTTCCTTTAGCTTAAAGTCAGCCCCATCTTGGTTATAACCTCCCATTTTTTTGATATCAACTACATCGAAATCCATATTGTTTAGCGCGGCGAGAGGGTCATCACCGTCCTCAGTCGGAATCATGTATTGCAGGGCATTTTTAGCTAGGGTCTTCTTCTCTTCTATAATTGCCTTTCTTCCCGTAAAATAATCACTGAACAATTCTTCGAAAATGGCCAAAAACCCTGCTTCTTCACAATAATCGATAACAGCATCGGCATCGGCAGTAGCTAATTTACCAAAGGGCGGTTCTTCAACATCTTCGTATTCATCGGGGTTGGCCAAACAATCCATTCCGCCATAGAAGACTTCATGGTCTATCATGCCCAATTTTCCCTTATTCTTTCCTACAGCTATTTGCACCATTGGGTTTCCTCCACCATCGGTGCCAATTGGGTAAAAGAAGCGGCCAAAAGCTACATCATAAAAATGATTATAAGGTTTTCCGGAACTAGGAATCAAATCTTCATATTTTTCGGTATTAACACCAAAGAGTTCATTTACCTCATCTATCCATTCTTTGTCTTTTTTATCCGAAGGTAGTTTTGCTGCTTTTCGAAGTTCTTTTGCACCTACCATTTTCATATGTTCTCCTAAATCGTTGTGCAGCCACCACTGAAAATTATACCCGTTGTGTTCTTTCAGAAAGGTTTTGTAATCATCGTTCAACTGTGTATTATACATTACCTCAACATTATGAATGTCATCATCTGTGGCCAAACGGGTTTCAGGTTTAATGCATTTTATCTTGAACTCTTCTTGCAGCCCGCCATAGACAGAAATCTCTTCGCCATTTTCAGCATAAATACGATCTTTTACTTCGACGCGCAACATCCATTTTCCATCCATCATATGGTATTCGTGCAAAAAGCCCTGGCAAATCATTTGGGGTACATTATTCTTTATTTTCATGGTGGTGCGCTCATCGGTACCATCGGGAAAATGCACTTCTATCTCTAATTCTACCTCATAGATGGTATTACTCACCAGAACAAATTCGAGACCAAAAAATTCGCGTCTTCGCAGTTTTTGTTTTCGACCCGTTTCTAAGAATTCATAGGTATTATCTACATAAGGAGCTACCTTACCTAGGTCGAGAAGCCTAAACTCCATCTCGTTGTCTTTGAGTACAAATTTTTTCCAGTCTTCTTTACTTACTTCCATAGTGTTTTTGTTTGTGATTATTCGTTTGTGGTTTCGCCTTTGTATTTTTTTGGTTTAACCTTGCCCAGTTTTTTAAACTCCTTTTTCTTTTTTTTCTTACTCTTTTTGGGGTTTAGCTTAGCATTCATATTCTTTTTATAAAGTTCCCAGTCCTTTTCTTCTTGCAACTCCACCGTATCTTCTTTGGCAATACGTCGTGTTTTTCTGCTTGCAGGGCGAAACCACTGAGATTGTATACCCCAACGAAATCTAATGGCTAGAAAGATGATTATGAAAACTCCGATAGTTTGATGAGGGTACTCTTGCAATAGCTTTTCCAACGGCGCTTTTAAACCTAATTTTTCAAAGAAATTACCGATAAAAGCATTTGTTTCTTCCCTAGTCAAAGACCATTGAAAGTAATTGGCAATCCCAATCAATGCCATAATGCCCAGTATAGCAAGACCGTACAATCGTTTATACCCTAACGCTTTTTGAGGTTGGTAAAAAGCAGTATGCACAGAGGTATACGAATCGTAGCCAAATAGCATTAGTATGACAATACCCCACATAAAAAAGCCCATCGAAATATGAACAAAAAATAACCAATAGAGAATACTACCTATGAAGGTTAGGCTTAATATCGTTTCTATAGCTAATCGCCTTTTAAAGCGCGAAACATACTCATTGTATTCTTTGTTTGTTATAGGGTAAATCTTGGCATCATATTCTGGTATATACATCCACTCGCCTTCCTTATCAGTAGTGAATTGGGCCATGAATCTTTTAAAAAGACTTCTAAATAAAAATGGAAAGAAATAAAAGACCATAGTTGGTATTAGTTGCACTTAAAATTACGGCTAAGCATTATGGTTTTCATCCCTTAAAACCGTGAAAACCAGCTAAAAATAGAGCTTTTATTCAAAACGATAGGAAAGCTCAAATATTTTCCGTGTTCGGTCAAATACTTGGCCATTTTTATTTTATTGCCGTTTAGGTGCCTCGCAAGAGTATCTCCCTGAAAATAGGGTAGTATTTTTAGTTCTTAGTGGGGTATGGCTACCATGTTTAATTTTCAAATTTTGTTAAAAGAACTCACTTTGTTAGGCGTGAAATTAAAAAAGACAAGAATAAACTTTTCTAAACTGCGTTAAAATTAGGTTCGTACCGTCCAAAATAAACAGGATTATGAAATTAGAAAATCTTAAAAAAGGAGAGCCCTTAGAAGTAACCGAGGATGATTTTTTTAAAATCGTTGCTGAAGTAGGCTCTGAAACATTTCACAAACAGTACAATAGATTTGAACATAGCGCATGGGAAGATATCGGTTTTTATATTCATATTGGTGATATAGATGTCGACGAAACATTTCAAGCAGTTGATTGTTACATGTTGGTCATAGGGAATGTTAAGGCCAATTTTGTGAATGCTGCTGATCCTCAAGAACTTGACGTAGGCGAATTGATAATTATAGGTAATGTGGAATGTAACTATTTTACAAATTGGTATGGCAAATGTACTTTCATCGATGGAAATCTGACAGTAAACAAAGTAATGAGCGTTGGCCAAGACAATTCTTCAACAGTAATAATCAGTGACCTGCAAGCTGAGTTTTACCACACCAGCAATGGCTGGGCAAATGTTGGTGGTACGGTCGATTTAAAATATGGGCTTGGTTATATTTTTCCATTGGAGAAGGAAAAAATGTCGGCTGCCATACATCCAAAACATTCTGAAAAGCAATCAGCGGCATTTTTAGGAACTACGGTCGAAGCTATAGAAGATGGAGATTTTATTTTTGAATTATTTGAAAAGCTTTCGTAGCAAAACGAAATCAAAAAAATATGAAAGTGCTAAAAATCGTAATCATTGTTGTTTTAATAGCCATTGCGTTCATTATCGGAATGATGTGGCTGGCGTCTAGGACCAAAACAGAAAATATTTCTACTTCGGTACCATATAAAAGTGTTGTAGGCACTACAGTGGTAACCAAACAAATCTGTTATATTGCTAAAAACAGAAAAGCCAGCGTAAATCAAAACCCCTATCTCATTAAAATGACCAGCAGATACTTCGGAGATGAAGTTAAAGAAGTTTATACTTTACCATTGGGCACTTCTCTTATTATTGAAGAGGCAAAGGCTTTTATAAGTCCTTTTAGTACACTGCAGCGCAAGTATATATTAGGAAAAGTAACAGTAAAAGAATTAAATAAAACCGTTTCGTTTGAAATGGCTTGGGACCCTAGCGACGCAGGTTACAATCAAGACTATCTTGCAACACGTAACGACCTTATGCCTTGGCATAATGAAATACTTAGTAGAAAATACTATCTAGAGGGCGTAATCGATAGTTCTTTCTACCCTGCTCAAATAAAAGACCCCGAGGTAGCTGCTCGTTTTAGGAACACTACTTATTATACTACCTCAGTTTGGGAAAATAAAGTAACAGCAGATTATACAACCGAAAACACCAAATACGAAAGTGATTGGAATATGGGTTACATAGATGAGAAACAATTTAGCATTCGTGTTCTGGTACCAAAAGATGAGATAACCGAATTTCAATTATATGAAGTTTTTCCCGAATTAGATGTTTCCTTAGATAAAATAGTCTTTAGCAATGAGCTTACACTATCGCCAAATTACTACACATTAGTAGCAATTAAGTTTATGGGTAAAATGAATGAAACCGGACAAGAATACTCCTATTATAACAAAGAGCAATTTCTTGGGGTAGCGTCGGCATTGATCAACTACGACCTAAACGGGCAAAAAATAGACCACCATCTATTATCATCTGAAATGGCTTCAGACTCGACGGAATTAAAAAAATCTATGGTAGCCGATACCCATATCAAAACCGAAGAAAAGAAAAACGACAGTACTATTACTACCGAATTTGAAATAACCGAATTAGGGGAAATCGTTTTGAAAGGAAATTGAAAGTAGCGTCGAAGAACGAGACCAAGATTTACTTTTAAGGTATCGTACTTATTTGCACAAACTTAAATTCATTATCAAACTTCTTGAATTCAAAAGCATGCTGCATTACTTCAAATTCTTCGGAAGGTTCAACTGTTGTTATCAATACCTCAAATTTGGAAATACCATCAATATCGTAACTCCCGATTTTTGGTTCTTTCTCTTTTAGGATTTTCACAAATTCTGCCGTAAATATCAAGTCAAAATCATCTGTAATGAAATCATCGATAGGCACATAGATAATATCATCATAAATGCGTTCGTACCAAGTAGAATCGGTCGCTCTCATTTGGGTCGTCGCAGTTTTTTCTTCAACGGTATTCTCTAAACAATCGTAACACTTTATAGTAGTGCCTGACAAAGCTTTGAACTTTGCTCTATCATTAGATTCAATGGCACTAAGTAATTGCCGCCAGGTTTCTGAGATTTCCTTTGTATCGTTAGCAAATTCATGCTGTTGTTGCGCATTACATAAAGTAATTACAAAGAACAATAAAACTACATAAACAATATTTTTAGTGATGCTCATTTTTTATTTCTTAATCAATCGATGTAATTACTTGTCTTTAGAAACCTCGGTCCAACGTCTTGATTAAATTCCGTATTTATTTTTTTATCTAAATCTTTAACAAAATAACAAAGTGATTTCATCACCTCACATCAGCGATAACAATATTACCGTTCGCTTGCCTCTATTTTAGGTAAAATTTCACCGTTTTCCCATCGCAGTTCTCGGCTGGTTTTTGAGACGTGTACTTCGTTAGTAGCCTCATCGCCATACTCACCTTGTTCTATTTCATAAACGATTTTACCGGCAACACCATCATCATCGTTGGGAAATATCAACTTCTCACTAACCCAAAACACTCCGGCATCTGAATATATTTCAGTGGTAAAGGCTTTTTTCAGTCCATCTTTAGTTTGAAAGAAGTAAATTTCACCACCATATACACCGCAGGCTTCCGCCCTATTGTTGACGTACAACATACTTTCGACGCCTTCAACGCCTTTACTGTCGAGCAAGTGTATGTCAATTCCAGGGTTTCCTAAGGCTGCGGTTAGCTCTCTGTAAGAATTGTTCTTGCTCAGTACACGCACTAAGAGGCTGTAGTTCGCATCTTCCATTTTATAGGCGAATAAATACCTTGTATCTGCGCTTTCTTTTTGCTCCAAAGAAATTAATCCTCCTAAGATATAGCCGGTTTTCCCGTTATTTTTCACTTTGTAGAAATGAGATTCAATTCCGTTATAAAGAAATGTTTCTACTGTTTTCTCCACAACTTCTACCTTTGTACCGATTTTGAGCAATTCCAATACTTCTGACTTTACATCGGGTGACGCTCTAAACTTTACATCATCACCGAACATTGCATATTGCTCTCCACTTCTTAAGTCTATGTTAGGGCCGTGATAAATAGTGTTTTGGCCAAATGCGATATTAGCCGTTACTAATAAAATAAATAGGATTTTTTTCATGGGATCGGATATTTTAAAATGTCCAGATTTGTATCATCATCTAATTATTATTCTTGTGTCCTTTCTTAATTTCACATCCAAAATTAGAGTCGAAATTCTAAAGGACCATCCTTGATTATAAAACTAAACGACTCCTACATCAAACTTATGTGTAAAGATCAGCCCACCATAATAAAAAAGTGCAATCCAATAATACAGCTGAAAAGGCAATGAAATTAAAAAATGTATTGCCACTATTTCTTGCCTAAACATTAGTACAATCCCTCCTATCAAACCCACCAATTGAACAATCCAAAAAATCGTGAATAAACCCGATTGAGGTTCTTTTGAAGTATACGAGGAACACATTACTGCGACAATAAAAAGCAATAGCATAATCGCCGAAGGCAGTAAAAAATTAACATTGGCTTTAAAAGCAAATTTTACTATTGAACCTACTAGGGCCAATGGTAAAATAAAGTACATCAATTCTATAAGAGTTGCATTCATATTTAGTGCTCTTAGATGTAAAAAACGTAAAATTGAATTATTTATTCTTTTCAAATTATCGTTGGTTCTAAATAGCATTCGCAAGTTAGCGTTTAACAAATGGCCACTCATCCCTGAAAACCGTAATAATAGTTGTACCGAAAACCACCTGAATCTGACCTTAATTTTGTACTAACTTTGGTTGCTAATCGTTTAACTATGCACTTTATGAGAAATATTTACCAAGTTTCAGTATTTTCAAATCTTACATAACAGCCAAGTAATCAAAATTATCGAGCACAAAGAGTCTTTTGGAAATACTTGGTTCACCACAAATTTAGATGGGGAAGAACTGATTGAATTCGATTCCGATTCTACCAGTTTTTCAAAAGATTAATTAGCGCAATAAACAAGTATATTGAGAACCTTACCACCAGATATTACCGGAAAAATAAAACTCCGATTTAAATCGGATTACAAGAAAGCCCTTGAGTTACTTTCAGAATACGTCGACACATTTGAACATATAAATTCAGATAGGGTTCTCAGGTGTATACTTTTTCTATCTGAAAATACTATGGAGAGTTTTACTAAAAATTTAGAAGCAGCAAAGACAGACACAAGAGATGTAATGTGGTGGGCTGAATATAATTATAATAGCAGTTTAGATCAAAGTAAGCTCCTAAGAGATTTCAACTGCACATTTAAAGACAGCAAAATCAAAATATAACATGAAGAATTTTATAGTATTTCTAGGGTTGTTACTGCTGATTTCTTGTAAAGAAGCCAAGAAAGAGACTGCACCCAAATCGATGGACGTTATAGAAAATAGCACTGATGTTGAAGCAATAATTCAAAGGATACTAGATCTTCCAGAACTGCAACAGTATTTTCACGCAGATTTGCCAGAAAGACTTCCGCTTAAACTTGTTCAAAATGAATTTGTAAGTGATACGCTGCATCTCAATAAATTCGATAAAAAAATACGGATTGCTTCTTTAGCATCCTTTGAGAAGGATGGCGTTAAAGATTATCTAATAATTGAAGAACTAAGCATAAAAAATAAAAGTGTTTCTTTTAGTTTAAAGTACCCTATCGAAGGTGTAGTTGCTGAAGGCAAACTTGTAAAAGCAGCTGGTGAATGGTCGGTTCGTAAACATTTAATTTACGAAACAGCAGCAGATAATACAGAAAATAGCCAGTCAGCAAATAAAGTTCTGACCATTGTATACACAGGTGCTGACCTGAGCTATCTAAGCAATAAGTATTACGGTCACGGACATTTTAAGCAGGTATTGATGGCCTATAACGATTTTACCGATAATCGAAGTATCGATAAAAAGAACGATTCCATAAAAATTCCTGAACTTTTCTTTTTGGCCAAAGACCCAGAACTGCCTAGACTGCTTTCTGTTGCGAAAGAAATAAATAAAGCCGTTGCGGCTAGAGACCTATACCTAAAGCAAGGCAGAACCATTTGGGACTTGCCCTTTTCGGATGAGAAACGTCATTTCAAATCAATTCCGCAAACCCAAAAATTAGAATTACTAAGTACTGCAAAATTGATGTTTGAATGTGTTGCAGGGCTAGAGCAATACGAAAATCCACCTAAAAAAGCGATCGGTCAGTTTCGGCAAGTTGCTGAAATGCTTGAAAATATAGCTAAGGGCGAAATAGATGAAAATGGCTATATACTAGATATGGTTCATCAACGAATGGCATACGGCTTCGGAAATATGATTAGATGGGCGAGAGAATAAAGAATCATTGGCTTACCACACATGAAAACAACTTTAAAAGAACCAAAAAAAAATAGAGTTCTGTATGGAAAAACCGATACCAATCATTAACTAAATAGTTGAAAATGTCGAAAGCAATAACATATCAAATACCAAGGTCTAAAAAAGCGGCTCTGCTAATTTTATGGTTATTTTTTTCGGTACTGGTTGGCGGTATTGTATATGCGTCGCTTACTATGGGTGACCCAGAAGATACTTGGTTGAGCATCCTTTTAATTGTAATGGTCGTACTTCTTTTTGTTCTGCTATTGTATTTTAATTCCCAAAAAATAATAGTCTCGGAAGAATCAATTAGCAGTAGCTCTATTCTAGGTAAACGGGAACTGAGAATGACTGAAATTTTGGGTCGTCGAAAACATCGGTTAATTGCCACTCCAAATTCTGGCAAGAAAAATATAACCTGTCTTCACAACAACCACCTCAACGCCTATATTAATGCTGCTTTTGCTGATTTAGATAGGATTGGTATCGCCACCGAAGAGAAAGAAATTTTAGCGGATGAGAGGTATGGCGATTCTGAACTTAGTAGGAAGAAAAAATTAGCTACGTTACGAAAATTTACACGTGCTTTTTCAGTAGTTGTCTTTGGTTACCTAGCATTAATGTTTCTGCTGCCCTTACCGCTACGATTAACCTTATTTATTGGGTTGTTGAGCTTTATACTTATAATAATTTCCATTTTCTTATTCAAAGGCCACATACGCTTAGAATCTAACTCCGCAAATCCGGCATTGAGTAGCGCAGCGTTCGCTACGCTTATAATCTTGGGAGTTCCCCTTATAAGATACGAACCGGAGATGTATGGCTATTTCACATGGGCAATCATATTTACTCTGTGTATCACTTTTATCTATGTGACTATTTTGGTCGGAATTAAAAACTACAAATTCATATCAATTTGGAAACCTTTTCTCTATTTTCTGGCATTGGCCTATTTAGGTGCCAATGCAACCAATATGATGTTAGATGGCTCAAAGCCCCAAAATCATGACACTGAAGTTATAGCTATGGAAAAAAAGATCGGTGGTGGTCGCTATTCACGTACCGAGTATGTTATCAAAATCGCTCCTTGGAAAGATATGCCGGCAAATCAAAACTGGATAGAAATCAATCAACAGACCTATAGGTCTATACGAATCGGAGACCCGATAGCTATCGAGCAACATAAAGGAATATTAAAAAAATATTGGTGTCGCGCTTATAGGAATAGCAAAGAATTGAACGTAGATTTCAGCCTTGGTGGATTGTTAATAAGATGAAGAAAAAAAAGTCTAATTGTACATTCTCTTACTCACATTTTAGTACCTGCCATCGCTTTTCTAAAAAAGTTAGAACTTTTTGATTCTTCGCAGTAGCATCATCAGCCTTGTACTCGCCCCCATATAATATTTCTTGAGTACGACAAATAGCAGTTTCTCCCCTTAGGGCATACTTACGGTCGTCTTCGTACATGATTATTTTCATTATACCCGGATCCATACCGCCGCGGCATATAAGCACATACGGTATGGCAATCTCGGCAATACCATCTTTATCAAGGTCGGTAACTGTAAGACCGTTTTCTTTGAACCCCGCGTACATGTCGACTCCAAAGCAGTCAGTATAATCATAAATACGCCATTTTTGTTCGAATTTTGACTCGTTCGTGGGTTTTTGAAATAGATATGTAAATATTTCCGACCGGTCTTGAAGTTGAAATTCAGACGAATTTGTTGCCCTATATTCTTTCCAAGCAAAATCCCCGCTTTTTGAAAGGACTAATACATTTTCGCCTTGTGTATCATTCCATTTTAGAGCCGCTACTACTGTTCCTCGAAAATCGAGGTATTTTGGAATCTCATCATAAGATAAAGAGTCGATTTTTAGTGATTTTTCAGAATTTTCGATATCCCAAATATCCAATGCTATTTCAGGTACCAAGATTGCCTCCTTTTCCTGCATCGTTTGAGCTAGTAAAACATTACTTATAAGCACTGCAATTACAAAATATTCTTTTTTCATCTATTTTAGTTAAAGTTAAAAGACGTCTACAAGATTTTCCAGTTATTAAAGTGTGCTAAGCCCTTATTATGAGTTCCAAGATTCATGGAAAGTTCATCGGGGTTATTACTACTTTAAGACAACAAAGCTAGTCATATATTGTTATCCTTTTCTCCCTTTTTTCAGGGTAGTTTATAGTTGAGAGCAATCCCTTTGAAGCGAGAAATTTTGATTTTCACGGTTTACGGGGTTTAATGTTAGGTATCAGCTTCCTAGTTTTATCGAAATAATAAGAAAGGTATCTCGTTAGTAAAACAAGACGTCTTTGTAAAAGTCTTGAAAACCAACCAAAATGAAAAAAAGTCTTCTCAGCCTCATTATCTTTTTACTTGTCTCGGCCAATTACTTACACGCCCAAGCTATGACCACCGAGATGGAGGAATTTTTTAACAGAATAGATGGCTCAAGTCTTGCCGATTTAGAGGCAGAATTAGATGAAGGGCTTGAAGGGCTTAGGGCCTTCTCAGGAATATTCACTGTCCCAGATTCTACAGGAATAATGGATTATGCGCTAAGCGGAGAAGAAGAAAAATTCGACGACCCTTTTAAAATAGATACGACAGTAGTCTTTAAAGCCGTACGACAATTTGATAATATGGGTTTTCAACAATCATTCGAAAACGGTAAAACCAAGGTGAAATTTCAAAAAATCGGTGATGATTATTGGAATACGGTATGGCTTGAAGAAGGCATAGCTGAAGAGTTCAACCCTAAAGCGATTTACTATAAAGATGGCACCACTGTTACCGAAGGCATTGCAGATTACCCCACCAGTTTCTTTTTTGAAAAACTCTGGGGCGATATTGCAGTAATTGATAGTATTGATATCGATTATACCATTAATTATACAGCAGCTTATGATTCTTTAGTCCTGACCAAAAAATCTAAAAAAGTAAAATACAAAGACGGTTTCATCAAAGTAAAAAAGCTCGACAGAAATTTTGTCTACATAACCATCAGCGATCAGTATGCCGATAGAGTCTATATAAACGCATTAAATGCCGAAGGCAAAGTATTGAACTCGAACAGTAGTTCCAATTCCCCTACTAGCGATGATCAAGCTGGTGCCGGAATTTTCAAAATTCTAGAGTTGTTGGAAGATGTACAAACTAAATTAAAGAAAAAAGATTTCAAAGACACTGATGCTTTTAAGAAATATCTAATTAAGAAAGCCTCTAAACTCGAGGAAGCTAAAGACAAAGATGGGGTGTATCATCAAAAATTATATTTTGAAGGAAATATTGAATCTGTAAAAGTTTATATCGAGACCAAAAAAATATCGAAAACCGTTTCTTTTACGGCAAAAAACAACAGCGGTTTTGGTGATATTATCTTGATGCAGAACAAAACGCATAATACCTTTTTAGATGCCAATGCAAAAGAATTATTCAAACTAGAATATAGCCCTATTGAGTCATTAGGTTCTAGATATTTTCAGAACGACAGTCTATACTATCATCTTAATATAGAAGAGAAGAAACTAGAAAAATTGAACGTATTTAGGGTTTGGGAAGCCTCAAACGGACTAGCATTTATACAGAAGGCCAAAGAAGATGGTTTTTTGGCCTACAATGCCGAACATGAGCTAGCATCAGATATACCCTTTGATGACCTTTATAGTATCGACGATGAATATGTTGAAGGCATTTCTAACAAAGTAAGTTATTTTCTAAATACTACAGGTGACGCCAAAAAACTCGAGGGTATTAGCGAAATTCGAGAGCTTCTTTATAATAGAATGGCAGCCAAATCAAATGGTAAATATGGCTTCTTGGATAATTCGGGAGAAATAGCCATTCCTTTTGAATACATAGAAATTGAAAATTTTAAAGACGGCCTTGCCGTGGTAGCAAAAGAAGCCAACAAATATGGATTGATAGACACCAAAGGGAAAGCTGTAATACCCCTCAAATATTATGGAATAATGTCGCACGAACAAGGTTTTGTATGGGTAGCGACAGGAGATGGCTATCAACTCATCGATCCCAAAGGAGAAATACTTGTTACGGTAGAAGGTAGCTCCTATTCAAGAACTTCATCGGGTTCTGAGACCACTTATCAATTCGGGGATAAAAAATACGACGCTTTTGGTAGGTTGCTTTCTGAATAGTTTACTGAATCATTCCTAAATTAATGACCTCCTGTTCGGTTAAATAACGCCAATGCCCTCGGGGTAGGTCTTTTTTGGTCAATCCGGCATATACCACACGATCTAGCTTTATAATTTCGCATTCAAGTTCCTCGAAAATCCGACGTACAATATTGCCTCTAGAACTGTAGATTTCAATACCCACCTGATTCTTAGGAGCGTTATCTACATAACTTGCGTCTTGTACCTTCACCACTTTTTCATCAACTGGTAGCCCTTCTTGAATACGCTTTAAATCTGCGCTTCGTAAAGGCTTAGCCAATTCAACATGGTATATTTTACGGAGTCCGTTTTTGGGACTATTGAGACGTTTGGTGAGTTCGCCATCATTTGTAAAAATAATTAGACCTGTAGTATCCTTATCTAACTTTCCAATCGGATTTAAAGGGGTTTTTGAGGCCTTTGAAATTAGGCTCATTGCTGTGCGCTTTCCTTGGTCGTCTCGACCGGAGGTCATAAAATCTTTTGGTTTGTTGAGCAATACATACTCCCTTTTGATAGGGTTGAGCAAACGCCCATCGAATTTTACGGTATCGGTCAATTTTACCTTATGACCCATTTGGGTAACGGGTTTGCCGTTTACGGTTACATTACCGGCCGCAATATAGATGTCGGCATCTCTACGAGAACAAACCCCTGAATTAGATAGGTACCGATTTAACCGAATGGTATTGGGGTCTGAAGCTTGTTTGGCAGGAGTCTGCTTTTTGCTTGGTATATTACCTTTAGCATTGCGCCGGTTACGAAATGCCCCATCTGATTTTCCTGTTTTTTTTGCTCCCTTGCCAGAATCTTGCCTGCCCATACTTTTGATTTAACTGCAAAGGTAGTCTTAATCTTCAAACTCCACGGTAGATTGCCGTTCTCGATTTACCGTTAATTTAGTAACATCTGGTCGAGAATAATGGCCAACTGGGTCAAAATTTTGTCGCTCCTCATAAACACGGTTAAAATCTAAATCTTGATAAATAAGGCCCTCTTTGTGAAGTATGGGTTCGATAATCCACTCCCCATTTGGGCTAGCTATACATGAACCTCCGTTTGCTAAAACCTCAGGTGCCTTTTCCAAAATAGCATTAAGATGAGGTGTATCTTTCGGAAAGTCGGTTTTTTTCATCAACGAAGAAACCGAAATGACATAGCTCCTAGATTCGCGAGCAATAAAACGCGTAATGTCTATGGTGTTGTGCTTACTCCCTGGCCAAACAGCTACGTGCAAATTCTCTCCTTGGCCATAAAGGGCCGTGCGTGGCAGTGGCATCCAATTTTCCCAACAATTGAGTCCGCCTACAGTAAACTGTTTCAGCCGGTGTACTTGCAGTCCATTCCCATCGCCGGGCGCCCAGGTCAAGCGTTCATCATAAGTGGGTTGTAATTTTCTATGAACAGATTTTATTTCTCCTTTTTGATTAATATAAACCAAGGAAGCATAAATACTATGCCCCCCACGATTTTTTGCACGTTCCATAATACCCAAATACACAGCAATTTTACTTTCCTTGGCTAGTTTGCAGATGCTATCTAATTCCCCAACTTCAATCTGAATAGAATTGCGCACATAATGCGCATGTAATTCTTTATTTACTGTTTTATCCCATGCAGCACCCTCTGTCAATGCCAACCAAAAAGGGTATCCTGGCAAAAGTGCTTCTCCGAAAACGATTAACTCAGCCTTTTCCTTGGTTGCTTCCTTAATAGTTGCCTCAATTTTATCTATGGTAGCGGATTTATTCAACCATACCGGAGAAATTTGAGCTAAGGCCACTTTTATTATATTCTTCATAATCAGATTCTATTTAATAAAACATCTACATCAATTAAGAGAATACTAAAAATTCCTACTATGATGATGAATTTTAAAATGTTGTGAAGCCAAACAAAATGTTTTTTGCTCTGTGCATTTACCAATAATATAAGAAATAGCAATAGCAGTAAAATACAACCGATAAAGTAGTAGTTCATATTGCCTACGTCAAACTTTGTAAAAAGTAAGGTTGAAGGTAACAGCGTTAGTAAAATTAGTAAACCGATACAAATTTTTGAAACCTTGACACCATAGATTATGGGAATAGTACGATAATTCTGAGCTAAATCACCCTTTATATTTTCGAGATCTTTAATCATTTCCCGTACAAGTATCAACAAAAACAGGAACACCGCATGCACAAAAATCACCGTCTCAAAATTCTTATAGTACACAAATACTGCAAAAAACGGAGCGATAGCCAACAAGGCCGAAATAAAATTACCAACAAAAGGTATTCGCTTTAATTTATGTGAATAAAACCAAATACCGAAAATATAGGCTAAAAAAAACAAGACCGCTTTAAACGAAACGTAGCTTGCTACAAAAACCGCAATAAGGTTTAAAATAAAATAAGTAGTTAATTTAAAACGTTGGCTAACCAAGCGATCCAACATACTTTTACGAGGCTTGTTAATCAGGTCTTTCTCAGCATCATAAAAATTATTTATGATGTAGCCCGAGGCAATGACCAAGGTGGAAGCCAAAACTATCAAAGCAAGATTGAGGTCAAAAACGACCTTACCTAGAGCAGAATTCGGAGAAAGAATATAAATGGAAGCCAAGTATTGTGCCAAGGCTATCATTAGAATATTATAACCTCTAACAACCGAAAACAGACTCAATAACTTTAAAAGTAAGAGTTTGTTTTTTCTACTTAGCATTTGACATGTGTTGTACTAGAAGTTGTACACCACTTCTAAATTATAGTCTTTTAGAGCAGTTTTCGCTATCCCGATATCTTCGGTAAAACCTAAAATATAGCCACCACCACCCGAACCGCAGAGCTTTAAATAATACTCGTTCGTATCAATACCGTGTTTCCATAGTTGATGGAATTTAGCAGGTATCATCGGCTTAAAGTTGTCAAGAACAACATGTGAAAGCTGTTTAAGATTACCGAAAAGAGATTTTACATTTCCATTTACAAAATCCTCAACACAGGCATCAGTATGTTTAATGAACTGATTTTTGAGCATGCTTCGGAAACCTTCATTCTTCATTTTTTGCATAAAAATCTGAACCATTGGTGCTGTTTCTCCTGTAATACCACTGTCTAACAAGAAAACGGCGCCTTTTCCATTCGCATTTTGCGAAGGAATATTGGCAGATTCGATATTGTCTTGCGAATTGATTAAAATTGGAAGGCTCAAGTAACTGTTCAAAGGGTCTAAGCCGGAAGATTTTCCGTGAAAGAACGATTCCATCTTTCCAAAAATCTGTTTTAAGCGCAGCAATTTTTCTCGTGTAAGATTCTCCAGTACCGTAATTTTATCCTGAGCATATGTTTCGTAAATAGCTGCTACTAAAGCACCACTACTACCAACACCATACCCTTGCGGTATAGAACTGTCGAAGTACATACCATCTTCCACGTCTTTACTCAAACCTTTCAAATTAAAAGTAACTAGTTCAGGTTCTTCTTTTGAAATTTGAGTTAAATACGTTGCAAAAACTTTTAAACTTTCGTTCGATTTTTTTGCCTCCTCCGACGGGTTTTCATCTGTCTTTAAGGCTCCTTTGAAAAAATTATAAGGTATAGAGAGCCCTTTGGAATCTTTGATGATTCCGTACTCTCCAAAGAGTAATATTTTTGAATAAAAAAGAGGTCCTTTCATTATTTTATTTTGATCTGGGTATGGTCTTAACGCTATTTAAGCGTTTATATGATTAAAAGTTACATCTTTTTAGCTCCAAAACCAATTCTATCACAAATGTACTGTCCATTTTCGCAATAAGCAACTAGCTCATTTTGAATAAATTGATGAACTTCTTCTCTTTCAGATTCAGGATATAACACATGTACGTTGGCTCCCGCATCCAATGTAAAACAAAGATGTGTTCTCGATTGCGCTCTAAATACCCATATTTTATTGATTATTTCAAGTGTATTGGGTTTCATCAACACAAAATAAGGCATACTTGTCATCATCATAGCGTGCAAGGTCAAGGCCTCGCTTTCCACTATTTTTATGAATGATTCTAAATCTCCTCGTTCAAAAATCAATTTTAATTTCGACAGATTATCATGCGCTTGGTCGAAGCGGTTTTTTGCAAAAGGATGATCATGCATTAAATCGTGACCAACGGTACTGCTAACCTGTTTTTGACCTTTATCGACCAACAGAATAGTATCATGGTACTTCTTAAACACTTCATGTACTTTATACGGATATTTTATTCCAAATAAATCGGAACTCCCGGCAGTTTCATGTGTTCCCCATTGTACAACATCGCCTTCAATACTTCGGCACGCACTGCCCGATCCTAAACGAGCCAAAAAAGAGGCTTTTTTATTAAAAAACTCAGAAGTCATTTCTGGCTGAAGTTGCCTTTCCAATTCCATTAAACACAAGGCCATAGCAGACATGCCACTGGCAGAAGATGCTATACCACTACTATGCGGGAAAGAATTTGAAGTTTCTATGATAAAATGATACTGTTTAAGAAAAGGAAGGTATTTCTCAATCCGACTTAAAAAAATCTTGATTTTTGGTTTAAAACTCTCTTTGGGCTTTCCTTCAAATAATAACTCGAAAGAATAATCGTCGCTTTTAGTGTCGAGTTTGTAATACGAGATAGAGGTGGTTGTTGCGCAAGCATCCAAAGTAAAACTGATGGACGGGTTTGCTGGAATCTGATTCTCTTTTTTACCCCAATATTTTACCAATGCGATGTTGCTCGGAGAGCGATAAGTGACCTTGCCCTTCCCAACAATCACACTATAATTTGAGGGAACGAAATCTTGTTCTTTCATTTTACAAAATTAAGTCATTTTTCAAAAAATAGTCATTACTGTCAGGTTAAAGACCTAAGACCGCTGCACTGAAAGCAAAAAGACGTAAGATTAAATTACCAAAAAATTGAAATTTGAGTTTTATATAGTATTATTTTAGTGTAAGTTCACCATTATTCAAAATCTAAAAAGTAGGATGTACTGGGGCGATTACTTTTGAATCAATGATGTTGAAAGTACCCTTGAGATTTTCTAAAAAGTCTACAAGAAACCTATAATAAAGAGTATGAACTCAATTAGCTTATATCCAACTATTTCACAGACCTGTATGCCATGCTAATCAGCATAAAACAAGAAGCCAATTTAATTTCAAGGTTTTAAGAATATTGATTCTCCGATTAACGTGAAGGGAGATATTGGTCTTTCATCTTTCAGCCTAGCGGTCTTGTATCATTTTTTTGCCATCTCCAGCAACTTCATCATCGTTCTGTGATTTCTTGTAGTCGCAGCTACTTTTAACTTATTCTCGATAATCGTATTCGTAAGCCTGGCAATTCCCGCACCTATTTTACAGATGAGATATAGACAATTCGATGTTATTTCAAATAGCTCATTGGGATAATTTTCTTGTTCTAGATTAGGAATATCATTTTTTGCAGGTGCGTCTTTTAACAGTACATAATAGATTCTTTTTGATTTTAAGTCAACGGGGTCGGTAAATGGGTTTTTTGTAGTATTTCCTCCAAATCAAGCGCCGACAAGGCCAAAACCGGAACCTCGAAACCAAAGATTTCTGTAATTTTCTTTTTAATGGAATTTTTGATTTGCTCCGTATCTAATTCTGCCGTATTAAAAACGATATTACCACTCTGAATATATGTTTCAACATTTTCGAAAGGAAGTTTTTCAAGCAATGTTCGCAATTCAGCCATTTTAATTTTCTTGTGGCCGCCTACGTTTATTCCTCTTAAAAGTGCGATGTATGTTTTCATATAATCGGTCTGAGCAAAAAATCAATGCTAAACTTCTAAACGAATTAGCTCCTAAACTCAAGTTCGCAAACTGAAAACTACCACTGCCTAATGCAACTCTTTTGCAATTGCCATAGCAGCTATGTAACCACCAGTCCATGCGTTTTGAAAATTGAACCCTCCGGTAATGGCATCTACATTGATGATTTCCCCTGCAAAATAAAGGTTTGGCAACTTTTTACTCGCAAAGGTCTTGAAATCTACCTCCTTTAATTCAACACCCCCAGCGGTAACAAATTCTTCTTTAAAGGTGCTCTTGCCCTCCACTTTAAATTCGCATTGTGTTAATTGGTCGGCAAGGGTCTGCATTTGTTCTTTGGTAACATCTGCCCATTTGGTCGGCTCGGGAATTCCGGAGGCACGAACTAAATTTGTCCATAAACGTCTGGGCAATTCGAAAGCCTTGGTACGTAGCACTGTTTTTTTCGCCTCTATCTCTTTTACTTCTTTCAAAAAAGAAATAATCGCTCCTGAATTAAAATCGGGCAGCCAATTGACCCGTATTCTAAAGTTGTATTTAAAATCGTTTAATATGGTAGCGCCCCACGCCGAAAGCTTTAAAATCGCAGGGCCGCTTAATCCCCAATGGGTAATGAGAACAGGGCCTTCTGATGTCAACAAAACCTCATCGGCTTTTTGACTTCGCAGTTTAATCGTGATTTTTGGATTAAAGATAGCTTTCTGAACTACTTCAACTGTAGCATCAGTGCTCAAACCGGGAATACCATTAATACGTTCGTCTTTTATATTGAAGGTAAATAAGGAAGGAACAGGTGGTACTATAGTATGTCCCAACTTTTCGAGTAACTTCCATATTTTAGGATTGCTTCCAGTCGCCAATAATAATTTTTTTGTCTGGTAAGTTCCTTTGATAGAAGTAATCTCCCAAACGTTTTTGCCACCCTCAATACTTTTTTGATGCATTTCGGTCACCGTACTATGTCGTAAAAGTTTGATACCTAAACGTTTTGCTTCGCTTAAAAAACAGTCGACAATGGTTTGAGAAGAATTACTTGTAGGAAACATTCGCCCATCTTCTTCAATTTTAAGTTCGATTCCGCGTTTCGCAAAAAACGAAACCGTATCACCACTACAATAGGTATGAAAAGGGCCTAAAAGTTCTTTTTGGCCTCTTGGGTAATTATTGACCAATTCTCCGGGATCAAATTCGGCGTGCGTTACATTGCAACGCCCACCGCCTGAAACCTTTACTTTTCCCAGCACCTCTTTTCCTCGTTCTAAAATAGCTATATCTAGATATGGGTCGGCTTCGGCAATGTGTATTGCGGCATAAAAACCCGCTGCACCTCCACCAATTATAAGAACGTCGTACATCTTAATTGACCCTGTCAGGATAGTTGGTAATGATGCCATCAACACCGAATCGCTTCATTTTCTTAATATCCTCAGGGTCATTTACCGTCCATGTATATATTTTAAAACCTGCCTCCTTAATTGCCAGATTATTTTTGCGGTTCAATTTTTTGTGATTTGGATTGATTGCCACAGCGTTGAGTTCTTTTGCGACCGGTATGGCATCCTCTGGCTTATCTTCAGTCAATACCGCAATTGCAACATCCGGATTCAAATTTCGCATTGCTCTTAGTTCATCCCAATTAAAACTCGATATGATGAAATTTTCTGAAGACCAACCTTCATCGTCTATATACTTTGTCATGATGAAATTTACGCTATCCGAAGTGCCAGCTCCTTTCAATTCAATATTCAAAAGCACTTCATTATCGATTAACTCCAATACCTCTTGTAAGGTTGGTATTTGATGATTTCCCTCAAGGACTAGGTCGAGCACATCTACTAATTCGTACTCTTCTATCTTGCCCCCACCATTTGTCAAGCGGTCTACAGTTTGGTCGTGAAATACAATAGTCTCTCCACCTTTTATGTTAAAGACATCTATTTCAATACCATCAACACCTAAATCTAGGGCCTTCTGCACAGAAGCTATGGTGTTTTCTGTTTCATGACCCATTGCGCCACGATGACCAATTACCAGGGGTTTGTTCATTTGAGTACAGCTAAGGAATAAAAATAGTGAAACTGCGATTACTAGGTATCTCATTTTATGGGGAGGTAAAAATTACGCTCCCCAAAGATACAATTGCATTTTAAAATGCTCGATTAAGAATGCTTAAATTCTAAATCGGAAATAATTTAGAGTTAGTCCATTTTCAGAATGAACGATTCCAGTGGTTTTAGATTGAGGTCGATACTGCCTATGCTATCGTTTACCATCATTATTTTTTCTGACCCATAGAGCATATCGGTCATTGGGTGGCTTCCCGGCGCAATCCCCCATTCTTCGATTACATTTTTCGGTATTTTAAGGGTAATGGAATATTCTTTGTAAGCATCGAAATTTGATATAATTACAAGCCTTTCAATATCGGTCCACCGCACATAGGAGAGCAATCTATGATTGTAGCCTTCTGTATTGTCTTTATTATAAAAGTGAATATCCTCGTAGCTACCGCCCAAAGCATCACTGGCAATAGTATAATTCAACAATCTTCGGTAGAAATCGCGCAGCTGTTTTTCAGCCTCGGTCGACTGCCCGCCATCAAACTTTTTGTCATTAACCCATCGCTGCAAATGCGGCACACTAATGTAATCAAAGATAGATGTTCTTGAGGGCGACCCAAAGCCTGCATTTTCTGCCGCGGGCTCACCCACTTCTTGTCCAAAATAAATCATTACAGGCGCTGTCGTCATAGTTGCCGAAACGACCATTGCAGGCATCCCTTTTTTGGCATCTCCAGCAAATTCGGGACTGGCGATTCGTTGCTCATCGTGGTTTTCTAAAAAGTGCAGGAGGTTATGCTCAATATCCTGTGTTCCTCTTTTTACAATTGGCAAATGGTCTGTCCAACCATGGCCTTGCATCACATGTTTTAAAGAATCGTACATCTCTACTTTATCGTACAGATAATCCATCTTTCCCTTAAAAATATAATCGCGATACAATGATGGGTTATACACCTCGGCCAATATAAAAGCATCTGGATTCTCAGTTTTGATATGCGAATTCATATAGCTCCAAAACTCTACCGGCACCATTTCGGCCATATCGAACCGAAAACCATCAACTCCCATTTTTTGCCAATATATGGCTATATCTTTAAACTTTTTCCAAGAATCAGGTACTTCTTTTGCCGTCCAAAACTGATGGTGTTCTACGTAACTCTTTGCTCCAAAATCTTCCGGCAAGGTCTCAAAGTCATAGGAACCATCTGGCCTAACTCCATAATTGACCTTTACGGTCTCGTACCAGTCGTTCTGTGCCGGTTGCGCCAAACGAGAGCCATTGCCTGTCCATTTTGCTGGATCTTCAACAAATTTGCCGTCTGCCAAGGCTTGTTCGGCTCCTCCCAAGGGTTTGTAACCATCTTTCCATTCAGGAACTTGAAATTGCTGGTCGGGGATGTAGTAAAAATTATTGTCTCGCGCATATTCCACAGAAGTATCGTCAGAAGCGCCAAAAGGCTCAAAACCTTCCGGCGTAGAATTTCCTTCATAATTTCGTGCTACGTGGTTCGGCACAATATCAATTAGCAGTTTAAGGCCTGCGTGGTGCGTACGTTGAATGAGCGACTTAAATTCTTCTAACCGTTTGGCAGGGTCATCAGCCAAATCAGGGTTTACATTGTAGTAATCTTTGACCGCATAGGGCGAACCCGCCCTACCCTTTACGATATCGGGGTCATCATTTGAAATTCCGAACTCGGAATAATCGGTAATAACATCGTGGTGTGGTATACCTGTGTACCAAATATAGGTTACGCCTAAGTTTCTGATACCTCTAAGGGCTTCCTCAGAAAAATCAGAAAACTTTCCAACACCGTTTTCTGCTATAGTACCCCAAGGTTTGTTGGTGGTGTTCGTATTCCCAAAAAGGCGCGTAAATACCTGATATACGACTTCTTTCTTTTTTGGTTGTGCTTGCATTTGTTCCATTTCGTCTTCGCACGCAACCATAAATACAATACTAAAGAGCAAAATGTACCAATGGGAGGTTTTCATATTTAACTATTAATTGCCGTTTTGGGTTTCAAAGCAACCCGTTCTCCGTTGACCCGAATAGACATTTCGGTTTTTCCTTCGAGTTCAAAACTACTACCTTTTTGGTTTACGGTAGCCTTTAGAATTCGGTTTCTGAAATTCACCTTAAACGAATAGGATTCCCATTCTTTTGGAATTCGAGGGGTGAAAGATAGTTTATCATTAACCAAACGCATGCCTCCGAAGCCTTCTACAATACTCATCCACGTACCAGCCATAGATGTAATGTGCAAGCCCTCTTCTACTTCTTTATTATAATCATCTAAATCTAATCGTGAAGTTCTTAAATAAAATTTGTACGCTTGCTCCATTCGGTTCAGTTTAGCAGCTTGAATGCTGTGAACACATGGTGAAAGTGACGATTCGTGAACGGTAAAGGGTTCGTAAAAGTCAAAATGCTTCTCAAGCTGAGCTGTGGTAAAATGGTCTTCAAAAAAATAAAAACCTTGCAGCACGTCGGCTTGTTTAATGTACGGCGAACGTAAAATTCTATCCCAGCTCCATTTTTGGTTGATGGGCCGTTGCGATTTTGGCAAATCGGCTACAGGTATCAGCTCTTTATCTAAAAACCCATCTTGTTGCAAAAATATCTCATTAGATTTAGACTCAGGAAAATACATGTTGTCTGCCACCTCTCTCCATTGTATCAGTTCAGTATCGGATAACTTCGTTTTTCCGGTGATGCGGTTATAATCCTCTTCATACCCTTGCTCAACTTTATCGAGTTGTTCCAGCGTATAATTAATGCACCACTTGGCCAGATAGTTCGTATACCAATTGTTGTTGACGTTATTCTCGTACTCGTTCGGCCCCGTAACACCAAGTATTACGTACTGCTGTTTTTCTTCGGAAAACGTTGCGCGTTGCCCCCAGAATCGTGCAATGCCGATTAATACTTCGAGCCCCATTTCAGGAATGTAGGTATAGTCTCCAGTAAAGCGAAAGTAGTTGAAAACGGCAAATGCAATGGCACCGTTACGATGTATTTCCTCAAAGGTAATTTCCCATTCGTTATGACATTCCTCGCCGTTCATGGTTACCATCGGGTAAAGCGCTGCCCCGTTAGAGAATCCTAATTTTTGAGCGTTTTCTATTGCTTTTTCTAGATGATTGTACCGATATTCCAATAGGTTTCTAGCTACTTTTTGATCTTTGGTAGCCATGTAAAATGGAATACAGTAGGCCTCGGTATCCCAATAGGTACTGCCACCGTACTTTTCTCCGGTAAAACCTTTTGGTCCGATGTTCAATTTAGAATCGGTGCCGAGATAGGTTTGGTTTAATTGAAAGATATTAAATCGAATGCCTTGTTGCGCTTTTACATCGCCCTCGATAGTAATATCGCTCATTTCCCAAATAGTCGCCCAAGCTTGTTTTTGTTTTTCTAGCAAAGCATCGAAACCAATAGCTGTTGCCCTTTTTAAAGCGGCCTTTGCGGCATTCACCAACTCCCCTTTTTTGTGGTCGCGATCTACGGTATACCCTCCAAATTTATGAAGCGCAATAGTAGCTCCCTTATCTACCTTCTGAGCAAAAGACACACCTATTTTAACTTCATCAGATTTAACTACCGGCTCAATGTTTTGAAGTTTGTTTTCGAGAAACACCATAGACTGCATAAACGTGCAGGTATCGAAATTGGTCTTCATAGTACTAGCCGCAATAAAAGCTTGATTACCTTCAGATACTACTGAATCGATGTTCCAAAATTTATCGTCCCAATTACTGTCCTCATTAGTAATACCACTATCTAAATAAGGATGAAAAGTAATTTCTACATCAGTTTCGATAGGAGTGATCTCGTATTTGATGGCGCCAACTTCATCTAAATCCAAGCTTAAAAATCGGGTTACGGTAACCTTCAAAGCTATCTTGTTGCTAGTTATCGCATTAAAAGAACGTTGATACCACCCTTCTTTCATATTTAGCTCACGTCGAAAATCGGTCACTTTTCTACACGTGTTTAAATCGAACATCTCATCATTTATGAGAACATCAATACCAATCCAGTTTGGTGCATTAAGCACCTTTGCAAAATATTCAGGATAACCGTTTTTCCACCAACCCACACGGGTTTTATCGGGATAATAAACCCCCGCGATATAACTGCCTTGAAATGTTTCGCCAGAATAATGCTCTTCAAAATTGGCACGTTGCCCCATGGCACCGTTACCAATACTAAATAAGCTCTCTGAAGATTTAACTCTTTCTTTATCGAAACCTTCCTCTATGATAGACCAATTGTCTGGTTTGATGTAATTTTGATTCATTAAAAACTATTTTATTTTCATTTCCCTGAAGAGAGAAATCAATTCTAAATTGATAATTTTCTGGTTTGCGCACTCCTAAGCACTTTTATTTTATTAATTCCTCCAAAAAAGAATCATCCATTTCGGTAAAATCTTTAAAATTATAATCTGCTTCTGACAGTATGTTCGCATCGCCTATACCAATACTAGTCATCTTCGCATTATTGGCTGCAGCTATTCCCGCAACGGCATCTTCGAAAACAATACAGTTTTGAGGTAAAACACCAAGCTTGTTCGCACCTATTAAAAATACCTCGGGGTCTGGTTTTGCTTTGGTCACATTATTACCGTCTACCAAAAATTCAAAATACTGCAAAAGCCCTACTTTTTCTAGTATGGGTCGTGCATTTTTACTTGCAGAACCTAAAGCAATAGGAATAGTTCTTTCTTTTAAGAAATTCAGGACTCTAGGAACATCCGGCAATATTTCGGAGGCATTCATTTCTGCAATGTACGCGAGGTAGTCAACATTTTTTTCAACCATCCAAGTATCGAACTGCTCTTGGGTAGCCTTTATGTTTCCAATATCCAATAGAATCTCAAGACAGCGCTTTCGGCTTACCCCCTTAAAAAGTTCATTTTGCTCGCGGGTAAACTCGAAGCCTAGTTCATTAGCCAATTTTTTCCATGCGAGATAATGGTATTTGGCAGTATCAACGATTACGCCGTCTAGATCGAAAATAAATCCGGTTTTTTGCATTCTTAAGGTATAGTGTGATTAATTTCTGGTAGATTCTCTTTCAATGATGGTTGCCTGCACTATTTCTGTAGTGAAAAATTCTTCTTCATCTTCTTCAAATTCGGTTTCGATTTTTTCAATCAACATCTTCGCGGCGATTTCCCCCATTTTTTCCCCGTGTTGCGCAACAGTCGTCAAAGGGGGCGAAGCGTACTTGGAAAGAATGCCATCTGTAAACCCGATAAAAGCAATGTCTTCAGGTACTGTTTTGCCCTGTCTCTGCGCTGCGCGCATGCACTGTATGGCAAAAATTTCGTTTACGCATAGCACCGCATCAACATTATGGCTATTAAAAAACTCTGAAATAGCTATTTGGTTATCAGAATTATACGGCAAATCCAAAACGAGGTCTTCATTATAAGTTAATCCGTTTAAATCAAGGGCTTCTTTATAACCGATTCCTCTTTTGTAACTCACATTCAAATAACTTTCTGTAGTCACTAAAGCAATTCGCTTTCTACCATCATCGATTAATTTTTGAACCGCCAATCTCGCCACTTCGCTATCATTAATAATGATTTTATCACAATTTACCTCTGGTGTTACACGATCGAATAATACCAAAGGAATCCCCTGTTCGGTAACTTCCTTCAAATGATTGAAATCTTTCTTTTGCTCGGTTTCCGCCGAAAGCGACATTATAAAGCCATCTATACTTCCATTTGCCAACATTTCCATATTAATGACCTCTTTATCAAAAGACTCATCCGAAACACAAATGATTACATTATATCCTTGCTCATTTGCAAATTTTTCGATTCCCCTAAAAACAGTTGTGAAAAAATGGTGCACGATATCAGGAATGATGACCCCTATATTTTTGGTTCGCTTATTCTTTAAGCTTATCGCTATGTTGTTTGGACGGTAATTATAAAGCTTAGCAAACGCCTGTACCTTCTCCTTAGTGTCCCTTCCGATTTCCTCACTATTTTTAAGCGCTTTGGAAACTGTTGAAATAGACACCTCTAATTCTTTTGCAATATGTTTGAGCGTTATCTTTTTTCTCACCTTAATTTTAGGTTAATGTTCGTTTTTATGAGAGACCAAAATAAGTAATCGACCTTAGGATTCTAAAACATTTCCCAATTTTTAACACTAAACCTTAAAACAGGCATAAATTCAAAAATTATGTGCAATAAGAAAATTCCTATATTTGTTCAAACTTGTTGATTTGCTATTTTTAGCGCATCGAAATCGAAGATAGCGCAATTAAGCGCTTAAAAAAATTTCAATGTAACACTTTAATAAAGTTATTAACACGAAACCGTTTGCGTACTTTTTCAAAGGTGCTTTTTGACCCAATTAACATCTTTTTTATATATTTTTAACTTTTAGAACTCATTCTAACTCAACTTAAACTAACAATTTATGAAGATTACACTCTTAAAAAGCTTAGTTATGATAGGAGCACTTTCATGCTTCGGTCTAGCTCAAGCACAGGAAGTGTCTGGTACTGTTTCTGATGCACAAGGTCCTCTCGCGGGTGCCAACGTATTAGAAAAAGGAACTACCAATGGCACACAAACCGATTTTGATGGTAACTATACCATTACAGTAGGCGAAGGCGCCACATTGGTATTCAGTTATATTGGATACAAGGCGACCGAAATAGCCGTTGCGGGTCAAAGTACCGTCAACGCTTCACTTGAAGAAGATGCACAAGCATTGGAAGAAGTAGTCGTTGTAGGTTATGGTAGCCAACAGAAAAAAGAAATCACTACTGCTGTAACTAGCGTTAGCGAAGAGGACTTTAACCAGGGGGTTATTAGTAATCCAAATCAACTGCTTCAAGGTAAAGTTGCAGGTTTAAGTGTTTATAACAAAGGTGGTGATCCAAATTCAGCTGGTGTTGTGCGACTTAGGGGTCTTTCTACAATTGGTGGTAATCAAGAACCTTTGGTTGTTATTGATGGTGTTCTGGGGCAATCGCTAAACAATGTTGATCCTGCGGATATTGAAAATATTACAGTACTTAAAGATGGTTCTGCTGCGGCAATATATGGTACACGAGGTTCTAGTGGTGTTATACTTGTGACCACCAAATCTGGTAAGACGGGTCAAGCGCTACGAATCAATTATAGTGGTCAAATTGGCGTGTCTACCGTAGCCAATAGAATTGAAGTCGCCGACAGAGAAACATTTCTTTCAGTCGGAGGTACAGATTTAGGAAGTGACACAGATTGGATAGATGAAGTTACCGGTACGGCGCTTACGAGCGTACATAACATTGCCGCCGTGGGTGGAACGGATAAAGCGAATTATCGTGTATCATTAAATTTTAGAGATGAAAATGGAATTGCAAACAACACCGGATTCGAGCAGTTTAATGCACGCACTAAATTTTCTGGTAAATTATTAAATGATAAGCTAAACATAAACTTCAACTCCGCACTTACACAGCGAGATAGTCAATTTGGTTTTGGTGAAGCGCTTAGATATGCAGTTACATACAACCCAACCGCTCCTATTTTTGGGGTGGATGCACCCTTCGAATTTAACTCAGAGCAATTTGGCGGCTATTTTGAAACGTTAGGTCTTTTTGATAGCTTCAACCCGGTATCAATCTCTGAACAGAATAAAAACGTAGGTGAACAAACTACAATTAACTACAGCTTAGATTTTAAATATACGGTGACTGATCATATTACGGCTAACCTCAATTTCTCGAATCAAGTTTCGAAAATTACAAATAGGCAGTATTATCCGACAACAGCTTTCCTTACAGGTGGTGCTTTAAGCCCCTTTAGAAAAGGTTTGGCAAATTTCTTTACCAATGAAACAAGAAATAGCGCTTTGGAATTTTTTGCTACCTATGCGAACACTTTTAATAAACTAGATTTCAAATTTACGGGGGGCTATTCTTATCAAGACAATGATTATAATGAATACTTCTTGCAGTTAGGTGATTTTCCTCCAGGTGTAGATTTTGATTTTAGCAATCAAATTGAAGCCTCTCAAGATTTATTAGAAAGTGGAAGGGTAGTCGCCAATAGTGGTAGAAACGACGATGATCGTATTATCGCCTTTTTTGGTCGTATAAATGCAACCTTTGACAATGCTATCTACTTTAATGCATCGCTAAGACAGGAAGGCTCCAGTAGATTTGGTGAAGATGAGCAGTTTGGCCTTTTCCCTGCGGTAGCTGTAGGGGTAGACTTAAATAAGTATTTACAATTAGAGAATGTAAATCTTCTTAAAGCCAGATTAGGGTACGGGGTTACAGGTGCTCTTCCAGGTTCTGTTGGTCTATCACAGACACCCTTTAATATTAATAATGGAGCAAACGGTTTTGGATCTTCGGCAACAGGCTTAGGAGCCAGATTAGCGAACCCGGCTTTAAAATGGGAAGAAAAGCGCGAATTGAATCTTGGTTTTGAATACGCGACCGACCGTCTTTCCGCTACACTTGATTTGTACAACAGAGACGTTGTTGACTTTATTACCCAAATCAATCTAGATGCCGCGGCAAACAATGGGTTTACTTCGCAATTCCAAAACGGAGGTGCCATAAACACCAAAGGGGTTGAATTGAGCGTAAATTATGATGTCGTCAAAAACGACAATCTAAATTATAACAGTGGTATTATCTTTTCTACATATAAAACCATTTTAGAAGAAAACGTTGGTGGCGATAGGACCGTTGCGAATCTTGGTTCTCCAGGACAAAATAGCACCAATGTAATTATAGTTAGAGAAGGTGAAGAAATCGGTCAAATTTGGGGCCCTGTATTTACGGGCGAAGTTGATGCTGTTGGCGCGCCTATCTTAGCTGATTTAAATGGTGACGGAACTGTAATTGCAAATCAAGACAGTTCTTTAGATCCAGATGCGGATTTTGAAGTATTAGGAAATGGTATTCCTGACTTTGAAATAGGATGGACCAATCAAGTTACCTTCGGCAATTGGGATGTAAACGCCTTTTTTAGAGGTGCCTTTGGCCATAGCCTTGTAAATACCTTCCGTGCTTTCTACGAACCGATTATCGGATCCCAAAGTTCTTATAACTATGTTCGAACAGATTTGGCTCGAAATGATATTACCGGAGCACAATTTAGTTCGTACTATGTTGAAAAGGCGGATTTCTTTAGGCTAGATAACCTTTCCATTGGTTATAACTTTGATATAAACAATGATTATATTAAAGGAGCTAGAGTATCTCTTAGCGGTCAAAACGTGTTTACCATTACTAGCTATACGGGTACTGATCCAGAACCATCATTTACTGATACCTTGGACGGCAATCCTTTAGCACCAGGCGTCGATAGACGTAACAATTATTTTGCCGCACGTACGATAACCTTGGGAGTAAACATTAATTTCTAAAAAAAATGAATATGAAATATATTATTAAAACAACGTTCCTATTTGGCATACTTGCCATGGTGTTTTCGTGTACTGATTTAGACGAGGAACTCGAAGATGAATTAACAACAGAATTCTCTGATGATGGCGTAACGGTCATCGACGGAGCAACTGAAGGCGGTATTTTGCCCCCGGGATCCCTTGCGGCTTCTTATAATAGATTGCGAAACGGATCTGCAGGACATGGTTCTTATTGGTCTGCGCAAACTGTTTCTTCAGATGAAGCGCAAATAGGTCAAAAAGGTGGTGACTGGTTTGATGGTGGTATTTGGTTAGACATGCACCGACATACCTTTGGCCCGGTCAATGGTACCTTCGACAACATGTGGAATGATGCTTATGGTGGAATCGGCGAAATCAACTTGGCTTTAGATGGTGGTTTAGATGCCAATGAAGAAGCGCAGGCCAAAACCCTTAGAGCATTCTTCTATTGGAGGTTATTGGATAGCTTTGGTAGAATAAAACTAATTACTTCTTCTGGTGCCGATGCGCCTCAAACCGATAGATTAAGTGCATTTAATTATGTGGAATCTGAGCTATTATCCGTATTAGGAATTTCAGCTGTAACATCCTCTCTGGATTTATCTGCAAGTGCCTTGGGCACAGGTTCTGAGCCTTACATTGTAAATCAGTACGCAGCTTTAGGTTTATTGGCCAAGTTATATTTGAATGCCGAGGTATATACTGGCACAGCACGTTGGCAAGAAGCTGACTGGGCAGCTACCTATATTATTGACAATGGTCCCTACCAATTATGTGGGGCTGGATGTTCAATTCCCAATTTAGCTAAAAGACCAGCGGTAGACAGCGACCCTGAAACCTTAGAAGGTTATGCTGCAGTTTTTGCACCTAACAATCAATTTAATCCAGAAATGATTTGGTCTATCAGATATGATGCAGCAAGTGCTGGCGGAATGAACTTCGTTCAAATGGTACTGCACGGTCCTAGTCAATTAACTTATGGGTTAGATGCACAGCCATGGAACGGTTATCAGGTCTTGGAAGAATTTTATAATAGTTACGAAGATGGTGATGCTAGAAAAGAGGCCAGTTTCTTAGTTGGTCCTCAAACTGATTTTTCTGGAAGTGCACTACTTGACTTTGCTTCTGACGATGATGACCTTCAAGTTAATTATACACCTGCAATTAACGAGTTAGAGCCAAATTCAATACGACAAAGTGGTGTTCGTATGAAGAAGTTCAGTTTTCAGTTATTTAGTAGACAAGAAATGAACAATGACTTTCCTATTTTTAGGTTGGGTCAAGTACACTTGATAAGAGCAGAAGCAAGAGCACGAGCGGCAGGAGACTGGAATTTATCATTACCAGATGTAAATGCACTTAGAGACAGAGCTAACTTAGGCCCTCTAGGAAGTATTGATGCTGACGGTTTCTTTGATGAAAGAGGAAAAGAAATGTTTCAAGAATCTTCTCGAAGAATCGATTTAATACGCTTTGGCAAATTTCAAGACTCATGGTTTGAAAAAACAAATGCTGATGCCTTTAGAAACGTTTTCCCAATACCGCAGGCACAAATTATCGCATCGGGAGAGGGTGGTAATCCGCTTACACAAAATCCGGGATATTAATTCATAATTTAATAGCTTAAATTAACGGGCTGTCTGCGCAAGACAGCCCGTTTTTGATTAAGTTCGGCAAATGAAGCAGTTCTACCTATTTTGCTCTCTGGTTCTGGTTTCGTGCTCAACAAAAATGAAGCATGACACTCCATTATTTGCTCTGCAAAACGACAGTACTGGAATCTTCTTTGATAATAGCTTAACCTATACCGAAGAATTTAACCCCTATGTATATCGTAATTTTTACAACGGAGGCGGTGTAGCTATAGGTGACATTGATAACGACGGCTTGGAAGATATCTACTTTACCGGCAATATGGTAAATAACAAACTATTTCTTAATAAAGGTAATTGGAAGTTTGAAGATATTTCCCAAAAAGCAGGTGTGGCCTGCCCAGATGTTTGGTCTACCGGGGCCACCTTTGCAGATGTAAACGGCGACGGCCTTCTTGACCTATATGTTTGTAAATCTGGAAAACCAGGCGGCGCTAATAGACACAATGAGTTATTTATAAACAATGGAGACCAAACATTTACCGAGCAGTCAAAAGAGTATGGTCTTGATGTTGAAGGGCTTTCAGTGCATGCCGCTTTTTTTGACTATGACAAAGACGGTGATCTTGATGCATATATTTTGAATAATTCAATTAAATCAATAGGTGGTTATGATTTAATTCAAGATCAACGCGACATTCCCGACCGCATGGGTAATGGGAATAAACTATTTAAAAATGAAAACGGTAAATATATTGATGTATCTCAAGAATGTGGAATTTATACCAGTAAGATAGGCTTTGGTCTCGGTATTACCATCGGAGACTTTAATAACGATGATTGGCCAGACATCTTTATCTCCAATGATTTTTTCGAGAAAGACTACCTCTATATAAATAATCAGAATGGCGGATTTTCAGAACAAGTTGAAAATTATTTCGAATCTATTTCAATGGGTTCTATGGGCGCTGACATAGCAGACCTGAATAATGATCTTCTCAATGATCTTTTCGTTACTGAAATGCTGCCTAAAACCTTAAAAAGGCAAAAAACCAAAACCATATTCGAATCCTGGGACAAACGGCAATTCTCGCAAAAACAAGGTTACTTTAATCAGTACTCTAGAAATACATTACAACGTAATCTAGGAAACAATACTTTCATGGAAATCGGCAGACAAGCTAAAGTCGCTGCTACCGAATGGAGCTGGGCGGCATTACTATTCGATATGAATAATGATGGTTTGCGTGACATATACGTGAGTAATGGCGTTTATAAAGATTTATTAGATAGGGATTATCTAAATTATGAGGCAAATGATGAAAGCATTAAAAATAGAATCAATAGCAGCGAAAAAGACGTTATTAAAAAATTGATAGATGCGATGCCCTCTAAGGCCGTGCCCAATGAAACCTATAAGAATGCGGGTAATTTCAAGTTTGAAAACAAAAACAAGGAATGGGGTTTAGATACTCCCAGTTTTAGTAACGGAAGTGCCTATGGGGATTTTGATAACGATGGAGATTTAGATTTGGTGGTAAACAATGTAAACATGCCATCTTTTATATATCAAAATACTACGGACACCTTAGACAACCGCAGCATATCCATCAAACTAAGACAAGATGGAAAAAATCCCTTTGCTATTGGAACCAAGGCTATTGTAAAATATGGTGACGAAAAAGTAAATCTTGCCGAAAATTATACT
>Ga0114957_1000457_pt1 | contig 52528 bp, 43 predicted proteins | sample BantaG_FD_87175 | JGI IMG/M metagenome (GOLD analysis project Ga0114957, IMG submission 87175) | Marine algal microbial communities from Bantry Bay, Ireland - BantryBay_4 metaG | ecosystem: Host-associated > Algae > Red algae > Unclassified | place: Bantry Bay, Ireland | collected 2014-11-21 | reverse complement strand
TCTCAGCAGGTCAACGGCTCCTTTACGGAACTCTTCAGTGTAAGTTGGTCTAGTCTTTTTCATGGTCGCAATTCTAGTTTTTAGAACTGAGCGATCTTTGTCCATTGAATCGGGGGAGCTTCAGGGTTCTGTTGACCGCTTACGTTTTGGAGGGCTTTGATGTTTTCCTTTCAGCCTCAATTCTTGTCTTGGTGCCCTGAGGGGGGATTAGCGGGGCGATGGTTCCCATTCGGTCGCTGTATCGATGGCGATCTTTGAGGGTGTCTACCTTGGCGCGCATCGCTTGGCAGGGTGGTCGAGGGCTTGGGCTTTGAATTCGTCGGTGTATCGCTTTCTTGGTTTCATGGATCGAGTCTTCATTTGGTCAAGACGTGGTCTAAGAAATTACCGCACCTCGGATGACCTCTTTGAAAAACGAACGACCAGCGATAGCGCTCATTTCCAGAAATTCTCAATTTTTCAGGATAAATCCTCAGATGTCCCTAAGTCTCACCAATCGCCTTCGGAACGGATTCGACCGCTTCCAGATTGGCTGAACGTGGATTGGTTTCTGTGATAAAGCTCCCAATCGAGAGCGAGTCCTCTTCCGCCTGAAGTGAGCACTTTAGGCCGAGTTCCACTGAATGAACCTCGTTCCGACCATTGGCCCGGGTCTTGCCGAATTCTCATCAGCCTCTTAAGGTCTGTTTGATGACCCATCCCATCCTCGCAATCGACCACGGCGATGCCCGCATCGGCCTCGCCGCTACCGATGAGTTCGGGATCGGGGCGCATCCGGTCGAGACCGTCGATGCGCGAAAAGAGGGCGCTATTTCCCGTATCGTGGAAGTGATCGCCGAGCGCAAGATCCGGGCTGTCGTTCTCGGCCTCCCACTCCGCATGGATGGCTCGGAAGGGCGCAGTGTCGTGAAGGTCCGAAAGTTCGGCAATGAACTCACAAAGCAGCTCGGCGAGATCCCCCTGACTTATTACGACGAGCGCTTCACCACTATGACCGCGTCCGACAAGCTCCGCGAAGCGGGGAAAAAAGCGAAGCACCAGCGCGGCCTTATCGACCAAGCAGCCGCGCTCGAAATCCTCAACGACTACCTCGGCTGGTAATCTCATCATGCGTCTCAAACTCACCATCGCTTACGACGGCTCCTCCTTCCGAGGCTGGCAATCCCAGCCTCAAGGCGGCACCGTGCAAGATCTCATCGAAGAAGCTATCGAGACCACCGGGAGCGAAAAAGTCCGTATCCATGCCGCCGGCCGCACTGATGCCGGAGTCCACGCCCTCGGGCAGATCGCCCACTTTGACCCGCCCTCTCATCTCACGATGAACCCCTTCAACTGGGTCCCGGCGATCAATACCAAGCTCCCCCACTCCATCCGCATCATGGCCTGCGAGGAAGTCGCGCCAGACTTTCATTCCCGCTATGATGCGATCTCGAAGACTTACACCTACCGCCTCAACACCCTCCCCATCCTCCCGCCCTTCGACTCCGGCCGCGCTTGGCATCTCCCCCGCCTCCTCAATCCCGAGACCCTCGAGGAAGCGCTCGCCATCTTCCGCGGCACCCACGACTTCCGCGCCTTCTCCTCGCTTCGCGGAAATGAGACCGCCGAGACCGATTACGTCCGCAGCATCACCGAGGCCTCCTTTTTCCACACTGATGACGGCCTCCTCCTCCGCTTCACCGGAGATGGCTTTCTCTATAAAATGGTGCGCTTTCTAACAGGTGCCGCCGTAAATGCCTCGCAAGGCTACCTCCGCCTCGACGACCTCGCCGATCTCGTAGAATCCCCCAGCGAAAAAAAATCCCCCCTTTGCGCACCCGCCGATGGCCTGACGCTCCTCGAGGTGGCTTACTAAAGTCCCTCTGACAGCGAGCCCCCGGGGCCTGAAAAATCTTCTCAAAGCTTGCCCCACTTACGCCAGCGAAAGAGAATCGCCCCATGATCATGGCCAAAGCCTTTTGGAAAGCGCGTCTCGTGACGGCCACCCTCATCATCCTGGGCTCGATCTTAGTTCTCTTCCCGGCTTGGCTCCCAAATCATCCGCGTCTGCCGACCGAGGAAAGCGCCGTGGAAGCGCTACAAATCATTCTTCTGCTCGCAAGCGCCGCCTTCTGGTTCGGCGCCGCCCGCTCGGCTGGCGAGACCGGACCCTACTATCGCATGATGGGGGCCGGGGGGATCGCGGCCGCGCTTGGCGAAGTGGATGGCTTAGGCCGGAGCATCTTCGACTTCCCCTCGTGGGTCGTTTTTGTGCTCCCGCTCCTCTATATCCTTATCCTCCTCGTGCGGCACCGGAAGACCTTCCCGGCATTTTATACTGAGTTCAGCACCCACCCCGCCGCCGGATTCTTCGCCTCGGCCTTGATCATGATCTACGTCCTCGCCCGATTCTTGGGGACGTCTTACCTCTGGAAAGCCGCACTCGAATCAAACTACCACCCCGACATCCCCCAAACTGTCGAAGGCTACCTCGAACTCCTCGCCTGCTACCTCCTTTTCGTGGGCACCATCGGGCTCTGCCTCCGTGATCGCAAACACGATCCTACTGAAGACTAAAAAGATCGCGCCACTTCCTACTCCAAGAAAATTTCGTCATGCCCTACCCCGTTCATCATATCGATCCCCACTGGGTGCTTGAGTCAGAACAACTTGGCACCAAAGAGAAATTCTGGTTTCGCGCACCGGCAATCATCGAAACCAATGGTGAGCCCTTTCATAAAGCAGAGTGGCTCTTCAAATACCCCACAGCAGGGACAGGACAACACTGGGCAGAGAAAATCGCTTATGAACTGGCCTGCCGCATGAAAATTCTTGCTCCCCGGGTAGAACTCGTGGAACTCGATGGAGAAAAAGGAAGTGCCACAGAAAATTTTACACAAGAGGGTTATGATCTTTTCCATGGCAACCAAATCTTAGCAGGATTTGATTCTGGCTACGCTCCCCATCAAAGATTTCGTCAAAACGATCATACCATCGGAAGAATTTTTGACGCTTTGGGCATCTTGTTCGTCGATGGCGATGAAGCGCAACGAGCAAAAGAAAAGCTAGCAGGATATCTACTCCTCGACGCTCTCATTTGTAATGTCGATCGCCATCATGAAAATTGGGGCGTGCTACGCAAACAAACAGAGGACGGATGGAGAGGTAGAATTGCACCCAGCTTCGATCATGCGTCCTCACTCGGCCGCGAACTTCAAGACTCGGGAACGAAACAAAATCGAGAGCGATACCTACATGAACTCGGAATCGCCAAATATCTAGAAAGAGGACGGGGGCCTATCTTTGTCGATGGCACAGGTAAGCATGGCCCGTCTCCTCTACGCCTAATCGAGCGAAGCCTGGAAATCGACGAACTCGCACCCTTTTTTCAAGCAGCCCTACCTAAGCTCAATCACTTTACAGCTGAGGACTTCGAGACAATTGTTCAAGAAATTCCCCAAAGCTGGATGTCAGACTTGGCACGTGATTTTGTCTGTTCACTCTTGAATGAATCTTTATCCCAGCTTAAAGAACTGTCATGACGGAGGAGCGAACATTCTACCTAGGATGGCAAGCAAGGGAGAGCCGAGCTTGGTATCCAGTAGGCCGTCTTGACGCTTCTGCCGAGCGGGACCATTACACTTTTGCTTATACCCGAGGAGCTTTGTTCGCTCAGGAGGCGGATCAATTCACCGCTCTCTATGATTTCCCTAAGTTAGAGAAACACTACGAGTCCGACGAGTTGTTCCCTCTCTTTAAAAATCGAATCATGACGCCGGGACGGCACGATTTCAGAAAATACCTTCAACTTCTCGACCTATCAGGAGATCAGGCTGACCCTCTCGATATTCTTGCCATCGACGGCGGCTACCGGGCCACAGACTCTTTTCAAGTCTTTCCCAAGATCACAAAGACCGAAGACGGAAATTTTTCTACTCGATTTTTTCTACACGGAGGAAAACACACCAACCCAGACTCACAAAGAGAGCTCGAAAAACTGACAGCTGGTCAGGAGCTTTACATTACGGCAGAGCTGACCAACCCAGCCACAGGAACTGCGGTGCAGCTCCAAACCGAAGACTACTACATGCTCGGCTGGGCACCACGCTATCTCGTTCATGATCTCGTCAGTGCGATGGCTAATTCTCCTGGGCAAATAAATGCCAAAGTCATTCGCGTAAACCCAGTTCCCGCTCCATCCAAGCAACGGGTTCTCGTCGAACTTTCAGGAACTTGGCCGGAGCAATTCAAGCCCATGCAAGGAGAAGAGTTTCAAGTGCTACCCGCTTGAACAGCTAATCACATCTTCATCCCCCCTTTCACTTTCTCTTTGTTGCACTCGCCTGCAGACTCAGATTCTGAGAACCCCTGCTACGGTCTCGCCAGTTCTCTCCTAGCCTCACTAGGATAGAGATTCGCCTCGAAGCGGTTCATCACTAAAGCGTAGCTCACTCCTGTCTCGGGATCTGCGAAGCCGTAACTCCCGCCTGCGCCGGGGTGGCCGAAGCCGCTTTTTTCTGGGCCTTGGCCGAGCATGATGCCGAAGGCGATACGGTTCTCGATCTGCTGGATGAGATCGAGTCCAGCGATGCGCTCTTCGGTGAGTTCTGTTAGGAAATCCTGTCGTAAAATCCAGTCGTAAAATTTTGCGAGACCTCGCGCGGAGCCGACGCCTCCCATTGCGGGGAATCCTGCTTCCCACGCGCGGGGCCGGTTCATCTCACTCACGCCCGCGAGATCTGATGGCGAGGCGAAGGCTTGGCGGGTCAGTGAGCCCTTAGTAAGAAGAGCTTCGTAGAAGGCCTCTGGTTTTCCGCCTTTTCCTACTCGTGCAGGAACAAGTTCGGCGACGCGATGATGCTCGCTCTCCGGAAGGCCAATCCAGAAATCGATCTTATTCGGCATGGCGATTTCTTCGTGGAAAAATTGCCCCAAACTTCGGCCATCGACCCGCCGCACCACTTCATCGGCGAGGAAGCCAATGGTCCTCGGGTGATACCCATGCACTCCCGCTTGCCACTTGGGTTCTTGTTTCTCCAGCGAGGAAATGACGGCCTCCCGATCCCAGATCGAGGCCTTTTCATCAAGTCCCGCGAGCCCTCCTTGGTGAGAAAAGAGTTCGCCGAAAGTCAGCTCGCTCACCTTTAGCTCAGGCCAAACGCGCTCGACCAAGCTCTCCGCATCCATCCCCGCGCGATGCAGCGCCATGAGGACGCTCACCGCCATCGGGCCCTTCGTGGCCGACCATACCGGAGCGAGAGTTTCGCCATCCCAGGGAATCGTTTCTCCACGATCCCGCCAGCCGCCGTGGAGCGAGACGATCTCTTCCCCATTCTTCCAGGCTACAAAGGAGGCGCCGAGTTCTTCCCCCTCGAGGAGCTTCTGAAAACGTTCTTCGGTCATATCTCCAGCTCTCCTTGTTTCAGCTGATCGGTCGGCTCGATGAGCGCGGCGAGATGAGTTGAGAAAAGGCGACACTCGATCACGTCAACCGCGACCCCGAAGACCTGCGCGAGCGCGCGGCGATAGCTCTTCATTTGTCCGGCGTAGCGCGAGGCGAGTTCATCCGCGTCGACTGCATCAGTCTTAAAATCGATCACTTCCACACGGGTCACCACGCCATTCTCACGGAAGACGTGCATGCGATCCACGATGCCCGTCATCCACTTACCATCGATAATGAGCTCGATCTGCTGCTCGCGGTAAAGCTTCCCTCCCTGATCTTGGAAGACGGCATGGAGCGCGGGAATCCTAAGCGCGTCTTCCACGATCTTCCCCGCCTGACTAAGCGGTTGATCGGGAATCTCTCCGGGGGCGAGCCACGCGATCTTCTCACAGAGCTTATGCACTTCAGTGCCGATCTTCCGACCCATGCCGCTTCCCGTGGCGAGGTCACCTTTATAAGAGGAAGGAGGATTGCCGCGTGGCCGTAGCGGGATCTTCTCGCCTAATGTTGGCAGAGGGGATTCTTGCGCCTCGAGACGATCCTCCACTTCTCGGGTCCACTCCGAGTCGCCGCTCTGGAAGTCTTCCCCAGCGGATATCCGCACGAGATTCGCCGGGGAGCGCCAAGTTTCCTTCCCCTTTCGGCTGGGAGGTTCATTTTCTAGGAAAAGATAAAGGCCGCGCTTCGACCGGGTGAGGGCGACGTAGAAAACGCACATCGATTCGTAAAGCTGCTCGTCCGCCCAGCGTGCTCGCGCCTGCTGAAGCTCGGGGATCTGCTCACGCGCCCACTTTGCAGGAGACTGTAAGAGCCAGTCGGCGCCACGGGCGACCTTGAAGTAGGTCTCGTCAGGGATCTGGCTGTCGCCGACCCCGGGGAGCATCACGACATCGAAGCCGAGGCCTTTTGACTTATGAATCGTCATCACCTGCACCGCAGCCGCGCCGGGAGCTTGGCTGACTTCGAGATCAGAGATCCAGTCGCGCGCGGCTCGGGGGCTCGAGTCAGGTCCAGCATCGAACTCCGCGAGCGCGGAAATGAAATCGCTAGCACGGCGCTGGCCGTAGCCGGAAAGGTTTCCCCATTCCGGCTCCACGAGATTTTCGATGAATCCGGAGAAGCCTTTTTCTTGCACCTGCTGTAAGACGCCATCCCAGCGCGCGAGCCACTTATCGCCGAATTTCTCATCGAGTTGCGCCGCGAGCGGAGACATTGCGATGACTTCTTGAGAAAATTGATCAGCAGGATTAGCGAGCCATTTTACGAGGTGAGAGAGTGCTACGCCGATGGCATGGTCCGCGCAGGGCTTGCGCTGGCCCTCCTCGATGACATCGAAACCCTCTGCGCGAAGAAGGTCAGCATAAGTCTCGACCTGCTTCCCGCTGCGCACGAGCACGCCGCAGCTCAGCTTCTTATCACCGATGCCGATCGCCTTCATCTGCGCGATCATCGCCTCACCGCATTCCCCGCGCGCCACAGTCGTGACCTTTGCCTCCCCCGTGACATCTGGCTTAGCGGAAAGGTGATCTTCCCAAACCCAGCGCTTGTTGAGACCTTTTCCAAAGAGACCTTCAAGGGCCTTCCCGTTTCCACAAATGGCATTCACCAACTCAAGGACAGCTGGGCAGGAGCGGAAGGACTTGGACATCGACTCGACTTCTAGGCCACCCGCGTATTGCTTGGTGAGATCATCAAAGAGACTGACATCTCCGCCGCGCCAGCCATAGATCGCTTGCTTCCGATCACCGACGACGAAGAGCCCGCCTTCCGGGTCACTGACGGCTTCGGTAATGAGTGATTCAAGCCCCTGCCACTCGGCGTAGCTCGTGTCTTGGAACTCATCAAGGAGCCAGTGGTCGTAGCGGCCATCGAGACGGTAGTCGACCAACTCGCGGCGCAGGCGCCCCTCCTCGCTAGTCATGCCCTCGCTGAGGAGGTGCTTCACGTCATCAAAGCTGAGGAGTCCTTTGGACCGGAGTTGTCGCTCGTATTCATGATCGATCTGGCCGATGAGATCGCCCACCGCTTGGGTGCGCGCCACGGCAGCGGCGAGTTCACAGCGTATCGCAAGGGTGAAGAGAGCGCGCCATTTTTTCCAGTCTCCGGCAGAGACTTCCAGCGTGCCTCGGCCGTTCTTGACCTCGATGGGGCCTGGCTGATCGAGCACTTCCATAAAGCGCTCGCCGAGGGTGTTGAGCTTCAAAGACCTTCCCACGCTGTGATCTTCGAGAATTTTTAGGAGAGCATCGAGCTCCTTGAGCTGACCCTCGACGCGGAGCGAGTTAATAAGGGGCGCCTTTTGCGCAGCCCAGTCCCCCACCTTGGGCAGGTCGGTAAAGACGTGAGCGCCTCCGAACATCTCGGGGCTCACTCCTTTTTTCAAAATGCCATGCCAGTCCTTGATGAACTCTTCGAGCGACTTCTGCACGCCCTGCTCGCCTCGGCCTAGGGTGGCGCGGCGGAAGGCGTGGTAGAAATCTTCCCGCTCGCTGAAGCCGTCACGCAAGACGCCTTCTAGGATTTCAGACTCGGCGGATTTTTTGCGCTCGCCTTGGAGGAGGTCAAAGGTGCCACCGCTCACGCCGAGTTCGTATTGGAAGCCACGGACGATGCGGGCGAAGAAGCCATCGAGCGTCGTAAGTTGCAGCCGAGGGAGCGCCTTCACCACCTTCTCTAAGACGGTGGGAACATTGACTTGTCCCCCGAGGTCGCGCGATAGGTCCGCTGCCACTCCGGGATCGAGCGTGCCTTTCGCGAGCTTGGTCAGGACCGAGTCCGCAAATTCTCCGGCTGCTTTTCGAGTGAAGGTGAGCGCTACCATGCGCTCGGGCGAAACTCCCTCAAGCCCGATTTTTCCAATGACGCGATTGCCGAGTTGGTAAGTTTTCCCAGACCCCGCCGAGGCGAGAATCATGAGATTCTTTGCGAGAATATTCATGCGGCACCTCCCTGCCACTCGACTGCTTTTTCTAGAAGACGCCCGTATGCGAGGATGCTGAAGTCATCGTAGCGCGGCTTCTCCGCTGGCGGCCAGAAGATCTGTTTTTTCACCTGCTTTAAGACCCACTCGGCACAGCGCACCGCGGAATCTTGCTCGTCATCGCCGAAGTCATCCCAGAGGGAAATTTTGACATCCGTCTCGGTTTCGCCGAGCGCGAAGTAGCCCACGGAATCGACCCGCTCGAGCGCGGCGGCATAAAATGGCACCTGCACATTTGTCCAAAGCTTCCCGGCAGGGGTCAGGACTTCATCGACTCCCTCGAGATGGGTAGGTGGATCCTTGGGGAGGTTTTTCACGTGCTCCTCGATGACTTTTTTCGCTTTCTTGCTCGTCTTGTAATCAAGAACGCGGACGCGGCCGTCCTCGTGATGATCGATACGGTCGACCTGTCCGGTGAGAGTGACCTCTCCGATCTTGATGGCGAAATCTTTTTCCACATCGACGACTCGCCACCCGGCCTGACGCTCCCCTGCTTGCACCTCCGCAAACCACGTGAGCCGCTGGCGCATCGCCTCGCTCTGGATGCGCACTGCGAGCGGGAGGGCCTCGCCGAAGCGGGCTGCGACCACTTCATCGAGCGAGCGATGGACCCACTTTTCGAGCGCCTTTGCGTCATCAAGATCGCGCGCGGATTCATCCAGACCCCAGCGTTCAAGCACTTCGTGCATGACATTTCCAAAGTCTCGGTGGTTCCACTCCGCGCGCTCGGGCTCGGGTTGGTTCATTCCGATGACTTGAGCGAGATAGTAGCGGAAGGGACAGGCGAGATATTTGGAAATGGCGGTGACTGACATGCGTTTCTTGGGCGCTTCTTCGCGGGGGTGCCATTTCCAGTGGTCTTCCAGCGTCCAGGCAAGGCCGGAGTCGGAGGGCTCGACTTCCTCAAAGAGCTGCTCCACACGCTTCGCGAGATCCTGCCCCTCCGCCGCCAGGAGAAGGCGTGAGGGCATGAGCATGTCTCCGCTGCCGGAGGATTTCCCGACGATAAGATCGACCCGCCCCGACGCTTCACGGGTCTTCAGGAGGGTGGCTAAAATGTAAGCGTCACGTGCCGCCCGGGCTTGATCATGGGCGAGGCCGAGCTGGGCGCGGGTCGCTTCCGGAAGCCAAGAATCTGTGCTCGCTTTGCCCGGGACTTTTCCTTCATTCATCCCGCAAATTACCAAGTGCGGGGCGGGGTCGTGGAGGAGTTCGAGCCATCCCTGAACATCGAGCACGCGGCCCTCGGGGACTGGGTCGGAGACCTGACCGAGGCTTTCAAGAAGGAGTTCGAGCCAGAATCCGGGGGATCGTTTGACTTCCTTCGCCACGGCGGCGGTTTCATCGAGCCATTGGAAAATACCGGACTGATCTTCCGGGTCGATGACCTTGAGCAGACTCCGCAGCGCAGCGTGGAAGCTCCGGCCGAGGAAGGGCTTGCGCCACTCGGCGAGGTTTTCCATTGTCTCTTTTGCGCGATCGGCATTGGTGAGATGGTGAACCAGTCGCACCTTTTTACTCCCCTCAGGTGAGCGCTTTATTTCCTCGGCGATGAGGGCTTGAGCGCGCGAGACATCGTCTGAACTGCTCACGAGGAATTGATCGCGGAGCTGCGAGAGAGAAGAGGCCCGCAAGCCGCGCTTGCCCTTAGCCATGACGCCGCTTTGAGAAAAGGCGAGGAGGTCGATAACTTCCGCGACACCATCCGTCCGGAGGTAGCTCCGCCAGCAGCTCAGCCAACCCGCGAGCGGTGAAGGATGGCCTGCGCCGGGGTCATGCACTACCCAGCCGCGGCGACCGAAAGTGCGGACAAGCTCGGAGGAGACTTCTTCATCGCCCGTGCCGAGTGCGACCTCGGAGCTAGCGCTCCCGGTCGCGGCGATTTTTAAAAGAGCGAGGGAGGCTTGTTGGCCGGGGTCGCCAGTAAGTTCTACGGACCCGTTTTCAGGCCATGAGATTCCGCGATCTTCCCAGCCGGTCACTTTGACAGCGCCTTCTGGGGAGAGCTTGGTCTTCACCGGGCGACCCCAGTCATCGAAGTCCGCTGCATTTTCTCCGGTGAGGAGAATGGTGATTTCGCGGTCTGATTCCTTGAGGACTCTCTCACTGACCGGAGGAAGATCGAGGACTCCTGCGATGACGACCTTGGTGACCTCTTCCGGAAGGCTCACCGCTGCTCGCGCGAGTTGGGCGTTCTTGCTGGCGAAGCCCCATTGCTCAAGGCGTCTTTCTACTACCGACTCGAGCTCCGCCAGCGCCTCCCATCGCTCAGCCTCGACCGAGTCCTCCATCTGCTTGGCCGCCGATGAGAGGAGGAGTCCGGCTTCCTGCAAACTGGTGCGCACGCCCACGAGCGACTTCGCCAATCCCAAAGCCCAGCCTGCAGCCTCGCCTTGGGACGGCGAGATAGGAAAAATGGCTTGGTAGCGCTTCCAATCCTCTATCTTTTCCAAAGTCTCGCACCAAGCAAGAAGCTCCACCGACTCTGGCGCGAAGTCATCCGGCCGCATTAAAAAACCTGTCGTCACTACCCGCGGCCCGAGAAGAGCGCCGCGCTCGGCGAGCTGCTGCCGCAAACGGCGCCCGCTCTGAGCGGTGGGCACGATGATGAGCATCTTTGCGAGTTGGTCCCTCCGCTCCCATAGCCAGTCAATCGCTGCTGCCCCAAAAGGACGGTTCCAGGAGAGAAATTCGCGTGTCGTCGGCATGGGAAGACTCTCACGAATGGGAGCGGCCACGGGGAGAAAAAAATACTTAGTTTGTAGGGTCGCTTTAGGAGAACTCTCTGCGGAGGTTGAGGCCTCGGAGTTCGCCTGAAGCACCTGGGGGCATTTCAGCTACATTACGAACTGGTCACTTGGTTGAGGGCGGGGAGTTCGCCTGAAGGCTACACTACGAACTGGTCACCTGCCGTTGGTTAGCGGCGGCGCTTTTTCGGCGGCTGGGCCTGCTTCTTCGTGGTGCTGCCGGTAATTTCTAAGGCTTCGAAGTCGACGCGCATGTTGATGCGGTCGACGTCACGGACTTTGACTTTGAGGCGGGTGCCGGAGGTGAACTCGCCATCGCGGCTGCTGAAGCGGTCGGAATTCGCTTCGTATTTCCAGTGGCCATCGGGGAGATCCTCGCGCTTCACGACGCCGCGCTGCATGATATCGGTGCACTCGATGAAGAGTCCCATCGAGCGAATCTCGGTGACGATGGCATCGAAGACGGGTGGCTCTTTGTAGTCCATCCCAAGTTCCAGCCACTCGAGCATCTTCATGCGGCGGCTTTCATTCTCCGCGCTGGAGCTTGTGCGCTCGGTCTCGGAGATGTGGGCTGCGATTTCGATGCAGCCGCTTTGTTTCGGCACGGGGTCGAGTTTCTTGGGCGGGTTCTCGAGAAGATTCTGAAGCGCGCGGTGGACGATGAGGTCGGCGTAGCGGCGGATCGGGCTGGTGAAGTGAGCGTAGTCGCTTTTTGCGAGCCCGTAGTGGCCATCAGGCTCGGCGGAGTAGACCGCGCGCTGCATGCTCTTTAAAAGGCCGAGCTTGATGGCGTGCTCCTCGACCGAGCCGCGGGCGGCATCGATGAGTTCTTGAATGTGCTTTCTGTTAGAAAGGTCGCCCGGTTGGTAGCCGTGGGAGCGGGCGAGCTCGGCGAACTCGTTGAGGCGATCGGGATCGGGGTCGCCGTGGATGCGGTAGATGGCGGCGCGGTGGGAGTTCTTAATCTTACGAGCGACTTCCTCATTGGCCGCGAGCATGAATTCTTCGATGAGCTGGTGGCTCTCGTTATACTCGTCTTTCTTGTAGCCGGAGGGGACGCCGTGCTTGTTAATCATCAGGGTGATTTCAGGCATGTCCATGTCGATCCCGCCTTTGGCGAAACGCTTTTTACGAAGGAGGGAAGCGAGGTTCCAAGCTTCGCGGATATGGTCGCCGAGTTTTCCGCCGTCTTCTTTTTTTTCTAAAATCTCCTGTGCTTCTTCGTAAGCAAACTTACGTGGGGTGTTGATGATGGCATCGACAAAGCGCGCCTTTTTTACCGAACCAGCGGAGTCAAAATCGAGGACGACGCACTTTGTGAGGCGGTCTACGCCGGGGTTAAGCGAGCAGACGCCATTACTAAGAACCTCGGGGAGCATGGGGATGACGCGGTCCACGAGGTAGGTGGAGTTTCCGCGCTCGCGGGCCTCGGCATCGAGGGCGGTCCCGGGCTTCACGTAGTACGAAACATCTGCGATGTGGACCGCGAGCTGCCAGCCCTTGTCGGTCTTTTTGACCCAGATCGCGTCGTCGAAATCCTTCGCGGTGGCGGGGTCGATCGTGATGACGTCCTTTTTCCGCCAGTCTTCACGTCGCTCGATCTCGGAGGCGGGAATCTTTTCCTCAATCTGCTCTGCTTCGTCGACGACTTCGGGCGGGAAGCCGCGGGCGACGCCGTGGGAGGCGATGATTTGCTCGACATCGACCCCGGGTTCGCCGGGGAAGCCGAGGACTTCGGTGACATGGCCGAGGGGGCTTTCATTTGGGTCATTCCACTCGGTGATTTTTACGACGACGATTTGGCCGGGCTTGGCCCCTTTGTTATCGGAGAGCTTGATGCCGCCGGGAACGCGGGTGTCCTCGGTGAGGAGGATTCCGGACTTGCCGCGCTTTTGGTATTTTCCGGTAACGATTCCGGAGCGGCGCTCGATGATCTCGATGACGCGGGCGCGCATGTCTGGCTTCATCCCCTTCCGGCTCGCGGGAGGACGGCCGGTGGGCTTAGCAAGACGGACGCGCACGATATCGCCATCAAGCGCGGTGCTCAGGGCATTCGAAGCGGTGTAGAAGCGCGGCTTGGTCGACATGTCGACGCCGCTGTTAAGGTTCCCCTCGTCATTGTAGTCCGGCATGAACCAGCCATGGCCAGCGGGATTGAGGCGGATTTTCCCGACGAGTTCGGGTGAGCCGCTGGATCGATTTCCCTTCGGCTTGCGCTCGCGGGAGGCGTTTTTCCGGTCCTTCGACTTAGGGGCCGAGCCAGCGGAGAAGCGTCCCTTTTTACCGTAGGTGATGTCTCCCACCTTCTCCATCTCGCGGAGCACGTCGCGGAGTTCGGAGCGCTGAGATCCGTGAAGGTCGAGCTCGCGAGCGAGTTCGCTTTTGTTGAGGGGGCGACCCTTCTCGCCACTGATGAGGGCGAGGATGCGCTTTTTAAAAGGATGTTTGCGTGGGGCTTTGCCGGGCATGCGGGAGTATGCGACAACTTTGCTCTCCTAACAACTGCCGATCTCGGTGGAAGCGACGCTTCGGGTGGGCTGAGGTTGAGGGCTGACCTTATAAATTTTGCGCTCAACTTATCTCCTTTACTCGGTGGGGCTGGAACGAGGTGATAATTTACCGCTCGCCGAATCAGAGAATTGGGATATTGTGTATTTACATGGTAATCTAAAATAAGCTAAGGTTGCCAAGCATCGAACTTTAGTCTTAGTCTCACGCGCTCTATTCTTAGTTATGAAATTACTTAAATCTCGTTCTCTTTCAAAGAAGGGTTTCACTCTGGTGGAACTTCTTGTCGTCGTTTCCATCATCGCTGTTCTCGCCGGATTGGGTTTGAGCGTAGCCTCGATGGCGCGGAATAAGGCCGCAGAGGCGACTGCTCAGGCCGCCGTTCGTTCCCTGAGCGATGCAATCGACCTTTACTATGATAAATACGACGAGCTTCCGCTGAGTGAGGGCGAGCAGACGGATGCTGAGAAACGCACTGACACGGAGCTGATGGCACCACTTTGTGGGCTGGAGATCGCCCGAGATGAGAATCCTTATCAGATTTCATTTTTCGAATTTAAGGCCGCAAAAGGTGCCGGGAATAATCGCTACAATGGGCTCTACCGGACCCAGAGCGAGGCTCAGCTCTTCGGGCCTTGGAGGACTCAAAATGTGAACGACCGCTATTATCAGGTCGTCTTTGACTACGATTACGACAAGGAGATTCAGGAGCCCGCAACGCTAGGTAACGAGATTCAGTATGGGCCTCGCTATCTGATCTATTCTTACGGTCGCGATGGCCGGATCGGTCAGGAATATAACGTCGATAACATTTACTCTTGGAAGTAAGACCGTTTTTTAAAAGGAGGCCGCCTTTGATCAAAGGAGGCCTTTTTTTACATGCACGGCACGAGGATTCCGGCGCGCATTCCGTGGATCTTTTTCTTATCGGCCGGGACGATGGTGGCGAGGCAGCCGCCGAGTGACGTTTCGCCATCGCCATTGACAAAGTAGTAGGGGCAGAGGCGGGCTCGCCCGGTCATGATGCGCTCGACGCCCGACTCGGGATCGAAATACGGGTGCTCGACGAGTCGAGTTTCGCTGAACTCTTGCACGACCCAGGGTTGTGTTTCGAAATCCTGCTGCGCCGATCTCACGGCCTCGGCCCATTCGTCTGAGGGGAGGTCGTGGCCGATGAGGACGCCCCGCGAACCCCACGCGCGCTCGTCGAAGCCGCTGATTTTTAAAACAAGGCGGCGCTCTTTCTGGCTGAAGTTCGCTACTTCATCCCATGAGTGGACATCGAGCCCGGGGAGGCTGGCGTGAGGTGGAAGCTCGGCTGGATCGACGACCCAGCCTTTAGGAATGAGCTCGCGGAGGCGGCGGTAGTGGCTCCCCCGGAGTTCGCTTTCCCAGATCGTCCTGAGGGCGGGAGCCCAGAAGAGGGCTAGCCACATTTTCTCCTCGAAGTGCGGCTTGAAAGGAGGCGTCACTCGCCCGCGGTCAGCGAGCTTTCTGGCGAGTGGCACCGACTCCCAATCGAAGAGTTCGAAGAAGCGATAAACGTCCTTTTCGCCCCCGGTCCATTCTTCGGCGGCGATCGTTTTGAAAGCATCGCCTAGTTCCGCGGCGAGCCAGTCCATCTCTGGTCGGTAGTCGGCTGATTCTTCCGAAACGAGGATTTCGGCGCCATTGGGAAAAAGAGAGCGGAAGCCCTCAAGCATGCCATCGGTCCCGCCGAGAAGGTCGAATCCAGCGCCGCCATACCTTTGACTAAGCCAGCCTAGAGTTCCTATTCCGCCGGGGACGCTATCGAGTTCCGAGACGGAAAAGCCTTCTTCGGTTAGCAGAAGATCGGGGCGAATGATGCGCGGGGTGACATCATTCTCCGCCGATGAGAGCTGGTGCTTCACGAGCCAAGTCGGCTTGCCGGCATCGAGGATCTCAGAAACCCATGGAGTGAGCTTCCCGGCGGCGCTTCGGCGGTAGATCGACTCGCAGGCGTGCTGAAAGCGATTGAGCGGACGGCCGAGGCCGATGAGGGTCTTGCGCTCCTTCTTCGAAAGCTGGAAAGGGCGCGGCGACCAAAGCCACTGGCGGTCTGCAAAGAAGCCGCTCTCGGGAGCCGATGATTTGAGGGATTCGAGAGTCAGATCGCTGGCCACGCTTCGAAAATAGCGCGAAACGTCTCCGGATCAACCCGCAAGAAGAGGCGGCCTATTGAAATCCGCGCCGCCCCTCGAAGGCACGGGTCAGGGTGAGTTCATCGGCGAACTCGAGACCGCCCCCGGCTGGGAGCCCCTGCGCAAGACGAGTCACGCTGCAATTCAGGTTCGCGAGGGCGTCGGAGAGATAGTTCGCGGTTGCCTCTCCCTCGACATCCGAGCTTGTGGCGAGGATTACCTCCATGCCCTCGACTTCCCGGACCCGGCGCACGAGCCCGCCAATCCGCAGGTCCTCCGGGCGAACGTCATCAAGCGGAGAAAGGCGGCCGCCGAGGCAGTGATACATCCCGCGGTAGACGCCCGAGCGCTCGATAGGGATGACATCGGTCGGCTGTTCGACGACGCAGATCAGCTGAGTTTCGCGGCCCATCTCATCGCAGACCGGACAGGCCGAATCACCGGTGAAAAAGCCGCACGTCTCGCATGACTTCACCTTTTCCTCACAGGCGATGAGGGTCTTGGCTAGCTCCAGTGGGGTGGCCTTACGATTCTGCAAAAGGTGCACTGCGATGCGCTCGGCGCTGCGGGGGCCGATGGCGGGGAGGCGCTTGAGTTCCAGGATTAACTCACGGACCTCGATGGGGTATTCGACACTAGCCATCAGATCGGGCGGAGCGGGATTTAGGGGGGAGATTTCCTTTTATCGGGATGACATTTTGCGCTGACTTTTCACGGGCACCTTCACAGGGCATGCGGTGGGTGCGGGCGTAGAGGAACGCGGAAAACCACGCCCAAAAAAGCCCGAGGAAGAGTCCGAAGGGTTTCCAAAAGATTCCCCAAACGGCGAACACGGGAGCAAGCGCGAGCGCGAGGGCGAGAGCGGAAAAGCCAAGGATGACGCGCCGCCCGTCTCCGGGGGTTCCTAGGACGGCCGCGACGAGCCCGAGGATCGAGACGAGAGCGATAAGGAATCCGCTCAGTTGATTAACTCCGGTGGATGCGCTGAAGCTGATCCCGAGATTTTCCCACATCGCTCGGAGGGAACTATTTCCCCCATCAAAAACACCCATGAGCTCGGTCGCAAATCCTAAGAGGAGGGCGACGAGGCTGAAGGTGCAGAACGAGATCGCAAAGCGACCCGTCGGTTGGCGGTCAGTAGATGGCATTCGTAAAAAAGGGCGCGGCCTTCTGGGAAGAGCGTATCCGAAAACTCTAACAGTCTCAATTTCAATTCAGCCCTTCATCGCCGCTTCGATCTCTGCGATCTCGATGGGGAAGTTCGAGAACAGGTTGATGTTTTCCTTTTCACCGATGAGAACGTTATCCTCGATCCGCACCGCGAGGGCTTCTTCCGGGATATAGATTCCCGGCTCGATGGTGAAGACCATCCCGACTTGGAAGGGGGCGTTGAAGGGCGAGACGTCATGGACGTCTAGGCCGAGATGGTGGGAGGTCCCGTGCATGAAGTATTTTTTAACGAGGTCTCTTTTCTCGTCCGCGGTCTTCGCTTGCTCAGCGTCTTTTTGCGCGATTAGCCCAAGGCCGATGAGCTCTTTGGCCATCATCACGATCACTTTTTCCTGATACTCTACTGGGGTGAGGCCTGGCCGAAGAATTTCATTGGCCCCGCGCATCACGCGCAGGACGGCATTATAAACGTCGGCTTGGCGTGCGGTGAAGGTGCCACTGACCGGGACTGTGCGGGTCATATCCGCGTTCCAGTTTCCATATTCCGCGCCGACATCCATGAGGACCAGCTCGCCGGCTCGGCACACCGATTCGTTCTCGAGGTAGTGGAGGACGCAGCCATTTTTCCCGGAGCCGATGATGGGCTGATAGGCAAAGCCGCGGGATTTTCGGCGCACAAATTCGTGAAGGTATTCCGCCTCGATTTCCCACTCCCCTACCCCGGGCTTGATGAAGCCGAGAACCCGCCGAAAGCCCGCTGCGGTGATGTCGATGGCCTTTTGGAGGAACTTGATTTCTTCGGCGTCCTTGATCATGCGGAGTTTGCTAAGCAGCGGAGCAGAGCGCTCGTAGCGGTGGAGCGGGTAGCGTGCTTGGCACTCGGTGATGAAGCGGGCGTTACGAGTCTCCACGATGTTTGTGGCCCGGAGATGCTCGTTAGTATGGAGGTAGAGATTTTCGGCCTGCGGGGCGAGACGGTGCAGCGCACTCTCGAACGACTCACTCCACTGCACGTTTTTGACGCCAGAAACCTCGCTTGCGCCGCTCTTGCTGAGCTTCTCGCCTTCCCAGACCGCTATAAGATCGGAGGTTTCCCGGACGAAGAGAATCTCACGGTCGGCTTCTTGCTGGGCGTCAGGAAAGAGGACGATCACCGTCTCTTCCTGATCGACTCCAGTAAGGTAAAAGAGGTCGTTATTTTGCCGAAAAGGGAGCGAGCCATCGGCATTCGTCGGGAGGACGTCGTTCGCGTGGATGATGAGCAAGCTTCCCGGCTTCAGCATCTCAGCGAGGCGGGCGCGGTTTCGCTTGAAGAAAGCCGGGTCGATCGGATCGTAGCGCATGGCCCTACTGGAAGTGCTCAGGGAGTTGAGGGCAAGGGGAATTGAAAAAGAGGCTTCTTTCCCGCCTCCCACCTACGCCTTTGACTTCTCGACCCGATTCAGGATGTAGGCCGTGATCCCAACAATGAGGGAGACCAGTTCAGCAAGGTAGAAGAACCAGATGACCTCGCCCCCTTTGATAAATCCGTAGCTGTGCAGGCCGACTTCGAGCATGTTCACGTGCCACCAAGAGAAAGCCACGATCATGCCACCGAAGATGCAGGCGAGGTGGACGCCCCAGTCCTTCATCCATCCCGCGAGACGGGCGTGGAGGATCAAAAGCGACCAGAGCACGATCAAGAGCGCGCCATTTTCCTTCGGGTCCCAGCCCCAGAAGCGGCCCCAAGAATCATTCGCCCAGATGCCGCCGAGCACGGTGCCGACAAGGGAGAAAAAGAGGGTGAAGCAGACGATCCCGTAGGCGGCGCGGGTCATAAAGCGCTGAAAGGATTTGTTGCCCTCGATCACTCCGGCGAGGCGGAGGTGGACGTAGACTTGCGAGAGAAAACAGGCGACCAAGCCACCGGAGTAACCGAGGGTGACGGTGACGACATGAGTGGCGAGCCAGTAGTTCGAGTTCAGAACCGCGACGAGCGGATCCATGTGATCCTTGGCATCGCCATACTCGAAGCGGAAGGCGAGAAATAGTCCGGCAATTCCGAGGAAGGAGGCGAGGGAAAGAAGGAGACGTCGGCGGGTGAGAAGCTCGCCAATTCCGAGGACAATAACGGCACCTGCGGTGATGAAGGGAATAGTGTCGTAGAGGTTTCCGACGGGAGGACGGCTCATGACGAGGGAGCGATGGACGATTCCGGCGACGAGGTATCCGGTGCCGATGACGAAGGTGAGGCCAGCGAAGAGCTGAATTCCCTTCCCCAGCTTGCCTTGGGTGATGAGCCAGCCCGCGATGCAGACGACAAAGCTAAAAATGAACCAAGCGATGGCGTGTTTAAAATAGTTCCGCTGGTAGTAGAGCGTCTCGCTGGGGATCTTCTTCCCGAGACCCCGATCAGCGCTGCGCTGGGTGAGGTCATCTTTCCACTTCGTGAGTTCCTCGAGAAAGGCTTTAGACTCGGGCTGAGCCGCGAGAGGCGCGAGTTTTTCAAGGGTCTGGAGATCGGCGATCGCGGGAGCCCATTGGTCGGACTTTCCTTCGATAAGATCGGTAAGGGTGCGGCCAAGAGGTCGCCATTCTTCCGAGTCATCATACGGCGGAATCCAGTTGAGTCCGAAACGGGTCTTGGCGATAAACATCTCGATGGTGCCGAGGGTGTCGCGCATTCCAGCGGGGATCTCGCCGCCATTGCGCTCGGCAGCACGCCGAATCGCGGAGCTCACTTCAGGGAGGATGGCCATCCAGTGGCTGAACTTTTGGAGGGTCTCAGGGTTGCCGATTCCAGGTGGGAGCTTTTCCTCGGGGATCTGCATGCCATCTCGTGCGAAATCAAGCGCGGAGGTGAGAGCTTGATAGCTGAGAACTTGCTGGGCGAAGGAGGTGATCTGTTTTTCCTTTTGATTGAGCTGCCGGTTCTCCGATTCCTGCGTGAGAGCCTGCCCGCGCTGCATCAGCTTGGTATAGATGGGTGCGACGTCATCGAAGCTGATACGGGTGCGGCGCTTGTCGACCGTAAGGCCGAAGTTCGTCACGACATCGGCATTATCGAGGCGAAAAATGGGGAGCTGATTGGCCAACTCGGGCCGGAAGAGGCAGTCAAGAAGCCACTCGGTCGACTTGATGGTGAGGGTGTCACCACGGGTTTCGACCTTCATCTTGAGCGAGCCGTGGAGCTGAAGCATCTGAAAGCGGGCAAAGGTCGCGAGCGGCTTGACTCGGCCACCATCCTGCACCGGTATGGTGGAGGCGACCTCGATAACGTCCTCCGGCCACGGTTCGTAGGCGTCGACTTTTCTCACTGCGGTGGGCTGGACGCTTCCGCTGATGGCGTAGGCGATGAGGGCGAACTCGATGATGAGAAACAAGGCCACGAGACCCCAGCGGAGGGCCATGTTTTTCTTAACGAGTCGGGGAGTGGGAGAAGATGAACTCATGACGCAGTTACGGTCGGAGGTTTGGGCTGCTTCGGCTTCCGACCGCCTCCCATGGAGTAGCGCACGAGCATGAAGAGGAAGTGGAAAGCGAGCGCGATGGTGGAGACGTAAAGCGCCCACTCGGGCCACTTATCAGAGGGATTATTGACAATGGCGAAGCCGGAGAAAGGGCGACCCTGAGGCGCATCCCAACGTGCTTGGTAAAGGGTGAATCCGCCGTGGCGCATCGGCTCGTTCATGACGATGGCGTAGTCCTCACGCGATCCATCAGTGACCTTGGTGACATCGCTCTGGAACCAGCGTGCCTTGCGAGTTCCGGGGTAGTATTCCCCGACGGTTTTGTGAAGCTCGACCTCGAAGGGCATGGGCCAGATTTTGCGAGTCATCTGAATGCCGTAGCGGGTGCCATCGACGACGAAGGAAACCGGGTGCGGGTTGACATTGCTGAGAAGAAGTTCCTGCACCACCGCGCCATCTTTTTTCACACTGACGTAGCAGCCGGGCAGGTTCTCCTCCTGAGTCGTGCTGCGCTCGACCTCGTAGATGAAGAAGCCATCGAGGACTTTTCGATCCTTCGCGCGTTCGGGCTGGTTCTTGGCGAGTGCCAAGGCGGATGAGCCGAGGTAGCCGGTGACATCAAGGCTAAAGGGAAGATCGGGAAGCTCGACCGCGAGGGTGTCTGCCTCCGCGAGCGGGTTGAGGTGATCGGAGGAAATGATAACCGGAGCTTGGCGATTTCCTTCATCATCGTAGGTGAAGATTTCGATATCCGAGTCGTGGTAGCTCTGGGCAAAGTCCGATTTCTCTCCCTGATAAATCATCATCATGCCTTCCTTCTTCATGATGCTGGAGACGGCTCCGGCAATGAGCATAAAGAGGATGGAAAAATGGCTCACGAGAACTCCCGCAGTGCGCCACCCTTTCCGCATGCGGACAATGCCGCCGAGGAACATGTTGATCGAGAGGACGACGATGACCCAGTAGGCTCCGGGTAGGGGGAGGAAGATGATTTTATCAGCCGCATTCCGCGGCACGACAAAGAAGGAATCGATATCGAAATACTTCTCGATCGCTTGGTAAAGCCCGATCCAGCTTTGCTCGATGGTGCCGAAAAAGGTGAGGAGGATGAGAAGGGCAAAACAAACCACGGCGATCTCGAACCCGGCCAATACGCGAAAGACTTTTTGACCGAAGGTCTTTTCTTTTTTCAGCTGGCTCATCGTTTCTCGAGAAGGTGGGTATCGACGAATTCCAGCGAGCTGGCGTAGGCAAGAAAGGCCTCCTTCTGGGCCGCGACATCAGCTGCGGGTCCGACGATTTTTAGGGTGATCGTTTCTTCACCGCTCTGGCGCACGAAGCCGAGGAGGCCTTGATCTTTCGCGCCCTCATTCCCCATGCTGGCCTTGAGGTCGCCAGAAGCTTCCACGATGTAGGCGTCCTTTCCGAGGATTTCTAGTTTGGTAAATGAGGCGAGTGAGGGAGCGGGATCGAGGCCGAATTGGCCGAGCCAGCGGTTCGCATTCGGGAGCACGCCGCCGCCGAAGACGCCCATGAAGATCTCGACGGAATCATCGGGCCCGGTGACGTAATTTAAAGCGCGATTCTCGGTGCCGGGGATGCGCCGCCACTCGAGCGGGGGCCGATCCTTGATGTTAGCTTGGTATTTTTGATCAAAGAGCGTCAATTCTCGCGTGTCAGTGACGGAGATGGCGCGTTCGCTCTCGTGACAGCTCGCAAGGAGGGCTGGCAGGAGGGCGATGAAAGCGGAGATTCGCATGGCTAAGGGAGACGTAACCCCGACAGGTGAAATTTCAAATTTCAAAATCTCTATTTCAGGCCATGGTTTCTACGTGGAGCCAATCAAGTATCTCAACCGCGAAAACGGACAGGTCGAAACCGAGCAAGTCTATGGCGAGGGCTTCCTCCGCTGGGCCTACGGGAACCCGCTCGGAAAGCTTGCGCTGCATAGCTTTGTGAAGCGTCCGTTTTTTTCAAAATGGTATGGCCGGAAGATGGACCAGCCAAAGACGGCTGAAAGGGTCGCTCCATTTCTCAAAACCTACGGTCTCGGGGATGAGGATTTCATTAAAAAGCCCTCAGAATTTACCTCTTTCAACGACTTCTTCTACCGGGAACTTAAGCCGGAAGCACGCCCGCTCGCGGATGCCCCTATCGTCTTTCCAGCCGACGGGCGTCACTTGGGGTTTGCGAAAGCGAGCGGGATTGAGGACGTCTTTGTCAAAGGTCAGAAGTTCGATCTCGCCGGCCTCCTCGGGTCCGTCGCACTGGCCCGTAAGTATGAAAAGGGTTCGCTTCTCCTCTCGCGCCTCTGCCCGGTCGACTACCACCGGTTCCACTTCCCCTGCGCCGGAGTTCCGGGGGCCACTCGCTTGATCGAGGGGCCTTTGTTTTCGGTCTCCCCTCTCGCGCTGCGGCAGCGCCTTTCTTACCTTTGGGAGAATAAGCGCACGATCACCGAGCTGCTTACCGAGGATTTTGGCACCGTCATCTGCATGGAGATCGGCGCGACATGTGTGGGCACCATTAAGCAAACCTTCACGCCCGGTCAGGCCGTTGAAAAGGGGGCCGAGAAGGGTTACTTCGCCTTCGGAGGGTCGTCCACCCTCCTGCTCTTCGAGCCCGGAAAAGTCGCCCTTGACCAAGATCTTCTCGAGACAAGCGCAAGGCAGATCGAACTCTACGCTAAGGTCCGCACCAGCGCAGGGTCACATCAGGTGGATCGAGGTGAAGCGCTTGAGTAAAATGACCATGACCCAGAAAAGGACGATCGTCATCAGGATGTTCAGCCCGAGCGCAGGGTAGAAACCCCAACCCTTGCGGAGCATCCAGGGGAGGACAAGAAACATCGGCATCGTGGGCAAGACGAACCAAAAGGTATAGTAGGCGTGATTCGCGATTCCCTCGGCGCGATCTACAGCGTTCTTATCGTGCCACATCCAGATCATCGCGAGTAAGGAAGTCAGCGGCAGGGCGATCAAAAGAGCAGAGAGCTTATCGCTGAAAAGCTGCACCTTTGTCACGACGAAGATGATCACGGCAGTGAACAAAATTTTGACGACGTCGAAGAAACTCGGCGTAAGAACTTTAAGAAGATCGTTTTTGTCCATTGCGAAGCACTGAAAATGGCGGCACTTTATCTCCCATGCAAGGAATACGATTTCCCCTCACCACAACCCTCGCCACCCTAGCGCTGGCCTCCTGCTCCCCCACCCCTCCCATCTCCACCGCTCCAGCCGGTGGTAATTACAGCTCCTCTCCGCAGGTCGCCCTGAAGCTAACTCCGGCGCAAAAGTCGTCCATCGGAAAAAAAATCTGGCAGAACGAATCCGGCGGAAAGGTCAGTGGCCTCACTCATTGGAACGATGGCGAAGAATTTCCCTCCATGGGCATCGGTCACTTCATCTGGTATCCTAAGGGGTTTAACGGCCGCTGGACCGAAACTTGGCCCGAGTTCGTGCGCTATGCCGCTTCGCAAGGAAAGAGAGTTCCCGCAGTAGGAGCGCTTCCCGATTGCCCTTGGCCGAACAAAGCGGCCTTCCAGCGAGACTTCAACGGCACGCAGCTCAGCGGTCTCCGGAAATGGCTTGCCTCAAACATCACCGTCCAGACCGAGTTCATCGCCTATAAATCCCGCGCAGCTCTTCCCAAGATCCTCGCAGCGGCTCCGGCGGCACAACGCGCTCGCATCCAGCGCAATTATGACAAAGTCGCCACCACTTCAAATGGCGTCTACGCTTTGGTCGATTACGTCAACTTCAAGGGCGACGGCACCAATCCACGCGAAGCTTACGGCGGCCAAGGATGGGGCCTTAAGTGGGTCCTCATGGAAATGCGCGACGTCCCGAGCGGCCAAGCAGCCGCGCGCGAGTTTGGCCAAGCAGCCAAGCGGCGGCTCGATCTCCGGGTCAGAAACTCCCCGCCCGCACGCGGCGAAAAGCGCTGGACCCCCGGCTGGCATAACCGCTGCGACAGCTACGGGCGCCCTCTCTAAGCGAGCTCACTTTTTAACTAAAAGCTAGAGCTTCTCAGGCTCCTGCAAGAGCTGACCGATGCGCTGCAGGAGCATCCCCGCTCCTCCGCCATCGACCACCCGGTGATCGAAGGTGAGACAGAGGTCGGTCTCGGTAACCGGGATGAAAGCACCCACTTCATCGCTCCACTTCGGCGTCTTGATCCCCGCAGCGAGCCCTAGGATAAGAGTCTCATTAGGCAGCGGAATGGGCGTGCCCCACTTGAGACCGAAGGTTCCAAAATTCGTCACCGTAGCGATCCCGCCCGAGGTCTGCTGCGCGGTCAGGCGCCGGTCGCGGCCCGCTTTTACCAGCTCGTCATATTCTTCCGCCAGCTCGGAGACTCGGTGTTGATCCACGTTTCTCAGCACCGGCACCATCACCCCGTCATCGACCTGAACCGCCACCCCGAGATCGAAGGCTCGTGGATGCACGATCTTATCCCCGATCAAGAATCCTGCGGTTGTCGGCTCCTCAGAAAGGGCGACCGCAAAGGCGCGAAGGACGTAAAGCGTCAACCCAGGCTTAGGGTTTTGCCGCGCGCGGAACTCAAGCAGCTTATCCATCGGGATCGGGAGACCTACCGACGCCAGCGGGCGCGCCCAGCTCCGGCGCATCGCGTCAGCCACCGCCAGACGCATCGGGGACGCGCTACTGCGGGGCCACTCATCAATGTAGCCTAGAAAATTTTCAAGGTCTCCGATCGTGACCCGTCCCCCTACGCCAGTTCCAGCGATTGCTGAAATGTCAGCCGTCTGAAGGCCGAGTTCATCCATGCGCGCGCGCATCCGGGGAGAGATGTAATGCGCCCCCTTGACCCCCGCCGGGACAGGGAGACCACGCACACTGGGCTCGACAAGCTTAGGCTCCTCGTAACTGCTCTCATTTGATTTAAAATGGAGATTCTCCTCCTCCGGCGGAATGTCAGGCTCGCTCACCCCTTCCCCAGTCGCGCCAAGAATGGGCGATCCCGTGCGCTCGATCTCTTCCTCACTCGCCTCGAGAATTCCGAGAAGACTACCGACCGCGTAATCCACCCCCTCTTCCCCCCGAAGCTCGGTCACGGTGCCTCCACAAAGGGTCGTCACCGCCATCGTGGCCTTATTTGTCTCGACCTCAATGATCTCCTGATCGGCCACCACGGTATCGCCGACTGCAATTAAGAGGCGGACGATGCGGGCCTCGGCGATCGACTCGCCCAGCTGTGGCATGATGATAGGAACTTGGGACATGACTTGTTAGAGACTTAAAAGTGCACGAAGTTTTTCGACAATCGATTCAGGAGTTGGCCGATGAGCTGCCCAAAGATCTGGGTGATAAGGAATAGGGGTATCCTTGGCATTTAAGCGCAGCGGCGGGGCATCGAGAAGATGAAAACCCTCGGCGACAACCCGGCTGATCACTTCCGCCGTGACCCCTCCCCACGGGAAACCCTCGCCCAGCGCAAGAAGACGACCAGTGCGCGCCACAGACGCGAGAACGGTATCGATATCGAGCGGCTTGACGCTCCGGAGATCGACCACTTCGATCTCCCAGCCATCGGCCACCATCCGGTCCGCCGCGCGCACCGCCTCATGGACCATCGCAGAATAGGTCACTACCGTGGCATGCGTTCCCGCACGCGTGATACGCGCCTTGCCAAGCGGCAGGTCATCGCCGTGAAAATTCTTCGATTTCAGCCAGCGGTAGAGGAACTTATGCTCGCAGAAAATGGTCGGGTCATCGAGCTGGACCGATTCTTTGAGAAGTTGGTAGGCGTCGGCCACCGTCGCAGGCGTCACCACCACAAGTCCCGGGTAGTGACTATAAATACTCTCCACCATCTGACTGTGGAAGGGGCCCGATCCCGGCGTTCCTCCGCAAGGCATCCGGACCGTGATCGGGACAGGAACTCCGGTCCGGTAGTAATGGGTCCCCGCCTGATTCACCAGTTGATTAAAGGCGACCGATGAAAAGTCCGCGAACTGCATCTCCACGATCGGCCTCATCCCATTCACCGCCGCTCCCACAGCCATCCCGATCATCGCATCCTCGCTAATCGGCGCGTCGAGAACCCGTTCGCCGAATTCGTTCTTCAAACCTTTCGTCGCTTTAAAAGCACCTCCGAAATCCCCAATGTCCTGGCCGTAGAGGAAAACGCGCTCGTCCTCTCTCAGCAGCTCCTGCTGCGCTGCGTGGATCGCGTCGATATAGGTCACACTCATTTCTTACGACATCCCTTCTACAGAAGTAGCACGCCATTTTTCCTGATAAGGATCGGGTCCACGCTCGCGCTGCGCAGTCGCCACCGCTTCCTGGACATCTTCTACCGCGCGTTCCTTCCACTCTCTGATTTCCTCTTCCGTAAGATACCCGGCTGCGACCAGCTGGGCGTGCGCCACATCTAGGCAGTCCCTACCCATCAGGGAATCGCGGAGTTCTTGAGAAACGTAGAAAGCATCATCGTGCTCGCCATGACCGCAAAGGCGGAGGAGCCGCGCCACAACAAGCTGCGGCCCGCCACCAGCACGCGCGGAGGCGACCGCTTGCTGAATTCCTAACAGACTGTCGGTAATACTCGTGCCATCGATCTCGGTGCCCTTCACGCCATAGCCCACCGCTCTGTCAACCAAGCTCTCGCAGGCGAATTGGCGATCCCGCGGCGTGGAGTAGGCGAACTGATTATCGGCTACGAGAACGACGAGAGGGAGCTTTTCAACCGCTGCCAGATTGAGACCCTCATGAAAGGAGCCCGTCGAGGTGGCCCCATCACCAATGCAAGTCGCTCCCACCACCCCCTCAAGCTCACCCTTCATGCGCTTCGCCATGAGCATACCCGAGACCATCGATATCCCAGTTCCAAGATGACTAATCATGGCAGGCATGCCCTCGAGCGGCCGCCCGCGGTGGATGTTCCCATCGCGCCCCTTCATCGGACCCTCGACCGATCCGAGATAGGTTCGAGTGGCATCGAGAAGTGTTTCTCCGAAGGCAGTGCGCCCTCCCTGATCCCGGATCAGAGGAGAAAAAATGTCCTTCCCCCGCGTCAAACACGATCCCAGTGAAGCGCTGATCGCCTCCTGCCCCGTGCCGAGATAAACCCCGCCCACGATTTTTCCCGCTTTGTAGAGACTCGATAACTTAGCCTCTAAAGTCCGCGCGATAATCATCGAGCGGAAAACGTGACGCACGAGGTCGCGATCCAGCCCTGCCTCCCGAGACGGGACAGATGGCGTGGAAAGAGAAAGCGAAGACACGGGCAAAGAATAGAAGTTAGAGACAGAAGCGCAACGGGAATGCGCCGTCACTATATCTCCTGCTCAATCCCCTTCAATTCCAAGAAAAGATCATTCCACCGCTCAAGACGCGGCTTCAACGCCAGCTTATGCTCAGCGATATGACGGCGGACATTCTCGAAAAGCCCCCCATACTCTAGGTAGAACTCGCGCACTCCATCTTTATATTCGTTGCTCAGCGAATCGGCAAAGGGATTACGACAACTCTCAATTCGGTCGGCATAGTTCTGACAAAGTTCCTTTTTCGACTTTTCCGCATAGACGCCGGCCCCGGCGACGCAGAGAAGAGCAATCCCCAGAGCCACAAACGGCCACGGATGAAGCCCCAGCGCGCCAAGAACCCCCGCAGTGATGACAGCACTCAAAGCCCCGGAAAGAAAACGGCGCAGGACGCTTCGGCGCGCTTCCATCTGGAGATCAAGATTCCCACGCAGCTTAAGATTTGTAACCGCTTGCTTTGAGGAGCGCCCCAGTCGGCGCACGAAGCGCTCGCGCGTCTCAGTCAGGGAATTGGTCTCTCTATCGAAATCCGGTATCGGGACGCGGAGGCGCTCCTTGATCCGAGGCACTACCGTTTCCCAATGGCTGCGGCAATTTGCGACGAGCTCGCGACCATCAAAATCGGCTCGCTCTTCCACCGCTTCCTTCACCGACTCAGTAAGCCCAGCCTCGATTTCTGCTGGCAGACGCTCGGCTTTAAAAAGGGAGAGGAAACTCTGGGGAATCGTGATATTTCTTCGCAGGAGTTCGACCGATTCGCGCGCCTCGGTCATGAAAACATCAGTGAGGCTCGTGAAACGATCAGTGAAGGCATTGGTCTGATGCTCTCGGCGGCCATCCACCTCACCCTCCAGTTCGCGGAGAAAAGACTGATCTCGATCAAGCTGATTCGTGTCCTTTTCAATCTTCTCCTCGATCCGGCGAAGCGCGACCTGCGTTGAATCACGGACTTCGCTCAGCACTCGGCGGCGCTCGGGGTTCTCCGCTACGCGCTTAGAAATGAAGTTTTCAAGCGCCGGATAGCCACTCTTTTTCCAAATGTGATCGCTGAAGGGCATCGTAATCTTTGCCTCATTCGCCATCTTACCGGATACCGGAAAAATTTGGGGCGAAGCTCCGATCTTCTGGATCGAAAGTGAGCGCACGTGCTCGATGATAAGTGCGACATCCTTCTCCTCCCGAAGATCGACCTGCTGAAGCACAAAGGCGACACTCGCTAGATTCTCTTGGCCCAGCTTAGAAATAAAATCCCAAGTCGCCGCTCCCCACGGATTGCTCACCGGAAACACAAAAAGAAGCACGTCCGCGATCGGAAGAAAGCGCTCAGTGATCGCCTGATGCCCGCGGACCACTGAATTCGTTCCCGGAGTATCGACAATATTAAAGTCCTGCAAAAACTCGATCGGCCGATAGCGCTCCTGCAGCGTATCGGTAACATCGATATTCTTGACGCTATCGCCCCAGCGATACCACTGCACCCTCTCAGTCTCAGGCAGGATATTAGTCCTACAAAGGTCCTGCCCGAAAAGCCCATTGAGCAAAGTCGATTTACCAGCATTGACCTCCCCGCAAACCACAAAGAGAAATGGACTCCGGAGCCCCTTGAGATACTCCCCTTCATCAGCCAGCGCCGAGACATCAGCATGGCATTGCTCACCCAGCTCGCGCACTCCCACCACGACATCGGTAAGCCGTTGTCGTGTTGCGAAGTAGCGCTCGCCAAACATCTGAGATGACAACTTTTATTAGCTGAGAGCAGAAAGCTCTAACCTTTCTGGGCAAGCAGCTGTGACACGGTGATAAATTGATAACCGCGTGAAAGAAGTCCGTCAAAGGTAGCTGGCATCGCCGTCACCGTAGGAGCATGGAGGTCGTGGGCCAGAATGATGGCACCATTACTTGCACCAGCAAGAATGCGGGATGCCACCACAGAAGGTCCCGGGCGCTTCCAGTCCTGAGGATCGACAGACCACATGATCGTCGGGTAGTTAAACTCAGAAAAAATCATACTGCGCTGGCGCTGAAGAAGCGCACCGTAAGGAGGGCGCATCGTCCGCGGCTTCACTCCCGTCGCGCGACTGATCGCGTCTTGGGTCCGGCGCATTTCCTTGCGAACCTCTGAGTCGCTCAGCGAGGTCAACTTACGGTGCGTGTAAGTATGGTTCCCGATCTCATGCCCCTCCGCAACAATGCGGCGGGCGATGTGCGGATAGCGGTCAACATTCCCGCCGATAACATAAAAGGTAGCCTTGATATTGCGCTGGCGCAGCATGTCAAGCAGCCGCGGAGTGTTAGTCGGGTGAGGACCATCATCAAAAGTCATCGCAACGTTCTTGTAAGCCGACGAGCCGCGCGAATAGGTGATCGCCGTTCCCGAAAAGTTAGAAGGCAGGTTGACATCAGGATTCCGGAGACCTTGGTTTGCATATGCTGGCGGGCGATACTGCGTGTTCGCAGGCATCTTTACGCTCTCCGGCGGAGTCACCGGAGAAGGTGCCGAAGTAAGCGGAGCCAACGCCGTTTCTTTAGTGGAGCAAGCGGAGAGACCCAGGACAGCTCCTGGAGACATCTGAAGAAGAGTGCGGCGTTTCATAGAGGGACACAAAATATGTCCCCTCTTTCGTGAAATGTCACGGCTAGATTCATCGTCCCGCCAAGATAGGCCCCAGCTTTTTCACCACCTCCTCATCCCAGTGCGACCGCGGAGTGAAAATTGCAGCATCCAGAGAGGAATGCTCGGGCCAATCTGCCTCGCGCGGAATCAGCGCAATCGCCCGCTTCACAACCGCTTCACTCATTTTCGCGTTCGCCACCAAGTGCTCCCCTACCGATGACGCCGTGACAGATTCCTCCTCACTCCTCCAGCTATCGTAATCAGTAACCATCCCGAGGGTCGCGAGCGCCATCTCAGCCTCCCTCGCTAGCTTCGCTTCCGGCAAGTTGGTCATCCCAATAATATCATAGCCAAAATGGCGATAGAAATCAGATTCAGCTCGAGTCGAAAAGGCAGGACCATCCATGCAAACGTAAGTTCCCCCATCATAGATCTCCGCTCCCTCTGCGCGCCCCGCTTCCAACAAAATTCCCCGTAGACCCGCACTTACAGGATCAGCAAAGTCGACATGCGCCACAAGCCCACCCCCGAAAAACGTATTCCCCGCGCGCTGGCTCGTGCGATCAAAATACTGATCCGGCAGCACGATCGATCTCGGCGCATACTCCTCCTTAAGACTCCCCACCGCCGTCGCGCAAATCACCCAGCGCACCCCCAGCGAGCGCAGCGCCCAGAAATTCGCCCGATGATTCACCTCCGTTGGTAAAATGGTGTGGCCCTGTCCGTGCCGCGAGAGAAACCAAATCTGGCGCCCCTCATAAATCCCGCCGACCAACTCGTCCGAAGGATCGCCAAAAGGCGTCTCCACCTTGCGACGCTCCACCATCTCCATCCCATCGAAGCCCGAGACCCCGCTTCCACCGATAATTCCAATTGCAGGTATCATTTCGATTCAGAGCTAGGATTCTCTTTCGCTAAAAGATCCACCGCCACAATAAGCGCGCACCCGATCACAACCGCGATGATTTCAAACCAAACCCCACCGCTAGCAAAGTCCGGCAAGCTCCAATTCTCATAACCGATCGTCTTCAGCTTGGTCTCACCCTCCTTGAAAAACTCCTGCGTCACCTCCGTTTTCCAAGGCCAAATGATCACCAGCGACCCCGCTACGAACCCCGTAATCGCACCCACCGCCTGATCGTGATGCACCCGGAAAAGCCAGCTCAGAAAGCGCGAAAGCGCCAGCAGACCCACCACCGCCCCAATCCCCACCGGAATTAAGATCGGTAACGACGCACCCAAATTACCCGAGAAAAAATCACTCAGCGCATCCAACATAATCAACTTATAATTCCCTAACAAAAGCAGCACAAAGGAACCACTCACCCCGGGAATGATCATGCTACAAAGCGCCACCACTCCGCACAGCCCCAGATATATCGGGCTCGCACTCTCATTCGCCGGAGTCATAAATGCCATCGACACCGCGATCGCCAACCCCAGCAAAAACACCGCCACCACCCCCGGAGTCCAGTGCCTAATCATCTTACCCACCGAGGGAATCGAAGCTGCGATTAACCCAAAAAAAAGCGAAAGCACCAAAGTCGGATGCTCCTCCAGACCATACTTCAAAACCCGCGCCAAGGTCGCGAACGCCATCACCACTCCCAGCGCCAGCGAGGTCAAAAAGCGGCCATCAATCTTCGCCCACAGCTCTGGTATCTTAAATGACGCCCCCAGTTTTACCGCCTCCACATCGAAGCACTTCAACGCCTCAATCAGCCGCTCATAAATCCCGGTAATAAAGGCAATCGTCCCCCCGGAAACCCCCGGCACGACATTCGCCGCCCCCATCGCAAATCCCTTAAGAAAAGTCGTCAAATCCTCCTTATTTAGCACCCCCCCATGCTCCCCAAGATGCACCACCCTGACAACATTTATCGATGGCAAGAAATCTCCCCTCTCACAGATTTAGCCCCTGAGCCTAGCTACCCCGCCGCTCAAAATAGACCCGCCAACTCATAAAAATCTGCCGACATGGCTCACTCGACCCAGAACCACATGGGGATATCGATCAGCCGGTAGGGAGATCCCTTCAGAAAATCTGTCGCACTCACTCTCCCCTCCGCCCTAGTCGAAATTTCGGAAAAAGCATCTTCAGTCCTCTCTCCACCTCATCGACAAACCCTCGCAAAACCTCCTCGCACCCCCACTCAAGAATATCTCGCCTCATTTAGGCACCCCTTTGACAAGCCCTAGACCATTCAAAAGAAGCGCTAAAACACGTTCTGTAAGCAAAATTGCTCCCGCCGTAATCAACTTCTTCGCCCTGATCGCAAAAAAATTTTTCCAGCAGAAACACCCCTCCTTTGCCGCATCAAAGCTTCCGCAGAACACTCGCGCCCAGCGAGCCCAGCCACATCCGCCACCACGGCCGCCGCTTCACCCAATCAAGAGTCACCTCTTCACTCTCCTCTAAATCCCTCTCATGCTGCTCTCTGAGCTGGCTCACAACTTCCTCATCCTCGATCACCACCGAGAGCTCCCAGTTCATCGAGATCGAGAGAAAGTCAAAATTCGCACTCCCCACCACCGCAAGCCGGTCATCAGCGACCATCGACTTAGCGTGCAGAACTGCTCCAGTGTATTCCCGCAGCGCCACCCCGGCCTCCATGAGCGAGGGATAGAGCCCCTCACGAATCCAGTCCGCAATCGGGACATCCGAGTTCCGCGGCACCAAAAGATCGACCTCGATCCCCCGCCCCTCCGCCTGCTTCACCCGATTAAGCATCCGCCGCGGTGGAACAAAATAAGGCACCGTCAGAACGACATCTTTCTCCGCCATCGCGAAGGTCGTAGAGTAAAGCCGCCGGATTGCCTCACGCTTACCAAACCCACTCCCACCCACCACCAGCACATCGCTCTCCCACGGCCCGGTCTCTCCAAGAACAAACTCCCCTCTTTCTAACGGAGCGGATCCACCAACCTTCCCCCAAGTCTCTTTGAAAAATTGATTGCAGCCCATCGCCCCCGGACCCTCGATCGAGAGATGAGTATCGCGCCACGCCCCCTCCCCATTCACCGCGCGGGACCACGCCGCACCCAGATTCATCCCCCCGGTAAAAGCGATCCGGCCATCGATGATCAGATTCTTCCGGTGGTTCCGCCCCAGAATCCCACTCCTTTTCCGCCACGGAGCCACCGGGCGGAAGCACTCCACCTCCACCCCAGCCTCCAGCATCATCGCGAAAATCTCAGGCGAGGCTTCCCCTGACCCGATGGCATCGTAGACCAGCCGCACCGGTATCCCTCGCCGCGCCGCACCCGCAAATGCCTCCGCCATCGCCCAGCCCACCTCGTCAGACTGGAACATATACATCTCCTGATGGATGTAACGCTCGGCACTCTCGATCGCTTCCCGCATCGCACAGAAAGCCTCATCACCCTCGAAAAAAAGGCGCACCCGATTTCCACGAGTTTCCAGCGCCGATCCATCCCGCGAAAGCTGGCCTAACCATTGATTTAAAAGTCCCTCTCGAACCACGTCCAAAAAATGTAACAAATTTAGTCAAAAAAATAGAATGAAATAACTTAGGCACTTCGCTATATTGATAACGAAATGAACAAGATCCTCTGCTTAGCGACCATCCTCCTCCCTATCCTCGCGGCGGACGCCCGTCTCTGGCGGCTCACTACGGCAGAGAAATCTTTCGAAGCGGAACACGTCTCTAACGATGGGAAAATGGTCACCCTCAAGCGAGGCTCGAAGGTTGTCTCAATCCCAATTGCCCATCTCCGCGCAGAAGACATCAGCTGGATCGCTGAAAACCACCCTTCAGAGAGCACTTCTTACAAAGATGCCATTGAGGGTGCCGCCTTCGACACCCTAAACTACGGCGACTCACGCGAGGTCGTCATTTCCAAGCTCAAGAAAAGCGAAATGGTCGAGGGCGGAGCGGCCGATGTCATGATGGCTCGAGTCGGGATTAACGGCACCTACCGCACAAAAAAGACCATCGGCGGTCTGCACTGCTACCTCTACTTCGACTGGACCCCGGCGGACACCCTCAAGGAAGTGACACTGCGTTCTAAGGTAGTCGATATCTCCTCCTACGATGGCATCATGAAGGATAACTGGAGTGAAATGATTTCCCTCCTCACCGTCCTCCACGGCAAGCCGCTCCAAGGCACTCCCTACCCGAACTCGAGCGAGCTGAAGGACGGCCTCATCCTCTGCTCACACCTCTGGCGGACTGAAAATGGCGACTCCGTCCTCCTCGGCACCGGCCAAGAAGGCGAGCACTACACCGTCATCGTCCGCATGACCAGCGAGCAAGTGAAGGCCGCGCGCGTCCCCTAAGCGCTCGGACTCTCCTGAAAAGCCCTCTCCACCTCCTCAGCGATAATCTCGATCGCCTCTTCCACGACCGCCGGCTCCATCGTGTAAGTCATCCGGATGCATTCCCGGGTGTGCTTCCAATCCGTCCCCTCCGCTAGGCCGAAGAAAAAGTATTCCCCCGGCACAATGAGAACCCCTCGCATCTTAAGACGTTGGTAAAGCTCCTTGGTCGGAATCGGGAGACCCTCGAACCAGATCCAGAGAAAAAGCGCCCCTTCCGAACGATGGACGAAGTAGGGAAAACGATCCCCGAATGAACTCTCGAGCCACGCTTGAGCTTGGGCCGAGCGCTTCTGATAGAAGGGCTTCACCACCTCGCGACTCAAGCGCAGAATCTCGCCGGACTCGATCAGCGGACGTGTGATCTCGGTGCCCACATTTCCATTCGCCAAGCCCACGATGGAAGTCATCGAGGCCACCGCCCGGCAGACCTCCTTACTCCCCATCACAATCCCCGTGCGCGTTCCCGGCAACCCCAACTTCGAAAGACTCAGCGTAAGAATCATGTCCTCATCCCAGACCGGCTCGACCTCGGAGAAGATAACACTCGGAAAAGGAGCCCCATACGCGTTATCAATGATAAGAGGAATCCCTCGCTTCTTCGCGAGCACGCGGAGCTTCTCAACCTCCCCATCAGTGAGGACATTTCCAGAGGGATTAGTCGGCCGCGAAACGCAAATCGCCGCAATCTCATCGCCCGGATCAAGCGCGTCAAAATCGACCCGATATTTGAATTGATGAGGCCCTATCTTTTCAACCTTCGCCGGGAGAGCTTCGAAAAAATCCTCCCCCACCGCCTGGTTCGCGTAGCCGATGTATTCCGGCAGCAGCGGCAGGAGAATCTTCTTCCTCCTGCCATCCGGGAAACTCCCAGCCAAGGCATTGAAAAGGAAAAAAAATGCCGTCTGCCCGCCCATCGTCACCGCGAAGTTTTCGTGGCTCAGATCCCACCCGAACTCCTTCCGAAAAAGGTCGGCCAAAGCCTGTCGAAAAGCCTCATTCCCAGCGGGGACATCATAATTTCCAAGCATTTTCTCCAAGCCCCCCTCGCTCGCCATGATCTCCTCCATGCGCCGCCGCCACACCGCTTCCATCTCTGGAACATGCGCCGGCTGGCCACCACCGAGCATGCGCATCTCCCCACCACGCGCAAGCGCCTGCCCGAGATCATCCATCAACTCGCCGATCCCGCTTCCCTCGCAAAGATTCTTTCCAAACGTCGAAAACTCCCACTCCATGCCGGAGACGATCACTCCCCCACCGCACCTTGTCACTCAAATCTCTCCCCTAGTTTTAAGATCAAGCCTCATCCCTCTAAGCCTCACCACCGAGACTCCTCCGCTACCTTTTCGCCTCCCGATGCTCCGTCACGACCTCGCTAAGACTCCGGGACACCTCAGCCAGCTTCTCTAAAAGATCCTCGTAGCGCTTATCATTCTCTGCCGGACGGATAACAACTTTTTCTTGCGGCCGCACCAGATCGTAACCCTTCTCCTCTACCCCCTCCATGCGCTCGAGCGTGAGCTTTGCCAATTCATCTTCCGTGGCCCGGTGGCGCTGAATCCAGAGACCCGCTTCCGCATGCGCTTCCTGAAGATTCTGACGTGATTTCGCCTGCTCGATCCGAGCCGCCGCCAACTCTTTGCGCAGCTGCTCAACGAGCGCCTTCTGGCCGGAAACTTCCGCCTCCTTCATAATCTCAGCCTGCCGGGCTTTCGAGCGCAGCTTCGCCAGCTCGATTCGATAAGCCCTAAGATCGCGCTTCAGATCAGAGTTTTCCTGCTCTAAGCGCTGCGCTTCATCCACCTCCTCACTAGCCGACGCAGCACTCACGTAAGCCCGACCGGCTTCCCCAGCATCGACCTGAAGAAGCTCCTTATCGGGGTCCGGGCTCTCTGCTTTGGCAGCTCCCAAAAGAAGATGAAAGAGAAGCACGGTGAGATTTCTACCAATCGATCTTGCAGGGTGCGAAACGGCGCTTTTCATAAGTCCCAAAATTAAGCACCTTTAGCAGCCCAAGTCACGCCACTTCCTTCATCCATCTTAAAATTACCTTTTAAAATGACTGCTCAAACTTTGCATCTTGACTAATCAAAGTCAGCCCGACACTTTGACCACATGAACCGCCGTCTCTTCTTTTTTCTCGCACCTCTTATATTACTAACCGTCAGTTGCGTTAAGAAAAAATCGGCAAGCGAGGGACCCTCCGATTATCCTTTTAAGGTCACTGCCACCATCGGCATGATTGCAGACGTCGCTCGCGAGATCGCAGGCGAGCACGCTGATGTCGTCAATCTCATCGGCGAGGGCATCGACCCCCACGCCTTCATGGCCACGAAAGGAGACATCGATCTCCTCGATCAGTCCGATCTCATTTTTTACAACGGTCTTCATCTCGAAGGCAAGATGGGCCAAGTTCTGGAGAGCCAGCAGTCGAAAGGGAAACCCGTCTACGCCGTGGCGGAAGCTCTCCTCGAGAGCGACTACCAAATCATCGGCGGAGCCACCGAATCCGACCCCCACGTCTGGATGGACGTCCAAGCGTGGTCCCTCGTAGCTCGAGAAATCACCACTCGCCTCGCAGAGTTCGATCCCACCCACGCGCCTGATTACGAGAAAAATTTCACCGCCTACTCCGCCAAGCTTGCCCATCTTGATGAGATGGCGCGCAGCAGTTTCGCCACCATTCCTGAAAAAAACCGCGCGCTTGTCACCGCTCACGATGCCTTCTCCTACCTCGGCCGCGCCTACGGAATTCAGGTCCGCGGAATTCAAGGGATCAGCACCGAATCTGAAGCCGGAGTGAAGGGAATCGAAGAGCTCGTTAAGTTCCTCGTCGAATCCGACCTCCCCGCCGTCTTTGTAGAATCCTCCGTCTCGGATAAAAGCGTCAAAGCAATCATCGAGGGAGCCGCTTCCCAAGGAAAAAAAGTCCGCATCGGCGGTGAACTTTTCTCGGACGCGATGGGCGAGGCAGGCACTTACGAAGGAACCTATATCGGCATGATCGATCATAATGTCACCACCATCACCCGCGCGCTCGGTGGCGAGGCTCCTCCCGAGGGAATCTACCGAAAATTGTCCTCACCAGTCCGCTAACATGCCCGCGAACCACTCCGCCGACTCTCCCCTGGCCGTCCACGATCTCACCGTAGCCTACCATCGGAAGCCAGTCCTCTGGGATATTGAACTCGAAATTCCGAAAGGGAGCCTCGCCGGAATCGTGGGACCAAATGGTGCCGGAAAATCAACCCTCCTCAAAGCCTGCCTCGACCTCATTCCCACCACCTCCGGCGCAGTCCGCATCTACGGAAAACCCTACGCCGAACAACGCGATCTCGTCGCCTACGTTCCGCAGCGCGAGTCGGTCGACTGGGACTTCCCGGTCAGCGCGCTCGATGTCGTCGCAATGGGCACCTACCGCAAGCTTGGGTGGCTGAAAAGGGTCGGTAAAAAGCAAAAAGACCAAGCCCGCACCGCGCTCGAGCAGGTCGGGATCGGCCACCTCGCGGACCGTCAGATCTCGCAGCTCTCCGGCGGCCAACAGCAGCGCGTTTTCCTCGCCCGAGCCCTCGTCCAAGACGCCGACATCTATTTCATGGACGAACCCTTCGCCGCGGTCGATGCCGCCACCGAGCAGGCCATCATCGAGCTCCTTCAGGATCTCAACAAGCGCGGAAAAACCGTCCTCTGCGTCCACCACGATCTCGCCACCGTCTCACGCTACTTCGACTGGCTCGTGCTTCTTAACATGCGCATCGTCGCCAGCGGCCCGACCAAGGAAACCTTCAATCGCGAGAACCTCCAGAAAGCTTACGGAGGAAAACTGAACCTCCTAGAAGACGTCGCCCACGCTTTGAAAAATGTCGGTCGCTAGTGTCATCCTCTTTCTTCTGGCCTTCAGTTATAACACGACTCTCGTAGTCGCCGGCACCGCCCTGCTTGGGGCCACTGCCGGTCTCGTGGGAACTTTTCTCCTACTCAGAAAGCAATCGCTTCTTGGCGATGCCCTATCCCACGCCACCCTCCCGGGTATCGGGATTGCCTTCGCTGTAATGTCAGCCCTTGGCCTATCGGGCCGGAGCCTGCCCGGCCTCCTCATCGGTGCGAGCGTCACCGGACTCATGGGTGTCCTCCTCGTCATCGCGATCCGCCGCACCACCCGCTTAAAGGATGACGCCGCGATGGGAATTGTCCTCTCGGTTTTCTTCGGCCTAGGCATCGCCATTTTACGCATGGTTCAAGAAATCCCCGGCCAAAGCGCTGCCGGTCTCAGCTCTTTTATTTACGGCAAACCAGCCTCGATGATCATGAGCGACCTCATCCTCATCACCATCACGCTGGTCGCGACGATCACCGCCTGCCTTCTGATTTTAAAAGAGCTCACCCTGCTCTGTTTCGATGACTCCTTCGCCTCCACTCAGGGCTGGCCCACCACCCTTCTAGACGTCCTCCTGATGGCGCTCGTCACCGCCGTCACCGTCGTCGGACTCCAATCGGTCGGCCTCATTCTCATCATCGCTTTTCTCATCACCCCTCCGACCGCCGCACGCTTCTGGACCAATAATCTCCGCACCATGCTCTGGCTCTCCGCCATCATCGGAGCGGTCTCGGGTTGGCTCGGCGCTTGGCTCTCCTCGATCTATCCCGACCTCCCCGCCGGTGCCATCATCGTCATCGCCGCCGGTGTTATTTTCCTGATCTCGATGATCTTCGGCCCCACTCGCGGAGTCCTCCCCCGCTACCTTCGCCAGCTTCAGCTTAAGCGAAAAGTAGGCCGCCAGCACCTTCTCCGCTCAGCCTATGAAATCATGGAGATCGACCAAGGGACCCACCCGCTCCGGAACCTCCCCGTCCCGCTCGCGCGCCTCCGTGAGCATCGCTCTTGGACCAAGGGCGAGCTCCCGCAGCTCATCCGCCAAGCCCGCCGGGAGGACCACCTCGAGAAGCAGCCCGGAGGCGACCTCCGGCTCTCAGAAGCGGGCTTTGGCAAAGCGGCACGCATCACGCGAAACCACCGCCTTTGGGAGCTCTACCTCATCACGCATGCCGATGTCGCCCCATCGCAAGTCGACCGCGATGCCGATATGGTGGAACACATTTTAGGGGCAGAAATGGTGCACCAGCTTGAGGCCGAGCTCGATCTGCGGGACCATGTTCTAGAATCACCACACCAGATTGCGAACGACGTCGCCTCCTGCCCCGAAAGCCCCCCCCATTCATGACTTGGACCCAGAACGATACCGGCATCCTCCTCGTAGGAATTCTCTGCGCGATGGCCTGCGCCCTTCCAGGGTGCTTTCTCCTCCTCCGGCGCATGAGCATGATGGGCGATGCCATCAGCCACGCCGTTCTGCCCGGACTTGCCATCGCCTTCCTCATCTCGAACAGCCGCGCAAGTGTCGCGATGTTTATCGGGGCCGCTCTGGCCGGAATTCTCACCGCCCTTTTCACCCAGTGGATCACCAAGTTTGGCAAAGTCGACCGCGGCGCCGCGATGGGAATCGTCTTCACAACCCTCTTCGCCATCGGCCTTATTCTCATTAAAAAAACGGCAGATCATGTTGATCTCGACGCGAGCTGCGTGCTCTACGGCGCGCTGGAGCACACCCCGCTGGACTCCGTCACCCTCTGGGAAAATGAAGGGAGTATTCTCGCCGTTCCACGGGCCGCCCTCGTAGTAGGCGGGGTCTTTCTTTTTAACCTCCTAATTATCAATCTCTTTTTTAAAGAATTCACCCTCGCCTCCTTCGATCCCGCTCTGGCCCGCACCCAAGGTTACCGGCCCATGCTGATGCATTATCTCCTCATGATGATGGTCGCGATTACGACGGTGGCGGCTTTTGAAGCAGTCGGTTCGATCATCGTCATCGCGATGCTGATCGTCCCACCCGCCACCGCATTTCTGCTCACCCGTAACCTCCCCTTGCTCATCGCGCTAAGCCTTGCGCTAGCGGCGTTGGGAGCGATTCTGGGCCACCTCAGCTCGCAGTGGATTCCGCATCTCACCGGTCTCCCAGAGACCACCAGTTCCGGAATGATGGCCACTCTCTCAGGCTTTCTTTTTCTCCTCGTCTGGCTCTTCGGACCGCAAGGTCTGCTGAGGAGATCATCTGTCCAGATCGAAGAACCGCCAGCCCAGGTTTTCTGAGCGAGCCGCTAGTAATCATCGTTCATGATCTCATCTAGCCCTTCATAATATCCCATATAGACCGAGATGATCTTCCAGCCGATGAATCCTGCCACGAGGAGGTAAAAGGCTTTGGGAAGGAAAAGAGTAACAAGCGCAGCGCTGCTCTTAGTTTCACTCGCGAACACCTTTCCCCATCGCTTGAGATCGGTATCGAGCGACCCTGACTTTTCCGCCGTGACGTAAGAGCGAGAAAAAGCGGGAGGAAATACCTTCTGCGATTGGAAGACGGGACCCAGTGAATTACCCGCCTTCACCGTCTCGGAGAGCGCCTTGCCCGCCTCGGTGATGCGCCCGCTATGCGCGGAAATGGTCGCCATTTTCACCGTCTCGTTCATCGATAGGCCAGAAACTATTCCCCCGTGGTAGACACTCACAAAGCGAGCGAGAGCTAGATTTTTGCGCGCTTTCCCGAGAAGAGGAATGAAGCCGAAGAAGCGGTCGATCGCCGCATTCTGCGGCGCGAGCTTTAGCAAGTGACGGATGCCGAGAACGAGAAGAAACCCGATGAGGTAGGCCACCACCAGCCGGACTAGAAAGTCGCGCATGATTTCCGCGCCATCCTTCCCAATCCCCTCCATGAGATTAAAAGGAATGACCGAGAGAAGGATAGCGACGTGAAATAAAATCGCGGGGTAGATAAAGGCTCGCGCCATTTCCCGGCGCGAGCTCGCAAGGAGATCGAAGTAGTCCGCAAGCTGCTGAAAGGCGACTGAGAGACGCCCGCCTCTCTCGCCAGCCCCGATGATACTCACCTCCATCTCAAGAAGCTCCATCGGCCCCTCGGCAAAGGCTTCGGTGATACTGCGGCCTGCTTTGAGCGAGGCCTTAAGCTCCGTGAGAACTTCCTGAACTTCGTTCTCCTGACCTGCTTCGAGGAGAGTTTCGGCGGCGTCATTGATTCCAAACCCCGCTTCGATCAATTTCGCGACCTCGGTGTAGAGAAGGTGTTTCTGCTGGGGTGCCATCTGGCAAAAGACTACCGCTAAAGCAGGGACGCGGACAGCAAAACTCCCGGACCCCTGAAGTTCGTAATCGGAGCCTACGCGATGATAAAAAAAACCTAACCTCTCGCTTTTTCGAGTCGCGCGAGAACCTCCTCGTAGCCTTCCATCACGCCCCCAAGATCTTCCCGGAAGCGGTCTTTATCCATCTTCTTACCCGTCGTGGCATCCCAGAGTCGGCAGGTGTCCGGGCTCACCTCATCGGCGAGAACGATGTCGCCATTCACGTCTTTTCCAAACTCGATCTTAAAGTCGACGAGCTTCAGGCCGCACTCGAGGAAAAAACCCGTCATGACGTCGTTGATGACGAGCGCCTGTTTCTTAAGAAAGGCGCAGTCTTCAGGAGTCGCGATCCCCATTTCCCGGGCATAGTCGTCATTAATGAGCGGGTCGCCGAGCTCGTCGGATTTGTAAGAGAATTCCACAATCGCCTTCTTGAACTCGGTGCCCTCAGGCACCGCGGTGCGCTTGCAGAAACTTCCAGCGGCGAGATTCCTCACGATGACTTCGACCATGAGAATATCGACTTTTTTCACGAGAAGATTCACCTCATCAACATCGGCCACGAGATGAGTAGGAACCCCTTTTTCCTCCATCATCTGATACATCAAGAGAGTGATCGCTTTGTTTAATCTACCCTTATTTTCGAACTGCGCCTTCTTCTGCGCATTAAAGGCGGTGGCGTCATCCTTATATTCCATGCGGAGAACCTGCGGATCATCGGTGGTGAAGAGTTTCTTTGCTTTACCTTCGTAAATTGGCTCCATGCGCGGAAAGTTAGATCTCAAGAGCAAGGTTGCCAATCTTTGATTCTAGAAGAGGACGACTGTTTCCGGGATCAGTGGCATACAGGAAAATCGACGATTCCCTTTTTCACCTTGGCATCAGCAATTTCTGTAGGAGTATCGGCGCTACACCTCCTCCCTCATTTTTCAATGGTTCGGTTTCTCACCAATTTTCCTCTTTGGACCCTCTTGGTTCCTTTTCTGATCGCTGCTCCCGTTTCCCAAGCCGCCGGATACACGTGGAAAAAAGTGAACAACGGGAAGGGCGTGGAATACGTCTCGCTGAAACAGGTCCAGAAATTTTACAAATTTCCCACCCTCACCCAATCCGGCTCCCGCATTGAGATGAAGAATAAGGACATCACTCTGAAGTTCACAACCGGAGCGCAGGAGGTCCTTATGAACAACGTAAAGTTCATCTTCAGTAACCCAATCATCGCCCTCAGGGGCAGCTACCATATTTCAGTGACTGACTTGCTTAAGGTCGTCGATCCCATCCTGAGACCCGCTTCGATCGCGACCGCTAAGGCCTTCGACACCGTCATCATCGACCCCGGGCACGGCGGCAGCGATACTGGCACCTCCAGCCGCTACGGGACTGAGGCTTACTACAATCTTAAAGTCGCCCGCTTGCTGAAGGCCCATCTCACGAAGCTTAAGTTTAAGGTCGTAATGACTCGGAACACCGACCGCTTCCTCACGCTGCAACAACGAGTCGACATCGCCAACAAATATCAGAACGCCATTTTCATCAGCATTCATTTTAACTCCGTAGGCCGCCGTGGCGCTTCGCGCGCTCGTGGAATCGAGACCTTCACCCTCTCGCCGGTCGGAGTCGCACACTACGGGCGGGCCCTCAAGTCGTCAGACTTCCGATCTCAGGCTGGTAATCGCCAAGACTCGGCGAACATTGCTCTCGCCACTGCCATTCACTGGGGAACCCGCATGAAGCTTAAGAAAGCCGGCATGGACGTTCCAGACCGTGGCATTCGCCGGGCTCGCTTCAGCGTCCTCACCAAGGTCAAGCATCCCGCCGTCCTCCTAGAAGGTGGCTTCCTGAGTCACCCCGCCGAGAGTCGCCTCGTTCACAGCCCGGCTTACCAAAAAACCCTCGCCCGCTCGATCTGCGACTCCATCGTATTCTATAGAGCCGCCACTTTGGAGAAAAAACGCAAGTAGCACCGCAAGCGCAAACCTGCCCTCACGACCCTCTCATCACCCGAGAGGGTTATTTTTTGCGTGTTTTCCCGGCCCTTCCCCGCTTCCCTCCCCGCAAGATCATGTCTGACAAACGAAAGCCTTTCCCCTTCGACCAATTCGAGTCCAAATGGCAGTCCCACTGGGCCGAGAACAAGACCTTCCGCACTCCCGGTCCCGGGGACGAAGGCTTCGATGCGTCAAAGCCGAAATACTACATCCTCGACATGTTCCCTTACCCCTCCGGCGAGGGCCTTCACGTCGGCCACCCCGAGGGATACACCGCCACCGATATCGTAGGCCGCTACAAGCGCATGAATGGCTTTAACGTCCTCCACCCCATGGGCTGGGACGCCTTCGGACTCCCCGCCGAGCAATACGCCATCAAGACCGGCCAGCACCCCCGCATCACCACCGAGGCGAACACCGCGAACTTCCGCCGCCAGCTCCAAGAACTCGGCTTCGCCTATGACTGGGACCGCGAGATCAACACCACCGACCCCGGCTACGTCAAGTGGACCCAGTGGATCTTCATCCAGCTCTACAACTCCTACTTCTGCGACGAAGATCAAAAAGCGAAACCCGTCTCCGAGCTCGAGGCCAAAGGCTGGACCCAAGCCCAGATCGATGACGTCCGCCTCGCCTTCATCCACGAAGCCCCCGTCAACTGGTCCCCCTCCATGGGCACCGTCCTCGCCAATGAGGAAGTCGAAGAATGGAAGAAAAAAGGCGAGACCGTCGAGCGCCGCCCGCTCCGTCAGTGGATGCTCCGCATCACGAAATACGCCCAACGCCTCATCGATGAACTCGAGCCCCTCGACTGGCCCGAATCCATCAAAGCCCTCCAGCGCAACTGGATCGGCCGCTCGGAAGGAGCCGAGGTCACCTTCACCGTGGCGGCGGTTTCCAACCGCCAAGCCGAAGTAGAAGTCTTCACCACAAGACCCGACACCCTCTTCGGCGCCACCTACATGGTCCTCGCCCCCGAGCACCCGCTCGTCTCAGAAATCACGACCGCTGAGCAAAAAGACGCCGTCGAAAAATACATCGCCGCCTGCGCCTCCAAGTCCGACATGGAGCGCGGCCTCGACAAAGAAAAGACCGGCGTCCCCACCGGAGCCTTCGCCACCAACCCCGTCAACGGCGAAAAAATCCCCGTCTGGATCGCCGACTACGTCATGATGGGCTACGGCAGCGGAGCCATCATGGCTGTGCCTGCGCATGATGAGCGGGACTTCGAATTCGCCCAAAAATTCAATCTCCCCATCAAACAAGTCGTCGTAGAAAATAAGTCCTATGAGTCCAATAGGTCCTATTCCGAAACCCCAGCAGAAGCCACCTCTGGCTCCGGCATCACCGTAAACTCAGATTTCCTCGACGGCCTCAAAACAAAAGACGCCAAAAAGAAGATCATCCACTGGCTCTCCGAGAACGGAAAGGGCGAAAAGAAAATCCAATTCAAGCTCCGCGACTGGCTCTTCTCCCGCCAGCGCTACTGGGGCGAGCCCTTCCCCCTCCTCTGGGATAAGGAGAGCGGCCAGCACAGCCACGTCCCCATCGAAGAACTCCCGCTTCTCCAACCCGAGATGGAAGACTTCAAGCCCACCGGCGACCCCCGTGGACCGCTCATCAACTGCACCGACTGGATCAACTACTCCGACAAGCTCCAGCGCGAGACCAACACCATGCCCCAGTGGGCTGGCTCCTGCTGGTATTACCTCCGCTACTGCGACCCGCATAACACCGAGGCCTTCCTCGGAGAAGAAGCCGAGAACTACTGGGGCGGAGAAGTGGCCGGGGCGTCCCGCCCCGTATCCAAGGAAGAATCGGCTGCGGGGCAAGATGCCCCGGCCACTGATGCTTTCGTCGACTTCTACGTCGGCGGAAAAGAGCACGCTGTCCTCCACCTCCTCTACTCCCGCTTCTGGCACAAAGTCCTCAACGACCTCGGCCACGTCAAAACCTCCGAGCCCTTCAAGCGCTACTTCGCCCCCGGCCTCATCATGGGAGAAGACGGTCAAAAAATGTCCAAGTCCCTCGGCAATGTCGTCAACCCAGACGACGTCGTCTCCCGCTACGGCGCCGACTCCCTCCGCCTCTACGAAATGTTCATGGGCCCCCTCGACCAAGACAAACCTTGGGCCATGAAAGGCGTCGAAGGCGTCTCCCGCTTCCTCGCCAAAGTCTGGCGCGTCGCCTTTTCAGAAGACGCCGAAGGAAATTGGGAACTCAGCGGAAAAATCGCCGACGTCAAAAACGACGACCTCGCCAAAACAACGCACCAAACCATCAAGCGGGTCCAAGAAGCCATCGAGTCCCTCCGCTTTAACACCGCCATCAGCGCCATGATGGAGTGCACTAACGCCTACACCTCGGCCAAAGAAGTCCCTAAAGACCTCTTCCTCTCCTTCCTCAAGCTGCTCAGCCCCTTCGCTCCGCACCTTGCCGAAGAGATCAACGCCCAACTCGGCGAAACCGAACTCATCTCCGAACAAACCTGGCCCGTCCTCGATGAAAGCCTCCTGGTAGAATCCGAGATCCAGCTCATCGTCCAAGTCAATGGCAAGCTCCGCGCCCGCATCAACGTCCCCGCCGACATCTCAAAAGAAGACGCCGAAAAACAAGCCCTCACCGACGAAAACGTCCAGACCCACACCGAGGGAAAATCCGTCCGTAAAGTCATCGTCGTCCCCGGCAAGCTCGTCAATATCGTCGCGAACTGACTCACGTCCCTTCTCCCCCCGCAGCGCCGCCCTCCTGAAGGCCGCAAACCATTCCCGCTGCCTCGCCAGAAGTGGATCCCGGATCAGCGAGGATCAAGTTCTCGACAAACCACCACCCGCCACGCTGTAATAAGACTATGAATCGTCGTAAATCCCTCGCCACTCTCACCACCGGCACCGCCGCCCTCTTCTCATCACTCGGAGCCCAGATTCAAGCCGCGGAAGAAGCCGCCGGCCCGGACTCGAACTTTAAGCACTCCGTTTGCCACTGGTGTTTTGGAAAAATTCCCCTCGATGAATTCGCCGCCGAAGTGAAGAAGATCGGCATCGAGTCGGTCGAAATCCTCCTGCCCGACCAGTGGGAGGTCGTCGCCAAGCACGGACTCCAATGCGCCATGGGCCGCCTGAACACGCCTGATGGCATCGGGACGATCGAGAATTCATTCAACCGTAAGGAGAATCACGACGCCCTCTACAAGCTTTACGAGAAAGGGATCCTGAGAGCCGTAGCGGCTGGCAACGTCCCTCAAATCATCGCCTTTTCCGGCAATCGCAAGGGCATGGACGATGAAGAAGGACTCAAAAATTGTGCCGAAGGTCTCAAGCGCATCATGCCTCTCGCCGAGAAGCATAATATAACGATCTCGATGGAACTCCTGAACTCCAAGGTCAACCATCGGGACTACATGTGCGACCACACCCAGTGGGGGGTCGATCTTGTCAATGCCGTCGGCTCCGAGCGCTTCAAGCTCCTCTATGACATCTACCACATGCAGGTGATGGAGGGCGATTGCATCGCGACCTTCACCAAGCATCAAGACGCGATCTCTCATTACCACACGGCCGGAGTTCCAGGGCGTAATGAAATCGGCGACGACCAAGAGCTGAACTACCGGGGCCTTTCTAAGGCGCTCGCCGGCATCGGCTACACGGGCTACCTCGGGCAGGAATTCATACCCAAGCACGACCCGATGACCTCGCTCAAGGAAGCAATCGAGATCTGCACGGTGTAGCTCTCGTGATGAGGCTCTCGCTGAGCAGCCTTACCCTTTTCCGAGGCAAGGACGCACTTCACCTTTAATAAAAAGGTCTCGCGAAGGCGTTCTCCCCCGAAAAGTCTCACCGCCTCCCAAGCATTCTAATCATTTTTCCACGAACCGCGCGTTAATGCAATTTAATGCAAATTCATCTTGCCGCAGCATCTTTTCTGAGTGAACTTGCTAGCGACAGTCAAAAAAACGATCCATGAATTTTATTAAATCCTCACTCGCGCTCAGCCTCCTCTGCCAGCCCAGTCTCGCCGACCTCTTTCCGAATGGGAATTTCGATGCTGGCGGCGACCTCTGGTTTGAAGTCGGTTCTCCTCCTGGGAACTTCGTCTTTTCCTACCCGACTACGGGCGGAAATCCGGGAGGCTTTGGGATCATCAATCACGCGACCGTAACGGATAACAACTTCGGACTCTGGGTTGGAAATGACGACGCCGATATCATGCTCTCCACCCTCGGTCTGAATGCCGGTGAGGCTTACGATTTCAGCCAAGACATGAAGCTTCTCTCCGGGACCCAGATCGGTGGTTTCAAGTTAGACTTTTTTGATGCTAATGGCTTCGTAGGGACCACGAATAATCTCGAACCGGATCTCATCGGCGATGGCTCGACCTGGGAAACTTACACCTTCCGGATCGACATTCCCCTCCAGGCCGACCGGGTCAAAGTAGTCCCGCTTTGGGGAGGCGGATCAGAAGTCGGTTTTGATAACATCGGGTTCGATCCCACGCCCTTCCAAGCCCTCCTGATCCCAAATGGTGACTTTGAAAATGGCGACACGAGCTGGGCCGAAGCAGGTGCAGGAGCGAGCTTCTCCTATCCCGCTACGGGAGGAAATCCTGCCGGGCACGGGACGATCACCAGCGGCGCGACCGAGCCGGGCTTCTGGACGGCCGCTGGCGGCGCACCCATCGCCCTCGGTGCTTTAGGCCTGACTCCGGGCGATAGCGCAAGCTTCAAGCAGGACATGCGCATCGACTCTGGGGGCACCATCGGCGGCTTGAGACTTGAGTTTTTTAATGGCGCCGCTGTCGTCGAGAACACCGGAAACCTCGAGCCTGACCTCATCGGCGACGGCTCGACTTGGGAGACCTACCTTTTTCCTGTCAACGTCCCGAGCAATGCCACGCACGTGAAGGTGCTCGTTCTGGGAGCCACCGGCTCGACGGTTTCTTTCGACAATGTCACCGTTGGCGACTCGGTAACCCCTCCGACTCCGGTCAGCAGTTCCGGTGGCAGCGAGCTCTTCTTCGGGACGCTCTTCCAGTGGAGCGGCGTGAGCGCGAGCAGCTTCTATCAGCCACAAGTTTCGCAGGATGGATCGACTTGGGTGAACCTCGGACCTCCTCTGACCGGAAGCGCTAGCGGCCAGTCTTTTGATCCCTCAGAATCTCCCTTCTCACGCGTTCTCGAAGCAGAAGCGGTCTTGGGCGAGGCCGTCATCAATGGCTCCTTTGAAGAATCCGACCTCGGAGATCCCGCCTGTCCCCTCTCATGGCTTTGCCTCTCGCCCAGCGGCCAAGTTCCCGAGCTCATCGATACCGACGCCTTTGAGGGGACCAACTCACTCCGGATTCAGGTCCAGAACGACGCTAGCGGAACTCCGAACCAGAGTGAGATTCAGCAAAATATTTCAGCAGAAGGCGGATCCATCGAAGAAGGAGAGACCTATGATTTCTCCTTCCGCGCGAAGCAGATTTCCTCCGGGGATAGCTACGTTCAGAACTACCGCCTCCAGTGGCTGAATGACTCGGGCGCCGTCGTTTCCGAGGCTTTCGGATTCACCCCCATCAATACTGAGTCCACTTCCTGGACCGAGATCAGCCGACCGGGCCTCGTAGCGCCCTCCGGCGCCGTCTCCGTCCTCATCCAGATCTTCGGTGCTACCGGAGCCGTCGCCGGAGCTGCGGCAGAGGGAGGCGTTCTCATCGATGCCGTCTCGCTCGCCTCCGCTCCCTCGGCTGGTTCCTCCACCGTGGTATCCACCACGAATTTTGAGTCCGGCGTAGGCATCAAGTTCCCCACCGAGACTGGCCGGAATTATCAGGCTCAAGTCTCTCATGACTTGAACACCTTCGATGAAATCGGACCGCTCTTCATGGGAAATGGCGAGCCTGCCGCAATGGGCGTTCCTTACGACCAAGAAGTCCGCTTCTTTAACGTCATCGAATCCCCCTAAAATACCGATTTTAAAAAGGGGGCCCCGCTTCGACCGGGGCCCCCTTTTTTGTGAAGTCCAGAGCGGCAAATCTTTCGCCCGTTCTTGCATCTCCTGCCTCACCTGCGCAGGGTCGCGCTCTTGAAAACGGAAGCGCAAGTCATCGCCGAAGTGCTCGCACTCGGTTGCGACGAATTCGTCCTCTGTGGCGGCGCGCGCAATGCCGTGCTCGTCAGCCAAATCACGGACCATCCTAAGCTGCGGACTTTCCGCCATTTCGAGGAACGCAGCGCGGCTTTTTTCGCACTCGGCCGCACCAAGGCCACCGGGCTCCCCTGCGCCGTCGTTACCACCAGCGGCACCGCCGTCGCCGAGTGCCTCCCCGCCGTCATCGAGGCGCACTACTCCGCCCTCCCCCTCATCATCATCTCGGCGGATCGACCGGAGGAATACCGCGGCAGCGGCGCACCACAAGCGATCGAGCAAGAAGGAATCTTTAATCAATATGCCCACAGCGGCCCGGACTGGACAGGGCACGGACCGCTTCACCTTAATGCCGCCCTCGGTGAAGCCGAGTTAGGAAATGATACCTCGGAGATCGAGCTCAGCCCCTTCCTCCCGAAGCGGCGCTCGTTCGAGGTCCTCAAGCTCCGCGAGTTCATCAGCGGGGGCGTCTTCAAAGGTCTCATCGTGATGCTCGGCGGGCTCGATGAAGATGATCGTGAGGAAACTTTTCACTTCCTCGATCATCTCAATGTCCCCGTCGTGGTCGATGTCACCAGCGGCCTCCGCGAGGCCCTTCATAGTCTCGTCATTCCCGAGGATGTCGTGCGCCGAGAGCTCCCCGGCAAGATCCTCCGGCTCGGCGAGGTCCCCGTCGCTCGCCTCTGGCGCGACCTCGAGGATCATCCCGAAGTCGAGGTCCTCTCGATTTGCCGTAATGGCCTCCCCGGCCTTGCCCGTCCCTCAGAAATCATCGCGGCGGAAGTGGGCCGTGTCCTCCGGGGCCTCGGCGATCCCGATGAAGTCGGCGATGTCCGCGATGATCTCCCGGGCGCGCGCAAGGCCCTCGCCCGCACCGATGGCCTCCTCGAAGCCTACCCCGATAGCGAGCCCGGCCTCATGCGCACCCTCTCGGTCTATGCCACCGTCTGCGACAGTCTCTTTTTAGGAAACAGCCTCCCCATCCGCGAGTGGAATGACTTCGCCCAGCGCGAGGTCCCCTACGTGAACGTCCGCGCTAATCGCGGGGCCAATGGCATCGATGGCCAGCTTTCAACTTGGCTCGGCGCCACCGCCGATGAAGAAAATGCCTGGGGCGTCTTCGGCGATCTCACCACCCTCTACGATCTCGCCTCTCCCGCCGTCTTCTCCCAAGTCGAGACCTCCGGCCGAGTCCTCGTCGTGATTAACAATAACGGCGGCGCCATTTTCGACCAGCTCCCCCGCCTTGAAGGGATGACCGAGGAGCAGCGTGAAGCCATCGTGCAACCCCACACCGCGAACCTCTCAAAGTGGGCCGAAATGTGGGGGATGCATCATTTAAAAGTGACCCAAGTGGAAGACTTCGACCTCCTCGAAACCGCCGAGAGCCCCCTCCTGTTAGAAGTGGTCCCCTCGAAATCCCAAAGCGACGAATTCTGGAAAGCTTTTCGGTTATGATCTATTTTTACTATTGATACGAGAACTCTTCGGCCTCTTCATGCGCAGCGCCTTCAACTGGAGCGTCCCCCTAAATAGTTGGACAGGTAATAAGGAGACATTTTCTTTTGGAACGAGGCCCCTCAACCGACGCATGTCGGGGGCCTTGGCTCCGAAAGGAAAGGTCGACGCTTTTACCAACAACCTTCAATCTCTCTTGCTGTCATGAGTGACGAAACCAAAGACATCAAACGTTGGACGGCTCGGCGCAAAGCGGAGGTTGTCACCGAAATCATCAAAGGCAAAACCACGGCCTCCGAAGTCGCGAGAACCCGTGACCTTACCATCGGTGAGATCGAACAATGTAAACCCGACTTCATCGATGTGGGCACCGAGGCTTTACGCTCCCATCCCCGTGATGCGGAGGCCAAACACAAAGTAAAAGAAAAGGATCTCCTCGCTAAGATCGGAGATCTCACGATGCAGATGGAAGCTTATAAAATAGCCTGTGATATCCAGGGAAAGCCTTACCCCGACGTGAACTCATGAAAGCAGTTCGATCAACTCTCCTCACGTCGGGCATAGAACCTTCCTTGACCAAACTCTGCCATTGGTTCGAGCTTTCGCGATCCACGGCTTACTACGAACCCAAAGACCCTAAGCCTCCCGTCATCGACGAAGAACTCGCTGGCCAAATCAAAGAGCTTCACGAAGCGGAACCCTTTTTAGGAGTCCGTGGCACATGGAGCCGTCTTCGCTTCATCAAAGGAATCCTAGTGAACCGGAAGAAAGTCCACCGCATCATGAAGCTCAAAGGCTGGACTCTTCCCAAGCGTGAAACCGGGAGTCGTCCTCGTGTCGAAACCAATAAATCGGTCACCGAAACACCCAACGAACGCTGGGCTACTGACCTTGGAAACATCTTCTGTGGTGATGACGGTTGGTGCGTCTTCGCTCCTGTAATTGACTGCTGCAAGCGGGAAGTCCTTGGGCATGCGCTTGAACTCACCGGTAAATCCAAGACCGCAGAGCGAGCACTGGAAGAGGCGCTACTCACTCGCTTCGGAACTCTTCACAACGCACCTGAAGGAATGCTGCT